>MDTG01084700.1_pt1 | contig 14750 bp, 13 predicted proteins | sample 811421 | NCBI WGS metagenome assembly MDTG01 (sample SAMN05326645, study PRJNA326480) | marine metagenome | isolation source: seawater | place: Pacific Ocean: South East | collected 2011
ATCTCTCAGAATTTGGTTCTCCTGATCTAAATCATCTATTCCCTTTGAGCTATTATCTGAACTGATTAATTTAGCTAAATCCAGCTCCTCTAGCCTTGTATTAACCAGAAGCCAATCAGCTATCTCTATATTTTCTCTCTTCAATGCAGAGCCGGCATCATTAAATTTCATTGCTGAAATTAAAATAAGTGCACCCCAGGATCCAAGTCGTGATCTTTCATATTCATCTTCAATAAGAGGACTGAATCTATTAATTATTTCTTGAGCAGCATTTAGAAGTGCTATATTTATATCTGGCTTCATATGTTTCTCTCTAAAATATCTAGAATAACCTCTAAATGAATGTCTCCAGGTATCCATGCTGAAAATAAATTTATTGGGTCAATATTCTTTCCTGTTTTGAATTCGTTGCCTGCAGAGATCCATATTGCCATGCCTTTTACAGCTGCGAATAATTCCCACCATTCCAAGTCTTGTAGATCTAGTTCAATGCCACTTGTACTCTCCCATATTCTTAGTGCTTCATCTCTCTTAATTAAGTATCCAGGACATTCTTTATCTTGCCATCCCCAGATTGGTGAGATGGCCCAACCAAGATCTTCTAGAGGGTCGCCTAAATGAGACATTTCCCAATCCAGTATTCCTGTTATTTGGTTTTCTGAGTAAAGAAAGTTACCGCTTCTATAATCTCCATGCACTAAACTTACGTAAGATGTTTCTTTAGGTGGATTCTTATATAAATACCTTATGCCAGCCTCTAAAATTGGCTCTATACTGATAGAATCTTCTTTGATGACTGCGACCCATTTATCTAACTCATTTTTCCAGATTGGGTTTTTTAATTCTTTTGAAAAAATTTCAAATATTTCGTGATTTATTTCTTTTTTAGCTACCTCTCCTAAAATAGACCAGAACTGATTACCAAGATCCTCTTCGAAGGGTGCATAGACATTAGGAGTGAAAGGACTTGCCGCCTCTCCTTTTAGCTCTTTCATAAGCATAAATGGAGCACCCAATAGATCTGAGTCTTCAGACATATCAATTAAAACTGGGACTGGGACTTTTGATCCTTGAAAAGCTGAATAAGCCAAGTATTCTGTTCTTTGATCTGTCTCTATCAAGGAACTGTCTTGAGATAATCTTAAAACTAATTTTTCTTCATTATTTGATGAATCTTGGATTTTGATTTTGTAGGTTTCTCTGCTGGCGCCGCCGAAAATTCTTTCTATGCTTATTAGTGATGAGTCTTTATTAGTAAAATTAGAGTAATAAGAAAGAAAAGCAGAAGCGAGTCGTTCAGACATCTTTAGATCCATCTAAGAGTCCTTCAAAACCGCTTGGAAAATGTGGACCGATCAGAAGTTGCTCTAATGCGCCTATTCCATTTTTTATGGAATCATTTTCTTTCATCTCAAAATCACAAATTGCCTGTATGTGAAGAAAGGGTGGATCATGAGGATCATCATTTAGATCATAAAAATCGTATAATGATTGATTCTCACCCTGAAACTGACCATGGCCCCAATTTGGATGCATGTAGCCTAATCCGCACATAAAAATATGATACTTTGGAGTCAGAGTCCAGATCACTTTAGTTCCGTCTTTTTTTGATGCAGAGAATTTTGCTTTAGTTATTCTTCTAGAACCTGTCTTATATTCAATTTCTTTTTTTAAGTCATAAAGTTTTGTGCTTTGATCACTGCCTTGCTGAACACAATGGCTATCAGTTGCATAGCCATCTCCATCATCTACAAAATAAAGATGAGAAGACTGATCAAGAAAATTAGCAGGAGCCCATAACCAATAGAATTGAGGAAGCTTTAGCGGAGGGACAATCTGAGTATCTTGGGCCCCTACAGGTCTTATGCCCCACGATCTATCACGAGTTCCCAGATAATTTTCATTAGATAAATTTATAGAAGTATCTTTGAACTTAATTTCGCCCTTCCACTGACCATGTTGAGTCATTCGAGTTGAATCCATATAGATTCTTGGACCGTTCTTAATCGTCATTCGTGGCTCTTCCATGGGTTCAAAACGTCCTGTAAATAAGATATCTACTTGAATCTCTTTCTCTTTATCATCTAAAGTAATCTTTAACTTCTTAAGCGGTTCTACTATTTCAATCTTAAAACAGCCTACCTCTGTTTCCATTCTTTCTTGATTGAGTAAATCTGAATATCTAAAGTTATGCTGAACTTGATCAAAAACTAATATGAAACTTGCGTCTTTAATATTCAAATTAGGATAAACACAAAATGCTGCACCAAAGAAAATGCTACCATCTTCACTGTATCCATTAAAAAAGTATCTATCGTAAAAGTTTCTCTCTGTTCCTACTTCTGCAACTGGAGCTGGAAGTTGATGGATAGGGAAATCATCGCCTTTAGAAATCATCTTTCTAACCTTACCGTTAGTTCTGATATCCCAGCAAGGAAATTAGAGGGAATTCTAGTTGGCTCAGATATGTAGTGAACTTCAGGGTAGCGGGCCAGCAGCTCTTCAAATAATATTCTAATTTGCATATGACCCAATCGATTTCCTAAACATAAGTGCTCCCCTGCACCAAAAGCAAGATGTCTTTTAGCATTTTCTCTTTCTACCTGAAAAAGGTGACCATCCGGAAATACTTCTTCATCTCTGTTGCCAGATCCATACCACATAACGATCTTGTCTCCGGCCTTGATATCTTGACCTCTGATGTTTGTATCTTTTGTTGCAGTTCTTCGAAAGTAAATGACAGATGTTACCCATCGCAACATTTCATCTGTAGCATTTGAAATGAGGGAAGGATCTTTTAATAATTTATTCCTCTCATCAGGGTTCTCAGTAAGAGCCATAAGCCCTCCAGTTAATGTATTCCTAGTTGTCTCATTTCCTGCAATCACCATGAGAAGAAAAAAACCATCTAGTAATTCCGGCTGAAGTTCTCCACCTTCTATTTTGGTATTAGCCACCACGCTCATAAGATCATCAGTTGGATTTTTTCTTCTCTCTTCAATCATGTCTCTACCCATCTTGAAGAGTTCCATATAATTTACCCATATTTGAAAAGCATTATTAGGATCCTGCTGTATGGATGCATCAGTAAGATTGTTAACTAAATCTCTTATTTTTGGTCTATCGGTTTCGGGAATTCCCATCATTTCACAAAGGACCCATAGAGGCAATTGTTCAGATATTTCTGTCACAAAATTAAACTCTCCCTTGCCCTCTACGTTATCAAGCAGTTCTTTTACTTTAATCCTCATATCAGCTTCAAGATTTCTAATAGCTTTTGGGGTAAAGCTCGGGGCCACCATTTTTCTATAGACTTGATGATCTGGTGGATCCATACCAATCATGTTTCCAATAATCGCGGCTACTGCTGAAGGATCAACGACTTCCGGATCTCCCATTGACATCAAATGACCACCTACTGCAGAAGAAAATGTCAGTGGGTCTTTGGAAACTTTAATAATATCCTCATGTTTAGTGAGAGCCCAAAAACCAGGTTCAAAATCTAGACTCTCTTCATGCCAATATATCGGAGCTTCTTTTCTCAATCTTTCAAATAAATCAAAAGGTTGACCATCCATAAAAGACTCCCACTTATCTAATTCACAAATTTGGCCGATGTCATAAATGGGTTTAGTCATATTTATAGCTGTTCCAATATTGTCTCGGCAGAACTGACATCAAGACCTGGACCGGTCTCTATATTCAAAGCAGATACTACTCCATCATCTATAACCATGGCATATCTTTGAGAACGTGTTCCTAGACCAAAACCACTTCCATCCATTTCTAGTCCTATAGCAGCAGTAAATTCTCCATTGCCATCAGATAACATCAAAATATCCTCTCCGACCTTTCTATCTTCTCCCCAGGCTTTCATTACAAAAGGATCATTCATGGATACACAAGCAACTACATCAACACCCTTATTTCTAAACTCAAGATTTTTTTCAATAAATCCTGGTAAATGCTGAAGGCTGCAAGTCGGTGTAAAAGCACCCGGAACTGCAAATAAAACAATCTTCTTTCCAGCAGAGATGTCACTTAAAGAAATTGGCTTTGGACCCTCTCCGGTCATGGTCATTAAGTTAATCGAAGGTAAAGTATCACCTACTTGTATAGTCATTTTTTTCTCCCTAATAAAAAGGTCATTATAGGCTAAGAATTTAATATGTTGCGAATCTAAGAGGTGTTATAGTAGACTAATACACCTAACGGAAATTTTATGCGCTCGTTTAATAAACTATTTTTACTTATAAGTATTTCTATCGTAACTTTTACTAGTGCGATCAAGTCAGAGAATCTTTCGGACATATATGAACTCGCCCTAAAAAATGATCCGTTACTCAGGGCAGCTGAAGCTACTTATAGAGCAGGAAAAGAAAACAAAGCTCAAGGAATAGCAGGCCTCTTACCTACTCTCAGCGTCTCAGGTAGTACCAACTGGAATGAATACCGAGTAGAGGAGCAGCTAATCGATCAATATAATTCTAACGCCTATATTGCTAACTTGAATCAGCCAATTTTTAGATTGGATAAGTGGTTTCAATTCGAAAGAGGTACTGCTCTATCGGAATCTGCGTCTGCGGAATTTGCTTATCAGCAACAAGAAACCATGATTAGAGTTGCTTCAGCTTATTTTAATGTCTTAAATTCAATAGATAGCTTAGGTGCAGCTAGGGCAGAAGAAAAAGCTATCGGTAGGCAAAAAGATTTAGCCAAAAAAAGATTTGATGTGGGTCTCGCCGCCATTACAGAAGTACAAGAAACACAAGCTGCATATGATCTAACAGTCGTTTCTAGAATTGCTCGCGAAGCTCAATTAGATTCGGCACAAGAAACACTCACATCAATAGTTGGGAGAGAAGTAACACTTCTATCTCCCTTAAAAGATGAATTTGAAATCTCTTTACCGGACCCTCTGGACAGAGAAAGCTGGGTATCCTTAGGTTTGCAAAATAATTATCAATTAAAGTCTGCTAAGCTGCAAAGAGATGCAGCACAGGCTTCTGCAAGAGCTTCTGCATCAAATCATCTTCCTCAAGTCGACTTAGTAGGAAGAGTTTCAACAAGTACTTCTAAACAAGGAAAATTTGGTGGATTCATTCAAAATCCTTTGTTTGGGATAGAACAAGATACTAGACAATATTCTATTCAGTTTACCTTGCCTTTATTTGCTGGTGGAGCAATTAGCTCAGCGAGGCGACAAGCTTACGCTAACTATGATAGATCAAAAGAACAAGCAATCTATACAGAAAGATCAACAATAAGAGACGTAAGATCGAATCACTTCGGCGTTCAAACGCAAGTGGCTAACGTCACAGCTAGAAAACAAGCGCTAGCTTCTACAGAATCAGCTCTGGAAGCTACACAAATTGGATACGAAGTTGGTACTAGAAATACTGTAGATCTACTTGATGCACAAAAAAGGCTTTTCCAGGCTCAGAGAGATTATGCTAGTTCGAGATATGAATACATCATTTCCATGTTAAGACTCAAAGCATCTGTAGGCTCTTTAAGTCCTAACGACCTGCTTAACATCAGTGGTCAGATGGAATAAAAAGATTTTATGTAATGAGATCTTTCCTGAAACTCTTCATCTTTTTATCGCTATGTTCCCTCAGTTTTTTTTCTCTCTCTTTTGAAATTAAAGAAGGAGTACTTAGGACTCCAGATGCAAGATTTGAAAATCTTGAGGATTATCCTTTTAAACCGAACTATATGATGATCGAAGGTCTAAGAATTCATTATCTTGATGAGGGACCTAAGAGTGCAGAACCAATAATTCTTTTTCATGGAGAGCCTGCATGGAGTTATCTATTTAGAAAAATGATTCCTGTTTTAACTGAAGCAGGTTACAGAGTGGTAGTCCCTGATATGGTTGGCTTTGGCAAATCTGACAAGTTTGAGTCTAAGTATGACTATAGCTATCAACATCATATTGAAACAATGAAGGAGCTTGTTAAGAAATTAGACCTCAAAAATGCTACACACTTTGGGCAGGACTGGGGAGGTCTTGTTGGCTTGAGAGTTGTTGCAGAAATGCCAGAAAGATTTTCTCAAGTTGTTGTCTCAAATACCGGTATGGTAGCTGGGCAAGGAATAAGGGCTTGGTTTATGCAACGACTAGTTGAACTTACAGTTTGGTGGAATGGACCCACTACATATGAAGAGCTTATATTATCTGCGGAAGAGTCACTGAATGCCAATAATCCTCCTGCGAATGCAATCGCTTCAATGTTTATTAAATGGATGGCATATTCTTACTATTCTGAAGATATGGACATAGTAGGAATCATGGAAAACTTTGGTCAGTTAAGTTTTACAGAAGGTGAAAAGAAAGCCTATGAAGCACCCTTTCCTTCTGGCAAGTATAAAGCTGGAGCTCATATTTGGCCTTATTTAATACCAACTCAACTCCAGGAAAATGAAAAATACTGGAAAGAGGTTTTTGAAAAATGGGATAAACCTTTTCTTGTTGCTTTTGGAGAGGAGGAGAAAATAACAATCAGAATGAAGGAAGATTTTGTTAATCGTATTCCTAATCCAACGATAATAACTTTAGGCGGTGCAGGACATTTTGTGCAGGAAGATGTGGGTCCAGAATTAGCTCAAATCATTATTGATTTTGTAGAAGGAAAAAAAGTTTCAGATTTAATTGCACCCGCTTTTTAAATGGAGAGATGAACTTTAAGTTTATTCTTTTATCCACCCAATCCTCTTTTGAGGGATTTAATAAAATCCTCTCTATAACGTTTTGCTAATTCAGATTCCTCTATTCGTTGAAAGGCATGACATGCCCCAGGGTAAACAACTAAGTCACAAGGAATACCAGCTCTCATTAATTTTTGCGCATAATCTATATTTTCGTCTCTAAAAAGATCAAGAGATGCAGTAAACATCCAGGTTGGCGGGAGTCCTTCAAAATTTTCTAATCTTCCTGGTACTTGAGGTGCCTCCCTATCCACATCCGCAAGGTAGCGACTCCATGCGTATTGGTTAAATTCTCTTGTCCAAACAAATTCTCCAACTAGAGGGTCTCCGTAATTCTCGGCTGTCCCCGTTCTGTCATCCAACATTGGGTATGTAAGTGATTGCCAACAGATTTTATATTCGCCGGCATCTCTAGCTTTAATCGCTAAGGCAGCTGCCAAACCTCCTCCAGCACTCTCGCCCCCTATTCCTATCCGAGTTCGATCTATTCCTAGTTTTTCTGAATTTTTATAAAACCATGAAAGTACAGCATAACAATCTTCTAAAGGAGCAGGAATTGGATACTCTGGAGCAAGACGATAATCCACTGAAATGATTACAACGCCTATTTTAGAAGCTAATAGTAGATTTTGAGTATCGGAACCTTCAGGCGAACCTATAATATAACCGCCTCCATGTATGTGGAGATAGCCTGGACCTAAGGTGTCTTTATTGTCAGGAATATACAAAAGACATCGCACATCAGGTCCATTATCTTGAGAAACAAAAATCTCTTTTCTCTTTACTTTGAATAAATCTGCTTCTGCCATTGGAGGCCTTTCATCGGTTAAAATTTGTCTTACGACAGAAAGATTGTCATCATTAATATCTTTGATAATTGGTGCATCTGCCATTGCTTGAAGTTCTGGGTGCAATAAGTGTTTTGTTGAATTCACGCTAAATTTCCTCAAATATTGAATTATTCAATATTAGTGTAATCCTACTTTATATAAAAACTTTATACACTTAAACTGACTTTATGAAATCATCTATGACAACTTTTGCAAACTAAAATTATTCAATTAAATGCCTGAGTTACCTGAAGTAGAAACTACCCTTAGAGGGATTGAGCCATTCATATTGGATAAGCAAATATCCACTATCACTATCAGACAAACATCTCTAAGGTGGACCGTACCGCAGAAACTAATTCAAAATAAATTACTGGGAAATACCTTCTCAAAGATAACTCGAAGAGGCAAATATTTATTATTGAAAAGTTCTAGCGAATTTTTGATTATTCACCTTGGAATGTCAGGTAGCTTGAGAATCTCAAAAAAAGAAGACCTAAAAAAACATGATCACATTGACATTTGTTTTGATGATGGAACGATTCTAAGATACTGCGATCCTAGGAGATTTGGTTGCTTTTTATGGTCGAAAGATATTGAGACGCACTTTCTTTTGAAGGATTTAGGCCCAGAACCACTCAGCAATAACTTCAATGGTGAATATCTTTTCAATAAATCTAGAAAGAGAAAGGTTCCGATTAAAAACTTTATAATGAATTCTAAAATTGTTGTCGGTGTTGGAAATATATACGCAAGTGAAGCTTTATTTGCTGCTCAGATTCGGCCCTCCTCACAAGCAGGTAAAGTGCCAAGAAGAAAATATGAAACTTTGGCTCATGAAATAGTTGTCTTACTGAAAAAATCAATTGAACAAGGTGGCACAACACTAAGAGATTTCGTTAGTGGTGACAACCAGCCGGGATATTTTAAGCAGAGCTTAAATGTATATGGGAGAGAAGGTGAGAGTTGCTATGTCTGTTCTAAAGAGATTAAGGGCAAAAGAATCGGACAAAGAGCCAGTGCTTATTGTCCTGGATGTCAGATTAACTTTTAAATCTCTCTCGTAAGGCCTCTTTCACAATCGGGTCTACAAAAGAGTCAATTTGACCTCCCATAGAGGCTATTTCTCTTACTAGAGTAGATGATAAGAAAGAAAACTTTGCTTTAGGTGTAAGAAATATACTTTCTAAATCTGGAGACATAGCCCTATTCATATTGGCTAACTGAAACTCATATTCAAAGTCTGATACCGCTCTTAAACCTCTTATAAGAATATTAGATTCTTGCTCTCTAGCAAGATCAACAACCAGTCCTGTAAACCCTATAGCTTTAACATTCCCATTTCCCTTAAATATTTTTTCTACGTGCTCAATTCTTTCTTCGAGGGTAAAAATTGGTTTTTTTGAAGCACTTGTAGCTATCGCTATAGTGACCTCATCGAAAAGATGAAGCGCTCTTTCAATTATATCTATGTGACCTAAGGTTATGGGATCAAATGTTCCTGGATATAATGCTTTTGCCATAATTCACTCCTTTAAGCGATTATTCTCTCATATATAAAGATTAATCTCATAATCGTTTGAGAAAAAATTTGATAAGTAAACTTCTTATATATTTATTAGGGGATTTATAGACTAAATCATTAAAATAATTTAATATTTCAAGCCTGCGCATCTCCAAATTTTATTAATTAAGGGCAAATTAATGAGCGAAAACAACGAAAATAAATGTCCGGTTATACATGGATCTTTATCCAGTAATAGTGAAACCGGTACTTCAAATAAAGACTGGTGGCCAAATCAACTTAATTTAGGTTTACTCCACCAGCATGATAAAAAATCTGATCCTATGGATGAAGATTTTGATTACGCAGAGGCCTTTAAAGAGCTTGATTACGATGCTTTGAAAAAGGATCTGACAGATCTTATGACGGATTCTCAAGAATGGTGGCCGGCAGACTATGGGCATTATGGAGGATTCTTTGTTCGCATGACTTGGCATGCTGCAGGCACTTATAGAATTGGTGACGGTCGTGGTGGCGGTGGCACCGGTGCGCAACGCTTTGCACCTTTAAATAGCTGGCCTGATAATGGAAATTTAGATAAAGCTAGGCGACTACTTTGGCCTGTAAAACAAAAGTATGGAAAGAATATAAGTTGGGCTGACCTACTCATCTTGGCTGGAAATGTGGCAATAGAGTCAATGGGCGGCAAAACCTTCGGCTTTGGTGGCGGAAGACCAGATATATGGGCTCCTGAAGAAGATATAAATTGGGGCATAGAATCTGAATGGCTTACTAACGAGAGATATACTGGAGAAAGAGATCTTGCCAATCCTTTAGGTGCCGTGCAGATGGGACTTATATATGTTAATCCGCAAGGCCCTGATGGCAACCCTGACCCTCTTGCAAGTGGAAAAGATATCAGGGAAACATTTGGACGAATGGCAATGAACGATGAAGAAACAGTTGCTTTAGTGGCTGGTGGCCATACCTTTGGTAAAGGACATGGTGCTGGACCCGATGACAATGTTGGGACGGAGCCGGAAGGAGCCTCTATGGAAGAAATGGGCTTTGGATGGACAAGTTCTTATCGTTCTGGAAAAGGTAGTGACACAATTACCAGCGGTTTTGAAGGCGCTTGGACATCAAATCCAACGCAATGGGATAATGGGTATTTTGATTTACTTTTTGGATACGAGTGGGAGCAAGCCACAACTCCAGCTGGAGCTATTGTTTGGCATGCCATAGATCAGAAAGAAGAAGATATGGCACCTGATGCAGAAGATTCATCCAAGAAAGTTCCAACTATGATGACAACTGCAGACATTGCTCTTCGAGAAGATCCTATCTACAAAGATATTTCTAAACGCTTTCATGAGAATCCTGAAGAATTTGCAGATGCTTTTGCAAGAGCCTGGTTCAAACTTCTTCACAGGGATATGGGACCAAAATCAAGATACTTGGGACCCGAAGTTCCAGAAGAAGAGTTGATTTGGCAAGATCCTGTACCCGAAGGAAATTCAAATTATGATATAGATTCTGTAAAAGCCAAGATACTTGAAAGTGATCTCACTATTCAAGAAATGGTTGAAACTGCTTGGGCCAGTGCTTCTACCTACAGAGGCTCGGATATGAGAGGAGGCGCTAATGGATCAAGGATTAGACTCTCTCCTCAAAAAGATTGGGAAGCCAACAAACCGGAACAACTTGCAAAAGTTTTAAGTGTTCTTGAGGTTATTTCCAACGATAGTGGAGCCTCTCTTGCAGATGTAATTATTCTTGCCGGTAATGCAGCTATTGAGAAGGCATCTGGATCAAATGTGCCTTTCATTCCTGGAAGAGGTGATGCTTCAGAGGAACAAACAGACGCGGAATCTTTTGCTGTTCTGGAACCAATTTCTGATGCTTTTAGAAACTACCATCGAGCAGGAACGAATATACCCTCAGAGGAAATGCTTTTAGACAAAGCTCAACTGTTAGGTCTAACGGCTCCTGAAATGACTGTTCTTCTTAGCGGAATGAGATCATTAGGTATCAGCAATGATAGATTAGGGGTCTTTACTGAAAATCCTAATGATCTATCTAACGATTTCTTAGAAACTTTATTAGATATGTCAGTCCAGTGGAAACCAAATGGGACCGGCAATTCTTATGAGGCTACAGATAGAGTGTCTGGAGAAAAAGTCAGAACTGCATCAAGATCAGATTTAGTCTTGGGATCTAATTCTCAGTTAAGAGCTATAGCAGAGGTTTATGCTAGCTCAGATGCTAAAGATAAGTTTATTGCTGACTTTATATCGGCCTGGAACAAAGTTATGACTGCTGATTTGGTTATATAAGACAGGTTAAGATAAAAGAGACTATTGTTTGTTGGCAATAGTCTCTTTTTTTTGTTCCGTTAGTATCTTTTTCCAAGATTTATATCCGAAATAAATGATAATTAAGTAACTTACAAACAACATAGCAGTAAAGACAAGATCTCTAGATAGAAATAAAAATACTGAAATACCATCTATCACAAACCAATAAATCCAATTCTCAATCAATTTCTTTGCAACCATATATGTTGCAATAATAGCGCCCCAAGTTGTAAAGGCATCGATGAAAGGAAATACAGCTTCTGTATAGGTTTGTAAGGTATATCCTGAGATTAAAGTCAGTAAAATAATAATAACAAAAGCGGCTAAATGGTTTCTCTTAGACCAAGTCCGTACAATCAAACTTGACTCATTTGAATTCCATTGCAACCAACCATAAAAGCCCATAAATATGTAAAAGATTTGCAGGTAAGCTTCCATGTATAAACCTGCCGAATACATAATAAAAAAATAAAGTGATGAACTAATTATAGCTGCGGGCCAACAAAGAATATTTTGCTTTACAGCCAGCAGTAGATAAATAATCGCAAGAGCAACTGCAACTAGTTCCATCTTTTTTTCTTAGAACTCATAGGACATGGAGATTCCATAATGCCTGGGGTCTCCATGTCTTTCGTACAAAGTATCTTCAAAATTAGGCGGTTCATTACCAAAATAAAACCCCCTCAATGAGTAGTATTCATCAAATATATTTCTCAACCAAAAATTAAGATTCAGATTATCTTTTTTATATATCAAGTTAAGATTGGTCAGAACATAATCATCAGATTTATTATCATGAGATTCTGAATAGTAAAAATCGCTTTTACCTGTCACATCAATAAGTAATTCCATGTCTCTAGTTAACTCCCAACTTATACCAGCTGAAAAACTATTGCTTGGAGCATGGGCTTGTTCCCTCCCTTCCAGGTCCAACCTAGATTCATAATTTTGAATTTCTGTTTCCAAGAAACCAATATTTACAAATAAATCTAAAGAGTCAGATAATTGAGAATTCACACTGAATTCAGCTCCGTAGTTAACTCCTTCAGCAGCATTTTGAGTAAGAAACAGAAAGGTATTTGGATCTTGAGGATCTACTTGAGTGGATGACAAAACTTGTTGATCTTGCCTATCTGAATAAAATAATACAAAGTCTACGAAGATGTTTGATGTAGAGAAATATTTATTTATCCCAAATTCATAGTTAGTTAGATACTCAGGAGAATAGATGATAGAACTAGAAAAGTCAGAACCATTAAGTCCGGTTCCTAAATTAAAACCACCTTGCTTATAACCTCTTGCAGCACTTAAGTAGAGGCTAAGATCATCGCTCATTTTATTAGTTAAGGATATCTTACCTCCATTCATTTCATCAGAAGGATTAAAACCTTCTTGCCTTGAATCTAGGTAATCGGCCTTCCAATCTTCCCATCGCACACCTAAAGAAAATTTAATTTTATCAGTAAATAAATAATCTAAATTACCAAACAAAGATTTACTCTCAGAAGAGTAATCACTTGTGAAAGTAGATTCACTTCTGAAAATATCTGAGCTATCTGATGAATCACCATATGCCCCATCGTCATTCTTGGTATTAGATTCATCTATTTCAAAAATTGAATATCCAAAAACCCACTCGATGTTGCCGGCTTTGGCAGTTTGGGGCTTAGAAAGAAACCTGAACTCTAAACTGGAAGTTTGCCTATTTCTTAGGGTTTCCGAAAAATAATCGTAAACATAAGGAAAATGAGATTGAGGATTACCCCAATCTGCATCAAAACTAAAGATTACATCCGTGTCGGTTTCCGAAAATAATATTTGAAATTTACTTAAAGAATTTTCGACTTGATACTTTAGACCTAAAGCATCAGAGTCTTGAGAGTCCATACCAGGCCTGTCAGATAATGTATTCAAAGAACCATCAATGGTCCAAATATCAGAAGGATCATCAAAATCATTACTAAAAAAAACTAAATTTAGAAATGAGCTTTCAGAGACCTGCCAGTTAGTTTTAAATCTTATAGATGTTTCATCTTTCCTAGATGTGTCTTTACTATTGAAGAAAAGGTTTTTTCTAAAACCATCGAAATCTTCTTTATTGATGGTTAATCTAGATTGAATGTTCTCTGTAAAAGGTATGTTGATTAAGGCTTTGATATCTTTTCTTCCAAAGTCACCAAATGTTAATCCCCCTTGTAATTGAAAAAAATCTTTGGGATCCTTAGTTTTTATATAAACCATTCCAGCCAAGGCGTTGGCACCCATTCTAGAACCTTGAGGACCTCTGTATATTTCAATTTGCTCAATATCGAAAGTGGATGCAATCCCCCCTTGCCCTGAAAAATCGATATCATCTATCAGAAAACCTACTGACGAGTTAGGCGTACCTTCATATCCTGAGCGCTCACCGATACCTCTGATTTGAAAATACCTTGGCCTAGAATCACTCGCTGCAAAATTAAGATTTGGAACTAAATAAGTAACATCCTCAAAATGTTTAAGTTGTTTCTTCTCAATTAACTCATCCCTGATTAAAGCAAGACTAGCTCCTGCATCACTCAAGCTTGTTTCTCTCCAATCACCTGTCACAACTATTTCATTAATCATTTCAGATTGAACAAATAAAGTTACGAGAGATAAAATAAAGATTAAAAAATTCTTTTTTAGCATGTAATTCCTCCGCCATTATTGTATGGATCAGGTTCAAAGGGTTTAATCTCAGGCCAAAAGCCACCCCCTTACATAATCAATTATAACAAAGAATTTTCTAAAATTGAGAACCATTAAGACATAGTCTTCTATTTCAAAAAATTATAAAATGATGGTTCTTTTTTTTCATTCACGAATTATTATTTTATAAAATGACATTTTCTAATGACAATGACTCGAATAGATCAATATATATTGGAAACAAAGTTTCTTTAAATTTCATGACCTCTTCTAGTTCAAGTAAAACAAAAAAACTCACAGGAACATTAGACATTCTCAAAGATCAGAAAGAAGATACTCCTTCTAATTACTTAGAAGTTAAAGATTTACATGACAAAGTTTGGATACAAATTGGCGAAAACTCAAGGGTATATGCTAATCAAGAAAGGAATGATCTTATTTCTGAAAACTTGGAATTTAGTTTAGATAAGCAAATGGTAGAAGATTTTAAGGATACAAAAATGATGTATGCCGGTGTGGACCACCCTAAGTACAACATAAAAACCAGAGAAATACCTTTAATTACTGTTAAAAGCCTCGCAGCTGACTTTCAAGTTAATGGATAACTTGATTTTATCTTTACGAATACTTTTGAAGCTCTTCCTTGGCTATTGTTCTGAGATGAACTTCATCCGGACC
>MDTG01290617.1_pt1 | contig 14749 bp, 12 predicted proteins | sample 811421 | NCBI WGS metagenome assembly MDTG01 (sample SAMN05326645, study PRJNA326480) | marine metagenome | isolation source: seawater | place: Pacific Ocean: South East | collected 2011
GATTAACTCTATTACATCTTCAATTACACCTGTACCTCTTCTTACATTGAAAACAGAAGCTTCTTTAATTCGAAGTTTATGTGGATTATAATCAATTAAGTCTTCTTTTTCAGGAATACCTACTATGATAATTTTTCCTAATAGGTCAACATATAATTGGCATAATTGAAATACTTCATTTGAACCGACTGCATCAATACAAACGTCATATTTATTATTTTTTAATTTTAGTTCATCAAGATTATAAGCATTATTTGGATTAAATCTATTAGAAAATTCTACTCTATATTGAAGAATATCACAAATTGTTATATTTTCAAATTTCAATTGTTTTAGTAGGAATAGAATACATAATCCAATTGGGCCTGCACCAAAAATAAGTATTTTATCTGTAATATTTAATTTTGTAATATTTTTAATAACACGATATGCTACACATAAAGGTTCAATAAGTATAGATATTTGGTCACTTATATTATTAGGAATTAAAAATATTTGTGTTGGATGTATTAATAAATATTGAGCAAATGCTCCTTTTTCAGTTAGAGAACCCAAAAAGGTTGATTTTTCGCATACATTTTCATGATTAGATTTACAGTATTTACATGAATTACAAAAATATGAAGGTTCTATTATAACTCTTGAATTAATTTTTAGATTACTAATGTAGGAATCTTTGATAATACCAGTAGGTTCATGTCCTATATAAAAAGGTAATTTTATTTTAAAAGTACCTAATCCTCCATTTCTATAATAATGATAATCAGAGCCACATATTCCGCAAGCAGTAATTTTAATCAATACTTGATTTTGTTTATCAGTAATTGATGGTATATCTTCATAAAATAAATTTATATTATTGATAGATGTAAGCATAGCATATTTATTTTTATTATTAATAAAATTATATTCAGCCTTTAGTAAAATATCGCAAATATAATTCACTTCATCAAAAGTAAGTTCTGGATAAAGGGGAGGACAGATATGATTTTTTGCTAAAAATTCAGTATTAATAAGTTCATTAAAATCATTTAAATTTAGATATTCAAATGCTGGTTGTTTATGAACAGGTATATCATATACTTTACCAGTTAAAGAAATATTATGTTGTTTACAAAATTCAAATAGATAATCATTATTTATATCAGTTAATAAAATACATTTATAATAGCTACAAAATCCATTTTCTTGTTCTAATAATTTAAAAGATGAATTTTTTAGTCTTTCTTTATAGATATTAATTAATTGATTTCTTTTTTTAATTCTTTCAATAACTCTATCACATTCAAGATAACCAAATAATCCAGTAAATTCTGATACTTGAGAATTGATTCCAATATCTTCACATATTTTTTCATTATTTATATTTCTTCCAAAATTTTTTAAAGATTTAGCTTTTAGATATAAATTTAAATTATTGGTTGTTATCATACCTCCTGCAGCAGATGTCATAACTTTAGTAGGAAAAAAAGAAAAACATCCTATGTCACCAATAGTACCTGCATATTTATTATCAAAATTAGATAAATGAGCATGAGCAGCATCTTCGATTAGAGGTATTTTATAATGTTTACATAAATTAACTATTTCATTGATATCTTTTGAAATAATTCCACCAATATGTACAATAATTACAGCACCTATTTCATTTTCATTAGAGAAATTATCAATTATAGATTTTTTTAATTTTTCTGGTTCAATAGACATAGTTTCAGTTGAAATATCGACTAATTCAATTATTCCACCGGCATTTAAACAAGCAATTGGTGTAGCAAAGAATGTATTACTAGGCATAATTACTTTTTTATTTTTAATATTAATTGTTCTCAAAGCAATATCTAATGCAGATGTACCATTACAAGTTGAAATAGCATATTTAGAATTAACTAAAGATGAAAATTTATTTTCAAATAAAGAAACCCATTTTCCTTCTTGAATTTTATTTGAATTTAGAATTTCAACAGTACCCCTTTTATATTTTTCGATAAAATCATCATCAAAATCAAGTTTAAAAATGGGAATTTTCATAAGTTTAATTGAAAATTATAAAAATATATAGATATAAATTATTTATATACTTATACAGAATAATTATATTTAATATGTCAAAAAAATTTTCTTTTATTATTACTTGTAGAGATGATAATTATGGTGACAATAAACAATTTTATAATAGATTTATTAATACAACATTTATAAATAGATTAGAGAAACAATTAAAAACTAACATAAAAAATATTTTAAAATATTTTAAAGAGGATGAATTTGAAATATTGATAGTAGATTGGTCACCATTAGATGGTAAATATTTATATAAAAATAAAGAGATAGAGGATATTTTAAGATTACCATATATCAAAAATGTAATAGTAGATTCAACTGCTGTTTTACATATGGGTTGTAAAGTAGAATCTTTTTATGAAGCATTTTCTAAGAATGTAGGTATTAGACAAGCTGAAGGAGAATTTATATTATTAACTAATGCTGATATAATATTAGATGATGTTCTTATCCAAGAAACTTGTAATCTAATAAAAAATTGTTTTGATCCAGATAAATATTATTGGAGATGTCATAGTAGAAAAGATGTAGATTTTAATTTAAATTTAATAGAAGAAGGATTATCATTTGGAAATAATAAAGGAAAAGATTATTTTTTTAGAACCAAAGGCAATGGTGAAATTGATATAGAAACTACAAAACCTCCAAATATTGATATAAATGATATATTATTTGACACATATTTAGGTTGTCCTGCGGCAGGAGATTATTTATTAATAAACAGAGAAATCATAATTAATAAAGGAAGAGGATATGATGAATCAAACAGTTTTAGATTACAAGGAGGAGAAAAATATACACCAACATCTAAGATAAGAACATATAATAGTAATCAAGATGGAGAAATATTATTTAATTTATATAAAAATGGAATAAGTCCAAGAAAATTAAATGGTTCAGTATTACATTTAGATCATGCTAAAGCTCCAGTCAGCCCTAATATTTATAATAAATCCGGATATGAAAATAATAAAAATTGGGGTTTAATAGATGTTAAAAAAGAAAAAATTAATGATAATACTTATAGATTATTTATGTAGTAAGGAAAATTAAATATATATAAAAGTTTTTATATATAAGTATTTTAAATTAACTTAAAAATGTCTAAAAGGATATTAGTAACAGGTGGATGTGGTTTTATAGGTCATCATTTTGTTGAGCATTTATTAGTTAATACAAATTGGGATATTATAGTAATAGACAAATTATCATATGCAAGTTTAGGATTATCAAGATTTAGGTCAATAGGAGATATAGAAAAGTATTTGAATAAGCGTTTATTTTTGTATACATATGATTTAGTTGAACCATTATCAATAGGTATAAAAAAAGAGATAGGTGAAATTAATTATATTGTTCATATGGCAGCAGAGACTCATGTAGATAATAGCATAAAAGATCCAATATCATTTATAAAAAATAATATATTATCAACAGCAAACTTATTAGAATATGCAAGAGAATTAAAAAGATTAGAGATATTTTTTTATTTTAGTACAGATGAGGTATATGGACCAGCATTAGGTGATAAGTTATATAGTGAAGATGAAAGGCATAATCCAACAAATCCATATTCTGCATCTAAATCAGGTGCAGAACAGATATGTATATCATATCATAATACCTATAAGATACCAATAATGAGGATTAATGTAATGAATGCATTTGGTGAGACACAGCATGTAGAAAAATTTATACCAAAGGTTATCAAGAGTATAATTAATGATAAAATAGTATATATACATAGTTATCCAGATAAGAAAAGCTCTGGTACCAGGTACTACATTCATGCACGTAATATAGCAGCAGGTGTATTATTTTTATTAGAAAATGGTAAAATTGGAGAAAGTTATAATTTAACAGGTGAGAGGGAGGTAAGTAATTTAGAGATGGCACAAATTATAGCAAAAACTATAGGAAAGGAACTAAAATATGAGATGGTAGATTTTCATAGTGAACGACCAGGACATGATTTACGCTATGGATTAAATGGTAGTAAGATGTATAAGATGGGTTGGAAATTACCTGTAGGTTTTGAAACAAGTATAAAAAAGACAATAGAGTGGACATTAAAGAATCAGCAATGGTTAGAGGAGTTATAAATAAATTTAAAGAGACCTTAATAAAAAAGATTAATAAAATATAGTAATTGTATATTTTAGTAATGAAAATTAGAGACAATGTTATTCCAGTATTATGTCCTAAAGGTGAAGAAGATGATTGTGAAGCAATAAGTGAATGTATTAAAAGTGGCTGGTGGGTAAACGGACCTAAGGTAGAGGAATTAGAAAAAAAGTTTGCAGAGATGGTTGGTTGTAAATATGCAGTTGGTGTGACAAGTAATACAGCAGGATTGGATTTAGTTTTAAAAGCGTTAAATATAAAAGATTGTGATGTTATTAGTCCTACAATATCATTTGCAACAACAGTTGCAGTACCATTATGGAATAATTGTACAAGTAGATTAGCAGATGTTGATCCAATTAATCATAATATAGATCCTGAATATGTTAAAAAGATGCTTTTACCAGAAACTAAAGCAATTATATGTGTAAATAATGCAGGTATTCAAGCACCAATAGATGAAATAAGAAAATTTTACAAGGGTATAATTATAGAGGATTGTGCACATAGTTGTCATTTTAAGGGAGCAGGTTTAGGAGGTGATGTTGCGATATGGTCATTTCAGGCTGTAAAAACTATGCCTTGTGGAGATGGAGGAATGGTAACAACAAATGACAAAGAATTAAGTGAAAAGATAAGAAAATTATCTTGGTTTGGTATAGAGAGTACATATTCCAGAGATAAAAATAGTGGAAGATTTAAAAATACAGAAGATGGAGAAGAGAAAAAGGCATATAAATGGCAATATGATATTGACATACTTGGTTATAAGGCTTATATGATTGATATAAATGCATCTCTATGTTTATCACAATTGAGTAAATTAGATAAAAATTTAGAGAGAAGAAGATTTATACAGGAGCAATATAATAGGGCATTTAAAAACATAGAAGGATTAGTTACACCACAGTTTTCAAATACAGTACAACATTATTGTATAAAGGTAGATTCATCAATTCGAGATGAATTAATTGATTATTTAGGCAGTAAAAAAATTCATACCTCAGTGCATTATAGACCATTACATAGATTTACATATTATAAGCAGGATAGGGAGTATCCAGTTGCAGACAGAGAGTGGTTAAGACTAATAACATTACCTGTTCATTTAAATATGACGGATGAAGATATTGATTACATAATCTATTGGGTTAAAGAGTATTTTAGAGTAAATTAAATTGTTTTAGTTGTAAATCTTTAACAGACAAGATAGGATTAATTATTCCCCAATTTAAATCAAGAGAATTGGATAAGGGATTAAATCCATTTTCGCTATCTTTATTATATAAAGCATCAGTTTTATATGATACAATAGTATTATCATTGTAAGATGCATAACCATGAGCAAATCCTTTAGGTATGTAAAGTAATTGTTTATTGTTAGAATCTAAATCAAACTCCCATATTTTACCAAAAGAGGTACCTTGTCTAATATCAATAACAATATCTTTTATCTTCCCATTTAATACAGATAAAAGTTTAGCTTGAGAATGTGGGTCATTTTGATAATGGAAGCCTCTAATAACATTTTTATTTGAGATGCATGTATTTTCTTGAACAAAACTAAATTTTATATTAAATGTATGTAAAATAGATTCTTTATAGGATTCAAAGAATGAACCTCTAGAATCATGAAAAGTATTTAAATCAATTAAAATAGGATTCATTTATATACTTTGTATATTTATATATTTATATATTTATCATATTAACTCGATTTCATTATTATCTAAATAATTAATTCTTATAAGACCAAGGCAATCTAGCCATTCACAATCAATATTTCTTTCATTAATAAATTTATAAATATTTTGCTCAGAGCCAATATTATTTTGCAAATTAAATTGCATTTTTTCTTTAGAGTAATTTACATAATCATTCATTAAATTAGATTTTAGGCAGAAGAACATATCATTAAATAAATTTGGAGTAGCTTCACTATATTTAAAATTAAATTCCCTATTAATATGTAAAAATTTAGGATTGCTAATAAGAGCATTTTTTTTCATATTATTTACTTTTTCAAATAGCCACGGGTTAGTTATAATTTTTCGTGACGTCCAATAAACTACTTTATTATATTTTAAAAAATTAATATTAGATGAAACATAAATAAGTTCATCAAGTTCACCCATACCAATATTTCCTTTACCAATATTTTTATTAAGGATAAAAAGTTTAATTTTTTTATTGGAGAGAATATTTCGTAAATTTTGATTAGATAAATCATTTATACTATTGATTGTATTATCACATATTGCAATATCAAAGTTATCTGGAATCATTCTAAGTAATTGTTGAAAACAGAAATAATATTCATTTTCTCTTATTTCATGGGAATAATGTGAAATATGAAAAGAGCAAGAACAAAAAATAAGATTTTCCATTTAATTTATATATTTTATTTATTATTTAAATTGGTTTAGAATATCTTAGATTATTACTATTTTAATACATTAATTATTTCATATTATCAAAAATCATTTCTATATTTTCAATATGATTATTTATAATAATATCAGCATTAGTAGGTTTTTCAAAAGGGTCAGATATTCCAGTAAATTGTTTTAATTTCCCTTCACGAGCTAATTTATATAATCCTTTAACATCACGTTCTTCACATAAATCTAAGTCAGTATTCATCCATATCTCTTTATATTCACCATATTTACTTATTATTTCTCTATTATATAACCTATCTTCATTATAAGGAGCAATGTTTGCACAAATAACAATGCCGCCATGTTTTACTATTTCACTAGCAACATAACCTATTCTTCTAACATTTATAGATCTATCTTCTTTAGTAAAACCTAATCCCTTACTCAAATTTTGTCTAACAATATCTCCATCTAAAATTGTTACTTCTTTTCCAGGAAATTTTTCTTTTATTTTTATCATTAATTGATTTGCTAATGTGGTTTTACCGCTAGCAGATAAACCAATTATGTAATAACAAAATCCTCTTTTTTTTATAGATTTTCTTAAAATATTTGATATTTCATTAAATGTAAACCATTCTGGAATATTTTCATTACTATTTAATTTATTACGTACTTCTGTTCCAGATAAATTTAATATTTCATCTTTCTCATCAACTTCATCTATAGGTTGATATATTTTTTTGGTATTATTAAAAACAATCATTTTACTTACAATTGGTTTTATATCTAATTCACTTGAATATTTAAAAAATAGGTCTTGTGCTTCATAAGGTTCATAAAATGGTTTACCATCTTTCTTTGTAAAACTTGGACCAGCATGGTCTCTCCCTACTACAAAATGAGTACAACCATAATTTTTTCGTATAAGAGCATGAAGACATGCTTCTCTTGGTCCAGCCATTCTCATAGTTAATGGTAATAATGATAATAATGCAGAATCATTCTCATATTTATTTAATATTTCCTTATAACAATGAACTCTAGTAGAATAATCAATATCAACTGATTGTGTTTGTCCAACTACTGGATTTAAGAATAATTTTGCATTATTTTCTCCTGTTTCTTTTAGAGCATATTTTGTTAATTCATAATGTGCTCGATGAATTGGATTTCTTGTTTGAAATCCAACTATTGTTTTCCATCCTTTTTCTTTGAAAATATTTTTAACTTGCTCAGGATTCATTCTGTATTCTAAAAAATCATAAAATCTGTGTTTATTTATTTCTTTTAATTCACCTGATACATAAAATTTATTTAGGTGTAACATTTTATATTTTACATATGGATGATTATCATCAGTAGTTCCATAAGCATGTTTGCATTCCCATAAAACATCAGGTTTATAAATTTCTCTTATAGTTAATGTTGCTAATATATAGTTTGTTTCATCACAGAGATTTATAGTTTCACCAATTTCTGCATTATCTACTGCTAATGTAATTGGTAATGGAAAAAAAATATTATTAGATAAATGAAGATTTTCACAAACATTTTTCCAATCATTTTCATCCATAAATGAAGTTAAAGGACTAAATTGACCATTCAAGATACAAATTAAATCTCCTAATGTTTTTGAGTCTAATATCATTTAATAATGCTTATAAAAATATAAATATTATTAAAATTTTGTTTAAACGATTATCAATATAAAACTTTAATATATAAATTCAAATTAAATGGAAAATATTTTAGTTACAGGAGGATGTGGATATATAGGTTCGCATTTATGTAAACAAATTAAAAATTATAATGTTATAGTTTATGATAATATGGAGAATGGATGTTCATATATGAATAAATCAGGAAAAGTTTATAAAGGAGATTTATGTGAAACTGAAAAAATAATTTATTTATTTGAAAAATATAGATTTAAAACAATTATTCACTTAGCAGGTCTAGCACATATATCAGATTCAATTAAAAATCCAAGTTTATATTACCATAATAATTTATTACTATCAATCCAATTATTAGATATAGCTGTAAAATATAAAATAAAAAACTTCATTTTTTCTAGTTCTTGTACTGTATATGGAAATTATATGTTAAAAAATAGTCCTAAACATATAATTTTAGAAACTGATCCTATAGTTCCAATTAATCCTTATGGTTGTAGTAAGATGATGTTTGAATATATTTTGAAAGATTATTCAAATGAATACAAATTTAATTATTCAATATTACGGTATTTTAATGCAAGTGGATCTGATCCTGAATTTGAAATTGGAGAATATCATAAAGAAGAGAAAAGACTTATTCCACGTCTAATAAAGTATAGTTTAGGTTTAATTGATAATATGCATATATATGGTAATAATTATGAAACACACGATGGGACACCAGTTAGAGACTATACTCATGTTTGTGATATAGCAAGTTCTCATATTAAAGCTTTAGAGTATATGATTAAAAATAATAAGAGTATAATATGTAATATAGGTTCAGGAAAAGGATATTCTATAAATGAAATAATTTTAATGATTGAAAAAATATCAAAAAAAAATTAAAAATAGAAATTATAAACAAAAGAGAAGGAGATGCTGCATTTACAGTGTGTTCAAATGAATATGCTAAAAAAATGATAAATTGGGAACCAAAATTTGATATTAAAGATATAATACAAACATCATACTCTTGGTATAGTAATTATTTACCGTTAATAATAAATAAATTAAACACTCAAGATTATAATGTTATAAATCAACTAAATAAACATGGTAATTTATATACAGGACAAATAAAAAATGGTAAATATAATGGAGAAGGTGAATTAGTATATCCTGATGGAGATATATGTAAAGGAATATTTAGAGATAATGAATTTATTAAAGGTAAACTAATAATGAAGAATGGATGTATTGAATATAAATAATAATAAATATTTAATTTAAAAAATATTGATCAAAATAATTTAATGCATTATCAATAGCTTGATCCATATTAAAATATTTATAATTAGCTAGTCTGCCGATAAAATGAATATTATCTTTTAGTGCTTTTTCAGCAAATGTTTTATATTCTTCATATAATTTTAAATTTTTTTCATTTAAAACTGGATAATATGGTTCACCATTATCGCAGCTATATTCTTTTGTGATAATAGTATGGGGCAAATTATGTTGGTTATAATTATGTTTATACTCTGTAATTCTTGTAAATTCTTCATTATCAGTTGTATAATTGATTTGAGCATGAGTTTGATAAAAATTCATATTTTTATATCTTTCAAATTTGAAATTAATACTTCTATATTCTAATTTTTCAAGATTTTTATCATTAAAGTAATGATCAATAGGTCCAGTATAAATAACGATATGTTTATCTTTTTTTATATAATCTTTTATATCATTATAATCAGTATTTAATTTAATATTAATATTTTCATTAGATATTATTTTATTAACAAAACTAGTGAAACCATTTTTAGGTAGAGCTTGATATTTGTCAGTAAAATATCTTACATCAGCATTTGTTCTAATAGGAATACGTGATAAAACTTCTGGTTTTAATTCATTCGGTTTCATCCCCCACTGTTTAAAAGTATATGTTTCAAAAATTTTTTCATAAATAATTTCTCCTACTCTTGATTTTGCCATCTGTTCTCCATTGGTAATATTATCAAAATTAATTTTATTTACTTTTAACCAATCTTCAACATCTTCTTCTGTTTTTAAATTAATGTTACATAAAGAATTAATTGTTCTTAAATTTGGAGGGATAGTTACTATTTTCCCATCCACATTAGCAACACAGCAATGTTCATGTCGAAACCATTCATCAAATTTATTTACATATGTCCATACTTTTTCTATATTGGTATGAAAATAATGCGGACCATATAAACTACAAAGAATATTGGTTTCTTCATCAATAAAATCATAACAATTACCAGCAATATGGTCTCTTTTTTCAATAATTAGCACTTTTTTATTTAATATATTTGCAAATCTTTCTGCAATAACAGCACCAGATAATCCAGCACCAATTACTATAATATCATAATCAAGATAATTATAATTCATTTTATTTCATATTATATTATAAAAATAATATTTAAACTATTTAAAGAAAATTTTTAATTTATAGATATAATGACAACAAAACTTGTTCTTGCGAGATACAAAGAAGATATTAGTTGGAGTGAAGAGTTTAAAAATAATAGAGTAGTTTATGATAAATCTGGAACCAATACAAATCCTGAGTTTATAAATTTAGAAAATACTGGAAGAGAGGCTGGAACTTATCTTCAATATATATTAGATAATTATGATAATTTGCCTGATGTTACTATTTTTTCACAAGCAGATCCTGGATGTATAAATATGTCTGCTGTATTACATGGGCAAGACAAGGGTTGTAGTATTTGTGAACATCCAATAGATCAAAATATAAAAAAATATTTTGAAACTGTTGATAATCCTAATTTTAATCAGATAGATATATACAGACAATTAATTAAAAATAATTCAATTGTAAAAGAACTAGGATATTTAGGTATTAGTTATTTGAATAAACCACTTTATTGGGATAATAATAAACACATAACACCTTTCCCAGAAGAATCAAAAAATATTGATAAATTTAATGGATATGGACTTATAAACGATTGTTTTATAAGGCATCCACAAGATGGTATTTGGGCTATGTTAGATATGAGAGTAGTATACTCATATTTATTTAATAATCCAATTAATTCCTATGATTATAATGATGGAGCATTTTTTGCTGTAAATAAAGATAGAATATTATTCCATAATAAAGACTTTTATGAAAAAGCATTGAATATATGTAATAATCCTAATAAGTTTGGATTATCTGACGATACATGTTTTGGTAAACCAGGAAGAAATCAAATATATGATGGATATGATAATACACCTCCATTAATAGGAACTAGTACTACTATGAGAAACCAGAGTAATATACCGCATGCATTTGAAAGATTATGGAAAATAATTTTTGATGGAAAAACTACATAAACTATATAAATTTTTTTATTAAATTAAAATTATTTTATAAAAATTTCTTATTTAAATCATTATTTAAATTATAATTTAGCAAATCAATATTTGAATAATCATAATTTTTCATTCTGTAGTTTACCCATTCATATGCATAAGGCCTATATTTATCAATAATTCCAGCAATTGCATCTATACCTGCACCTATATCAAGATATATTGCATTTTTAAAGTTTGGGAGATGATGTATTAGGCCTGATTTAACATGTCCAACTCCATATAAATAAACTATTGTTTCGGGATTAGCATTTTCAAGTTGTTTTTTTACCATATCAATAGTTCCTTGTAAATCATCACAAGCAAATTTCTGTGGTATATTAATATAATCATTAAAATCTTGTAAACCCAAATAATTTTGATATTCATCATATTTCATTAAATTTTCTATTATATCCATTTTGGGAGCTGCACCAATCAATCCTATTTTTCCTTTAAATTGATTAAAGAACCATTTGTTCATAGATAGACCATATAAATATTCAGTAGGAATAGTTTCTTGTCCTGGATAAAGTTCATTTAATTTATCTCTCATACCTCTTTCAAGATATTCTACACAATAATAATCAGCTTTATTCCAACCTTGTCTAAATGTATTCATATTTAGACTACTATATGGCACTGATAGAGCCCTATTTCCTGGTTTAGCACTTCCACCAGGTATTTGTTTTAGAAAGAAATAATCACCATCACCAAAATGAACAAAAGAAGCACCTTTTTTTTCTTCAACAAGATTTAAAATAAGATTTTTAAAGTCCTCTAGTCTAGTTTGAAATTCTGGAAAAAAGTTAGGATCACTTAAAAAGAGTTGATTATTATGCATAAAATGTTTACAACCATTTATATTGTATAGTGAATTCATTTTAATTCATAATACAAATTTATTTTTAAGTTATTACTTATAATCTTGTTCAGTTATATTACTTCTATTATATTTATCTTCAAGTCTAACTACATCCCATAATTCATTTGTTGAACATTCAATATAAACAGAATCTTCAATACCTTCTAATTTATGAATTACAAATTGCTCAATATTAATAAAATCATTAGGTACTAAAATTTTTTCTTCAAGATTATTTATATCTTTGCCTGTAAGTAATTTTAATTTACCAGAAACAACATAAATTGTCTCTTTCTTTAATTCATGATATTGTAAACTACAAGATTCATTTTTATTCATACATAATTTTTTAACAACATAATTATCATTATATTCTATTAATTCTTCTGAACCCCAAGGTTTTACTACAAATTTGGGTTGGTCATTAATATTTAAATTTATAGAGTTAAAATGTTTAGATAATAAACCTTTATCTCTATTTACATTTAAACAATAAGATGTATTTTTATTAGAATTTCTTTTCTTGTCATTTATTAAAACCCTGTCTCCATTACCTACACCCATAATTAATTTATCATATACAATACCAACTTCTTGTAAATGCTTTTCAGTTGTATTACGTAAACTTTCTTTTCTACCAGTAATCAATATTATATTATAACCTAGTCTATCCCAAGTATTTATAAGTTCTGTAGTATCTTCTAATAATTCAAATTTATTTTGTAAAGTATAGTTAAAGACATTTCCTCCATGTTTCACCAAAGTACCATCTATATCACATAAAATAGTTTTAGAATTATTCATTTTGTGTATAAAAATATATAAAAAAATATATAAATATATATATAAAAATGTCGAAATTATCTTTATATTTATTATCATGTGATGAATCAAAATTTATTTTACCAATTAATTGTTATTTAAATAATAAATATCTTTCTAATCTTTCAATCAATGTATTAGGTTTTACTAAGCCAAGTTTTGATTTACCTAGTAATGTAAATTTTATTGAATTAAAAAATGGAGCAAAAAGAGATATGAGTACATGGTTTTTAGATATATATAATTATTTAAAGGATATCGATGATGAATATATTTTATTTACAACAGATGATCAGCCTGTAATAAGACCTATTGATAATGAAGCATTAAAATTTGCTCTGGACTATATTAAAAATAATAAAATTGCATTATGTTATGGTATTTTCTGTGGTGGTGGAACATCGAATAAACTTTTATTTGAAAATGATAAATATAATATATATGAAGTAAATGAAAAGTATGGTCATAAAACTAATTTACAATTAAATATATGGAATAAAAATGCATTATTAGAAATTTTAAAACATAATAAAAACAATATTGCATCATTTGAATGTAATAGTTATAAATTATTACAGAATAGTCAATATAGAGATTATAAAATAATAAATTTTACTAAAAAGAACAAAATTGGTATTAGTGAAACTATATTACCAACTTGTCACTGGACAATGTGCTGTGCTACAACTAATCTTGATTACATAGTTGTAATAGGAGTAAATAAAGAAGATGTTGATTATATAATTAAAAATAATTTAAACTTAGGTAAAAAAATTGTATACAGTATGCACAAAGATTATATGATACCAGCAGAAGCATTTAAAAACAATGAATTTACATTTAAAAAAATGAAAGAATATGTTAAAAGTAAAGGATGGGATGAAAATAATCTAGGAGGATACTGCATTGATGATTATAAAAATTATTTTGTAGATATTGAATAATTTTGGTAATATTTAAACATACTTAAATATAAACTTGTTTAAATATAATTATTTTATGAATAGAGCTGATTTTTTTAATAAAGAATGGCTTTTAGAGGTAAATAGAGTACATCCTCCAAAGGAAGAGCAAATAGTAGATGATAAATTAAGATTACATAGAGCAGAAAGATTATATAAATTTCCAGAAAAATTTTTTAGCGATTTTGTAAGTACTATAAAGCAAGAAGATGTCCGTTATTATCCATGTATACATGAATTTAAGAAGAAATTAGCAGATACAAATGGATTAAATGAAGATAATATATTTTTAAATAATGGTTCTTCAGAGAATATTAGAGTATTTTACGACGCATTTGCAATTAGAAATAGAGAAGTTTTAATAACTGAATATTGTTATCCTATGCATAAAGTTTACGCATTACTAAATGGTTCAAGAATAAAAGAGATTAAATATAAAAAAGATTTAGTTATTGATTATGATAGTTTAATTGA
>MDTG01340547.1_pt1 | contig 14747 bp, 18 predicted proteins | sample 811421 | NCBI WGS metagenome assembly MDTG01 (sample SAMN05326645, study PRJNA326480) | marine metagenome | isolation source: seawater | place: Pacific Ocean: South East | collected 2011
GACGGGGCAGGTTTGCAGCCCTACATTGAGGTTCGTGATGGGCTGCTCGCTAAACTCAGCCGGCCAGTTTATTATGAACTTGCTGCACGAGCCACAGATAGCGATGATGGGCGAATTGGCGTCTGGAGCCATGATTATTTTTTTATTTTGGAATGATGTAACCGGTGACTCTTCATATGTCTGACAAAACCCATCATGACGCCTTTAAGCGGAGATTGTCAGTGTGTCTTGAACCCGCCCCGGATGGACGTGGCCGACCTCAGATGAAAAATGGCTACGGTGACGATCGGTTGGCGGCTGTTTTGGTGCCACTGATTTGGCGCGACTCTCGCTGGCAGATTTTGATGACCAAGCGTGCGGCGCATTTATCACATCATGCCGGGCAAATCAGTTTCCCTGGAGGGGCGCTTGATGCCAATGACAAAGGTTTGGTTGATACTGCGTTGCGTGAGGCGCATGAAGAAATCAGTCTGGCGCCATCGTTGGTCAACGTTATGGGTTGCTTGTTGCCAGTGCGTAGCCCAGCTGGGTTTATAGTACAGCCGATTGTTGGCATAATTGCTGGCGATATTTTTAAAGAGCTACGGCCTGACCCAGCTGAAGTCGACAGTATTTTTACTCTGCCGCTTGCACATATTGGCCAGCCTGAAAATTTTTCGCTGGTGCCACGTCAAACCAATGAGCATGATAACAGTTATTGGGTGGTCTCGCATCCCGAACATTATATCTGGGGATTGTCAGCTGGGGTATTGAATGACTTGCGTCAACGTCTTTATCACTGTCGAACTTAACCTTGATTTGAGCGGAGCGATAAATGCGAACAATTTTTATAGTTCTATCGTCACTGGGCGCGGCTATTTTGGTGCTTAACCTCCTAAAAAACTGGCAACAGCGGCGTGCTGAAGAGCGTGGTGAGACTGTGTCTGACCGGATATCTATGATACATCTTATCAGTGTTGTTGTAGGGTTGGTGGTATTTTTCATCGGTGCGTTTTGGCTCGAGTCAAATTCGGCGCCTCCAGGGTCGATATATGCACCGGCAGCAATTGAAAATGGCAAGGTGAAATCAGGCGGTTTTGATACGCAAAAATAGAAACTCAGCGGCTGATGGCAGCGGAGGGAGGAATGTGCGCATCCACGAAATTACCGCCATGGGCGCGGCGTGATGTTGTTCGATATATTTTTGAAGCGGCGAAAGAGCATGGCGGCGAAGCCCGCATAGTTGGCGGCGCGGTGCGTGATTGGCTTGCTGGGCGTGATGTTAGCGACATTGATATGGCGGTAAATCTGCCTATTCGGGTTATTGCTGATGAAATGCGCCAAAATCAGCGAGTCAAAGTGATAAATTCTGGTCTTGAGCATGGAACAGTGAAAGTTGTTTGCGGTCATGATGTGATCGAATTAACGCAAACAAGGTCAGATGATGAAACTGATGGTCGGCATGCGCTAGTGCGGTTTCAAGATGATTGGACGCGAGACGCAGCACGCCGGGATTTTACCATTAATGCGATGTATATTGATGCATTTGGGCAGGTTTTCGACCCCCTCAATGGGCAGGCTGATCTAGCGGCGCGACGTTTGCGATTTATTGGCATGGCGGCTGACCGGGTGCAGGAAGACGCCCTGCGCATGATAAGGTATTGCAGGTTTTCTGTTGATTACAGCGATGGTCACTACGATAGTGACGCCATGCACGCGCTGACATCATTTGCCGTTTTGGCAACACGTCTCTCTGGTGAGCGTGTAGCGCAGGAATTCAGCAAAATTTTGTCGAATGAACATTGCGCACCAGCAATTCATTTGTTGCATAAGACTGGTCTTGATAGAACATCACTGGGGTGTGATCTAGCAGTCAATGTCATGCCACCAAGTCCGCTAGATTTGCGGTTGGTAATAGCAGATTTTGGTTGGCTGGTGATGTTGGCGGCCATCATACCGCGGGCAGCTGTGACCAAAGTATTGGCGCGCTTGCGGATGAGCCGTGCAAACCAAAAATTTTGCGCAAAATTAGCTGCGTCACACCCGCCGCAGACATTTGCCGATTTGTCAGCTTCTAAATGGCAGCAATCTGCGTTTTTCATGGGTGGGCAAGCGGCTGCATATTACGCCTGTGCGGCATGGCGCCTTGGTGCGGAACTGGACCACCATCGTTATCGGGTATTACACCAATGGCAACTGCCGAAATTGCCAGTTTCTGGTTCAGACTTATTGTCGCACGGCGTTGACAATGGACCAGCATTGGGTCAGATGTTAAAAAGAGCCGAAATGCTGTGGGTTCAGTCAAATTTTACTATGACAAAATCGACACTTTTAGCGGCTGTGGTGGAGTAAATGAGCATAGGCAGTCATGGCCCTTGAAGCATACCAGATTGAATTAACAACGGCCGATAAAAAATCGCTCGCCAGTGACTGGTTTAGGACATTGCGTGATGAAATTTGCGCGGCTTTTGAAGCCGTTGAAGACCTCGCCGCAACGCCGCAAAAACCGGCCGGCCGATTTGAAATTAAGAGCTGGGAAAGGCATGGCGGCGGCGGCGGAGAAATGAGTCTCATGCGCGGCCAAGTTTTCGAAAAGGTTGGAGTAAATATCTCGACTGTTTTCGGAGTGTTTACGGAGGATTTTAAGTCCCAAATTTGCGGCGCAGAAATTGATGGAAATTTTTGGGCTTCGGGTATCTCAGTTGTTGCACACATGCAAAATCCGCATGTGCCTGCCGCTCATATGAACACGCGTTTTATTTGTACATCTCAAAGTTGGTTCGGGGGTGGCGGTGATTTGACGCCGCTTTTGCCAGATGCCGAAGCCGGAAAGATGTTTCATGCTGGTCTGAAATCGGTTTGTGATCGCCACAACCCGGACTACTACCGAAAATACAAGAAGTGGTGTGATGAGTACTTCTATTTGCCGCATCGAAAAGAGCCTCGCGGCGCTGGTGGCGTCTTTTACGACAATCTTGATAGTGGCAACTGGCACGCTGATTTTGCCTTCACGCAAGACGTTGGCCGGGGATTTTACGATACTTATTTGGACATTGTAAAAAGTCGGATGACCAAGAACTGGACTAACGCGGATCGGCATCAACAGCTAGTTCGCCGTGGGCGCTACGTTGAATTTAATCTGTTGCACGATCGTGGCACTTTATTCGGATTGAAAACGGATGGTAATATTGAGGCAATCTTAATGAGCCTGCCACCAGAAGTGCGGTGGCCGTAAGGGAAGACATTTTATGTTTGATAGAAACGACAATTTTCCGAGGCAAACACGCATATATGGGGTAGGAAAACACTTATGGAACATGCTTATAAAATGAACAAGTTACTTGCCAGCCTGCGAGTGATTACAGCCGTTAAAAAAAGCCAAATACATGATGACGATCATGTAACTGGACGTGTAAATAGAGGATAAAATGGCGAAGTCTGATCCGAATAAAATTAAACCAATGAAGCGCTCGGAGGATCCTGGTCGCCGTGATTTTATTGTGATCACAACAAATGCGATGTTAGGTCTTGGGGCCGTCGCTGTCGCCTGGCCATTGATTGACCAGATGAACCCGGCTGCCGATACACTCGCGCTTGCTAATATTGAGGTTGATGTCTCGAAAATTGTAGAAGGTCAATCAATCACAGTAAAGTGGCGGGGCAAGCCCGTTTTCATTCGGCATCGTACTGAAGATGAAATTGCGCGAGCCTCGGCAACTGATATGTCCGACTTGCGCCATCCGGAAAGCGATCAGGCGCGGGCAGAAAAGCCAGACTATTTGGTCCTTGTAGGGGTTTGTACGCACCTTGGCTGTGTACCACTTGGCCAGAAAACAGGCGAAGTGCGCGGGGATTATGACGGCTGGTTCTGTCCTTGCCATGGTTCGCATTACGACACCTCTGGGCGTATTCGCAAAGGCCCAGCACCAACAAATCTCGAAGTTCCTCCCTACACGTTTCTCTCCGATGCGGTGATCCGCATTGGTTAATCCATCACTCTTGCCGAAGGTAATGAAAAGCTATGTCTGTTGAAAAATTTCAAAATCCAGTTGTGCGGTGGATCGATCATCGTCTACCTGTATTTTCTATGTTGGATCATGAGAAATACGACTATCCGGTTCCGAAAAACCTCAACTATATGTGGAATTTTGGCGTATTAGCTGGCTTATCACTTGCCATCATGATCATCACCGGCATTGTATTAGCGATGAGTTACACCGCGCATGTGGATTATGCGTTTGATGCGGTAGAGCGTATTATGCGCGATGTCAACCACGGTTGGATGATCCGTTATATTCACATGAACGCAGCGAGTTTCTTTTTCATAGTCGTTTACATTCATATTTTTCGTGGCCTTTATTACGGTTCATACAAGGCGCCCCGTGAGTTGCTATGGATTTTGGGGGTGGTGATTTTCCTTTTGATGATGGCAACGGCATTCATGGGCTATGTGTTACCTTGGGGTCAAATGAGCTTTTGGGGTGCGACAGTAATCACCAATCTGTTCTCGGCGATTCCCGTCATAGGCGATAGCATTGTCACGCTGTTGTGGGGCGGATTTTCGGTCGATAATCCAACACTAAATCGGTTTTTCTCTTTGCATTATTTGATGCCATTTGTGATAGCAGGGGTGGTGGTGTTGCATATTATCGCGTTGCATCGCTTTGGATCAAATAATCCAATCGGGATCGATACTAGTGGTCCACAAGACACCATTTCATTTCATCCCTATTATACGATGAAAGATTTGGTGGGAATTGCTTTATTCCTTTTGCTTTTGGCCATTGCTGTGTTTTTCTTTCCAAACGCTATGGGACATCCTGACAACTATATTCCGGCGAACCCGTTGCAAACGCCGGCACACATTGTGCCGGAATGGTACTTCCTCCCATTTTATGCCATTTTACGAGCAGTGCCGGACAAACTTGGTGGGGTCTTACTAATGTTTGGGGCGATTGCCGTGCTATTTGTGTTGCCATGGTTGGATCGGTCGCCAGTACGTTCGGCACGCTTCCGCCCATTGTTCCGTGTCTTTTTCTGGCTTTTGCTCATTGACGCCGTTGCGCTTGGCTATCTTGGTGGTAAACCAGCCGAGGGTATTTACGTTGTTTTGTCGCGGATTGCGACTGCTTGGTATTTCCTGCACTTCCTCGTGATTTTACCATTGCTCAGTGTATTTGAAACGACCAAGCCACTGCCGAAATCAATTTCGGAACCGGTTTTGCGCAAATCACAAGCGGTTGATGCTCCACTTGGGGCCGGGTTGGAGCCAGCAGAATGATTAGACACTTAGTAGCGCTTTTGGTCTATTTGTCCCTAATTGGCCCTGCTCTGGCAGCCGGCGGTGCAGTTGATCTAATAAAACGTGAGTGGAGTTTTAACGGACCGTTTGGAACTTTTGATAAGGCCTCTATGCAGCGTGGGTTTCAAGTTTACCGTGAAGTCTGCGCCGGCTGCCACTCAATGAAATATATAGCGTTTCGCAATTTTGCAGACCTCGGCTATAACGAGACCGAAATTAAGGCAATTGCGGCGGAATATGAGGTAGAGGATGGGCCAAACGATGAAGGAGAAATGTTCATGCGTCCGGGCGTTCCGGCAGATCGCATCCCAAGCCCGTATCCAAACGATAATGCTGCTCGAGCTGGTAATGGTGGTGCCTACCCACCAGATTTATCACTGATCGCCAAGGCCAGAGCAAATGGACCGGATTATTTATATAGTCTGCTCGTTGGGTATAAGGACGCTCCGTCAGACACAACAGTGCCAGATGGCATGTACTATAACGCTTCGTACTCAGGAAATTTAATCGCCATGCCGCAGCCGCTGTATGGTGATGACGTAACATATGCCGATGGCGCACCTGCATCAATTGAAGCGATGTCCGCTGATCTCACTCAATTTTTAATGTGGGCGGCGGAACCAAAATTGGAAGCGCGCAAGCGTATCGGTGTTGCCGTGGTGTTCTTTCTTAGCGTCTTTTTGATTTTTACGATTTTGGCAAAACGCCGGGTGTGGGCTGACATTCATTAAGTTGTGCATATGATCAGATAACAACTTGTGAGAACGTTGCCAGGTATTTGTACTGGCTTCAACCGCGCTTCTCGTCCTAATCAGACATTGAACCGGAAGTGAAACACGTCACCATCAACGACTTTATATTCGGCTCCCTCAACGCGAAATTTGCCTGCATCTTTGGCGCCGACCTCGCCTCTGCAGGCAATATAGTCATCATAGCTAATGGTTTCTGCTCGGATGAATCCGCGCTGAAAATCGGTATGAATTACCCCAGCAGCTTGAGATGCGGTGGCGCCATTTGCCACTGTCCAGGCACGGGCTTCTTTTGGCCCGACAGTAAAAAACGTCAAAAGATTTAATAATTCATATGCGACCCGAATCAGCCGCGCCAAACCAGCCTCTTCAAGACCAAGTTCAGCTAAAAATTCGCCCTTATCACTGGCATCAAGTTGGCTGATTTCCGCTTCAATAGCAGCGGATATAATCACATGGCCTGAAAGTTGTGTGGCCGCCATATTAGCCACTGTTTGGCTATATCTATTGCCGTTGGCGGCATCAGACTCGTTCACATTACATACATAAAGAACAGGTTTTGCGGTTAAGAGCTGGAGCTGTGGCAGGCGTTTTTGTTCCGCATCGGTCAGGCCATTGCTATAGCGGGCCGGCTTGCCATCCGAAAGATGCGCCAACAGTTTTTCGAGAAGGACGATATCGGCTTTTGATTCAGCATCACCACCACGTGACTTTTTAACCAAAGCGGTCATCCGGCGCTCGATGGAGTCAATGTCGGCGAGCATTAATTCTGTTTCGACCGTTTGGGCGTCACGCACTGGGTCGACGTCGCCATCAACATGGGTGATATCACTTTCTTCGAAACAACGCAGCACATGGACAATGGCATCGACTTCACGAATATTGCCAAGAAATTGGTTTCCAAGCCCCTCACCTGTTGACGCACCCCTCACAAGCCCAGCAATATCAACAAATTCCAGCTGGGTAGGGATAATATTTTGTGATTGCGCCAGAGCCGCTAACGCATCAAGTCGTGGGTCCGGTACAGCTACACGTCCAGTATTCGGTTCGATGGTGCAAAATGGATAATTGGCGGCTTCAGCAGCAGCAGTTTCGGTCAATGCGTTAAATAAGGTTGATTTTCCAACGTTTGGCAAACCGACAATACCACAATTAAATCCCATCAGATATCCTTACTATATCTCATTTTGCGGAGGCTTTGGCGGCGGTGCTAAAAATGCAACCCGGCTCATGAATCCGCTGTCGTCATGTGTAGTGAGCCGCGGCACCTCGCCACTAATCGCACCAAGTAACTCTGGCAACCAGCTGCCTGTTTCGGTTTTGGTAAAATCTGTCAGCACCCAAGATTTGACATCCATTGCTGGGTTGTCTGGGCGGCCAATGCCTATCCGGATCCGCCAGTAATCTTGTCCAAGGTGTCGGTCAATATCGCGAAGGCCATTATGCCCCCCATGACCACCACCTTGTTTTACGCGCACGCGCCCGGCGGCAAGATCAAGTTCGTCATGAAAGACAAAGATATGGTTGACTGGAATTTTATGAAACCGGGCCACCTCGGCAACCGGCAGACCAGATTTGTTCATGTAGCTTTGAGGCTTTAACAGGATAGATTTATTTTGGTTAATCTGGCCAGTTGTTTGCAAGCATGCGGTCTTTTTTTGCCAAGTTGGAAAATCATGTGATTCTGCCAGTAGATCGACGACCATGAACCCTACATTATGTCGGTTCATAGCATGATTTTGTCCGGGATTTCCAAGTCCTGCAAAAAGAAACATGACAATGCCGTTCATGTTGGTCAGATGGTCAGACGTTTACTCTTCAGACGCAGCGCGCTCGCTATTGTCCTCATCACCCTCAGCACCTTCACCATCTTCTTCTTCGTTCTTAACGCCGCCGCCAGGAGAGGCAATGGTCGCAATGGTAAAGTCACGATCGGTGATTGTTGGTTCGACGCCATCCGGCAAAGGAATGGCGCTGATATGGATTGAGTCGCCAATTTTCATGCCATCAAGATCAACTATGATTTTTTCTGGGATGGCTGTTGCTGGACACAGCAGTTCGACTTCATAGCGCACAACATTGAGAACGCCGCCAATCCGCAATCCGGGGCAGTTATCTTCGTTGATAAATACAACTGGCACCGCTACAGCAACTTTTGCCGACCCGGACACCCGCAGAAAATCTAGATGTAGGATATTGTCTGACACGGGGTGAAATTGAATGTCACGGGTTAAAACAGTATGTTTCTGGCCACTCAAATCTATGTCCAAAAGCCGACCAAAAATACCGGGTTGGTGAACAACCCGGGTGATTTCGCGGGTGTTCAGAATGATGCCGATAGGATCTTTCTTGTCGCCGTAGATGACGGCCGGAACAAGGCCTGCGCGGCGTGCGGCACGGGCAGACCCCTTACCGACCCGTTCGCGCTGTTCTGCGCTAATGGTTGTATTGTCAGACATTGTTGACTCCTTTTGTAAAAGCAAGGTTTTGCGCCTCCAGGGGTGCGCGGCGGTGCGAGATATATGCTGATTAACAGCAAAACACAAGGCTTTTCAGAATGTCAGTCGGGTATAGGCTTTGATCTTCACACAGAACAGGTGGCACGCGTCAGAACAATGTCGAGACCGAGCGCTCTTCATTGATCCGCAGCATTGCTTCACCCAACAGTGGAGCTATTGATAAGTGTTTAATGTTGCGCGCAACCCGTACAGCCTCCGTGGCTGGGATTGAATCAGTGGTCACCAGTGAATTAAGTGGTGAAGTTGCTACGCGGCTGACAGCCCCACCAGATAAGACACCATGTGTCACATAGGCATCAACGGATAGTGCGCCATTTTTCATAAGGGCTTCCGCCGCGTTACATAAGGTGCCGCCCGAGTCAACAATATCATCGACCATGATGCAATTACGGTCTTTAACATCGCCAATAATGTTCATCACTTCAGAGACGCCCGCTTTCGGCCTGCGCTTATCAATTATAGCCAAATCAGCTTCGAGTCGGCGCGCCAACGAACGGGCGCGGACCACGCCGCCTACATCTGGGGAAACAATCATTAGTTTTGAACCGTCATACCGCTCCTTTATATTACTTACGAATACCGGTGCGGCGAAAAGATTGTCTGTAGGTATATCAAAAAACCCCTGAATTTGCCCGGCATGCAAATCAATGGTCAGCACTCTGTCCGCGCCGGCTGAGGTGATCAAATTGGCGAGCAATTTGGCCGAAATAGGCGTCCGCGGCCCAGATTTTCGGTCTTGGCGGGCATAGCCATAATAGGGAATAACAGCGGTGATCCGGCGCGCGGATCCACGTTGTAAAGCATCCAAGGCAACTAGCAGTTCCATTACGTTGTCATTTGCCGGAAAACAGGTTGACTGCACCACAAACACATCCTCACCGCGGACGTTTTCGCTGATCTCGACAAAGACTTCCATATCAGCAAATCGTCTAACGTCAGCTTTCGTTAAGGGCACGTCAAGATATGCAGCGATAGCCTCGGCCAGGGGACGGTTACTATTGCACGATAAGATCTTCATATTATTAACCTTAATTTGACGCAGTGGGGTTCTGTGTCTGATCCGGATGCTATAGCAACAGGCACATGTGCGGGCAAGTGCTGACGCCGAAATACCATAAGAAAATTAATGCTGGTGGCTAGGTGATAAAACATGAGCCGAGCAAAGCGACCAGCATTAAAACCAAAAAAATATATAGATGAGGCATGAAAAACTCTGATAATTGTAGTGGTTTAACCGATTTATGTGGTCAGGCCAATTACCGCAATTTGGCGGCCAGTATCAGGCAATTGTGCATGCGTTGCCCGGCGGTGCGAAAATAGATTATTCGCCCTATCATAAGTGTCTATGGTGAGATCTGTGATCTCCACAAGCCCGATTCGACCGATTTTCCATGCGGTAAAGGCTGGTAAATCGAACAGGTATTTTTCTTTGGCTTTGGGATCAAGGTAAAAAAACTTGCAAGCGTTTGGATGCTCGTCAGTGATCGCATTACGACAGTCATCACCAACTTGATAGTTAGACTTGGCAATTGCTGGGCCGATCACCGCCTCGATGTTGGACAGCGCAGCGCCGTTTTCGCACATCATGTTGACGGTCGATTCTAAAATGCCACTATTTGCCCCGCGCCATCCAGCATGTGCCGCGCCAATAACGCCATGATCGCGATCAGCAAACAAGACAGGCACACAATCTGCCGTTAAAATGGTCAAAGCCGCATCACACCTTGCGGTGACAAAGGCATCTGCTTCCGGCCGCTGGTCGCGTGTAGATTGGGCCGCGTCTGACAGTAAAATAGCTTTTGTTGAATGATATTGTCTCAGACCAAATAATTTATCGGGGGTAAACCCAAGCCCCGCCGCCACACGCCGACGGTTTTCGTCGATACATGCTGGGTTATCGTCTGATCCATATCCACAATTTAGGCTGTCGTAAACACCGCGACTGATGCCGCCGCTGGCAGTAAAAAATCCATGCTTTAGCATGGCTTTACCAGGTGAATGACGGCGCCAGCCATCATGTTGGTGGCACGGCAGGTTGGGAGAAAGCATGGTTAAGGTCATTATTTGTCTTCTCGGCTAAAGCCAACTGGCACACCATTGCCAGCTGGCACGATTAATCCCACTTTAAAAGCGGTACCCATGTGATGCGCGCCAACAAGACGATCAAACGCGGCAAATAAGGACCGTCGCCCGGAAGCATCGTATGAACGCGCGGCATTTTCAGCGCGTTCTCGTATACCAATCGCCTTAAGAAAGTCTGCCTGTGTGACCGGGCCAACGAACCTTGAACCGGCATTAATAGCGGTGCGGCGTAATGCGGCAAAATTGACCCAATGGGAAATATCGGCATTGCCTAGCTGATAGAACAAATCAACCGGCTTATGCGCCGACACAGCTTGCAGTGTATCGTTGAAATTATCATTTTTGCCATAATCAATGATCAGGCATGCCCCGCCATAGTGCGTGATACGGCTAGCCAACTGCTGCATAATTATTTCAGCCGCTGGGCAATATTCAGCGATGCTGCCTTCTGTTATAACTTGATGGTCATTGGTGATCTGCCAACGTGCAAGTTCCGGCAAGGTAAGGGCCGGTCCATCAACAAAACCAAGCGTGCCATGCACGGCAGTGACAAGTCGGTGCCGCCATCTCCCTTGCCGCCAAACGGCTTGGTCAATTGGTAAAGCGTCGAAAAATTCATTCGCTACCCCAAATAAAGCTGCGTTGGGCAGACTCTGAACATCGGTATGCCACGTGATTGAATTCGCCTGGATGCGCTGTTTTTGAGTTTTGCGGAGTTGTGGGCTTGTCTCGACAAGGTGGATTGGCAAGTCTAGCATAGTTGGCATGGTTCGGGCCCAGATATGCCGCATATCGGCCATGAGACTGCCACAACCGGGCCCGAGTTCGATAATCTGCGCTGTGCCCGGTTTCCCGGCAGTTTCGAACATATATTCCAGATAAACGCCACACATTTCGCCAAACAGACCGGATATTTCGGCGGCTGTGGTGAAGTCACCGGCGGCACCAATGGGGTTTTGCCGCCGATAATATCCAAAATCTGGATGACCAAGAACAATCTCGATAAATGAGCTGATTGGTAGCGGTCCATTTTGCGTAATCTGACTGTATAGCAACGCTCGGATGGCGTCACTGGCGCTTGGTGGTGGTGAATGGGAATAGGTTTTGTCAGACATGGCGGGTTACCGTTGTGCCGGAGGGTGGGCAGGCAATGCTGACCTGCGCATGACCAGATAAACGCCCAAAACAATCATCGGCACTGACAGCAATTGTCCCATACTGACGCTGTCTAATAGCAAACCAATTTGCGCATCTGGTTCTCTCACAAATTCAATCATACCACGCGCTAGTCCATATACAGTTAAAAACACGCCGGTCACGCGGCCATGCTGTTGCAGCCATCCGCGGCGCCAAAGTATGAGCATAATTCCCCCGATTAAAAGCCCTTCGAGACCAGCCTCATAAAGCTGGCTGGGATGGCGCAGCTGGCCATTGCTGGTTGGAAACACCATGGCCCACGGCACAGTTGTGACGCGGCCATATAATTCACCATTGATAAAATTCGACAGGCGACCAAAAAACAATCCGATTGGCACCACCAGCGCGATCCTGTCAGTTAACAGAAAAAACGGCACGTGGTGGCGTTTGGCCATGATCAGAACGGCAACCGCGATTCCAAGCAGGGCGCCATGAAACGCCATGCCGCCCTCCCATACGCGAAAAATGGCTAGTGGCTGTGCCAGATAATATCCGCTGTTGTAAAAAAGAATATAGCCAATTCGCCCACCGACTATCACGCCGAACAGCACGTAATTTAACAAAATATCGACAGTTTCACAGCGAAGCGGCGACTCAGTGTGGTTGGCTTCACGCCGCAACAAATACCAACCAGCTAGCAGCCCCACAAGATAGGCAATTGCATACCATCGAATACCAAACCCTCCGAACTGAACAGCAAATGTATTAAATTCGGGTAAGATGATGGCACCGCTGGTGCCGATGATGGTGCTGTTGGTGAGCATGTTTGACCGTTATCTTTTGCCGAATAATTAGATTACGATTTTTTCTCTGGTGACCCTTGGTATGTCAATGTTTATGCAACAAAGTTTTCACATGAATTGTATTGCGTTTACCTTGTCAATATACTCTAGCCTCATTATGTTTGTTAAGTAATTAGGTAATTAACAGACTTTTTGTTGTGGCAAACCATAGCTGCCAAAAAGATGGGGTGTTTCACATGGCGATACGTTCAAATTTTATGGCTGACTTGGCACAGATGGCAAATGGTGCGGCCTCGGCCTTCGGAGGGATGCGTGAAGAAATTGATAATTTGATCCGCCAGCGCATTGAACGCAGCCTAAATGTGCGTGGTCTTGTCACTCGTGAAGAGTTTGATGCGCTGCGCACTCGCCATGAAGCCGTTGCCGCACGGCTGACCGCCCTGGAGGCAAAGATGTCATCCACCGCTGATTCGCCTGTAACTGCACAATCGCGGCGCAAGACACCAAAAGCTGGCACACCACGAGCCAAAAAAGCTACGAAATAACACTTTTCTCTGGATGTTACGAATCAGCAGGAATCAGCCAAAAAACACAATTTGATGTGGTCTTGCATGCCGTAGCCACAAAATGTTGTGCCGAATTTGGTTGAATAGATACACCAGATTTGCCATTTTATGGTTGGCGTCGCGCATTGGTGTGCGGCCTTCAACACGGGGCACATTTTGATGGCGCTCAGCCAGCAATACACAGATATTTTGCTTGATGATCCTATTGAGTTGGTTACCAAATTTGTAATAACTCATGATTGGTTATTGCAAAGTCGTGGCGAGAACATTGTGCTGGTCGAGGTGCCCGGTAAATGGTGTGACTATCAGTTGGGTGTAGTTTGGCTGCATGATGAGTCGGCCATGCAGGTGACTTGTCGCATTGACTTGCAAACAGATCCGAAGCGCAATGCGGAAATGGCACTTTTAGCCTGTTTGCTTAACACGCAGATTTTCATTGGTCATTTAGCGCTTGATGTAACTACGGGCGAGCTGGAAATGCGGTATACGCTGGCACTACGCGGAGCGGGTGGGGCGACACCAGAACAAATTGAAGATGTTGTCGATATCTTGCTTGGGGAATGTGAAAATTGTTATCCGGCAATTTATCAGGTCGCAAACCAAGGCATCTCGGCAACTGAAGCTGCAAAGGTTGCGATGTTCACTGCCGAAGGCGAGGCCTGAAGCGACGATGGCAACACTGCAAATTACGCTTTTGGGGTGTGGCAAAATGGGTACTGCGATGCTCAAAGGCTGGTTGGCAGATCCCGGCCTGCATGCACATTTTACCATCATTGAACCTTTTGCAGAACATCTTGGTTGGGTTGGAGCGCATCAGCAAGTGGCAATTTATAGTGACTGCGACGCAGCTATCGCAGCTAATGCGCCGGTGAGCTCGGTGATTGTGTTGGCGGTCAAGCCGCAAATGATGGAAGAGGCCATTGCCGCATTTGGCCCTCTACGCGATGACAAAACAGCCTTTTTGACAATTGCCGCTGGTATTTCTACGTCGTGGCTGCAGGCTCGGCTCGGTGTGCATACGCCGGTGTTGCGAGCCATGCCGAACACGCCAGCCGCCATTGGCAAGGGGGTTACCGCACTTTATTCCGACTCTGCCACGGGTGATTTGGCGGCATTAGCAACACAGTTGATGCGCACTATTGGTTCCGTTGTGCCGATAGATGACGAAGCGCTGATGGATGCTGTTACCGCGGTATCTGGGTCCGGGCCAGCTTATGTGTTTCTGATGGCCGAAGCGATGACAGCCGCTGGTATGACTGCTGGGTTGCCATCGGCACTTGCCAAGCAATTGGCCGAGGCAACTGTCACTGGCGCAGGTGCTTTGATCGAAGCCGCATCTGAGCCGCCATCGACATTGCGTAAAAATGTGACCAGCAAAGGTGGTACAACTGCAGAAGCGCTCGCGGTGTTGATGGCTGACGATGGTCTTCCGTCATTAATAGAGCGGGCCGTTCACGCGGCAAAGAAGCGATCTGTCGAGCTTGGCGCCTAGCCGAGACCTGCCGGTTTCTGATATAATATTTCAAGCAAGTTGGCACAATTAGTTTAGCGCTTATAGTTACAAGGGTATGAAGTATGACGCACGCCACCGATTATACCGGGCAAGCAGC
>MDTG01121347.1_pt1 | contig 14746 bp, 10 predicted proteins | sample 811421 | NCBI WGS metagenome assembly MDTG01 (sample SAMN05326645, study PRJNA326480) | marine metagenome | isolation source: seawater | place: Pacific Ocean: South East | collected 2011
AGAACCTGAAGATGGTGTTTTATATTTAGTTGGGACACCAATTGGAAACTTATCAGATATTTCCCCAAGAGCAATTAATGTCTTAAAAAAAGTTAACTTTATAGCGTGTGAAGACACAAGAACTACTAGAAAAATAATGACTAAGTATAACTTCAATAATACGCTTGAGAGTTTTAATAAAGTAAATTTATTTAAAAAAATTCCTAAAATTATTAATTGTTTAAAATCAAGCCAATCAATCGCAATAGTAAGTGATGCAGGCACGCCAAGCATTTGTGATCCAGGAGAAGAAATTGTTCTCATTGCTAAAAAAAATAACATAAATGTTATTTGTATTCCTGGACCATGTGCAGCATTAACCGCATTAGTAACAAGTGGTTTTAGTTCATCAAGATTTGTGTTTGAAGGTTTTCTACCAAGAAAAAATAATGAAAGAGAAAAATTATTACGAGAAATTAGTCAAAGGGAAATAACAACAGTATTGTATGAATCTCCACATCGTTTAAATAAATTGTTAGAAGATTTAAAAGAGCATTGCGGAAGTAAAAGAGAAATTTCTGTTTCTAGAGAATTAACTAAAATATTTGAAGAAAATTTAACAGACAATATAAGTCAAATTAATGAGTTATTTAAGAACCAAATACCAAAAGGAGAATTTACTATTGTAATAAAAGGAAATTTAGAAAAGAAAAAAATTAATAATGAAGAGTATTTAAAAGAAGAGCTTAGTGAATTAATTGAAGCGGGTATGAGTTTATCTAGAGCAGCAAAATATTTAGCAAAGAAAAAAAATCTTTCAAAAAATTTAATATATAATTTATATAAATAATATTAATTTTCATTTAAAAATAATGTTTATTTCTATAAAGAAATTAATTTTCACGTTTTATTTAAATATTTCATTATTAGTTGCTTTAATTATTGTTATTCAAAACAGCTCAAATAAATATAAAGTTAACTTAATATTTATGGATTCAATAGAACTTCCCTTAAGTTTTATTGTTGGATCTAGTTTTATATGTGGTTCATTTACCAGTGGTGTATTTAATATTATTTTAAAAAAATAGTAATCCTAAAGAGAAATCAATTTATCATCATTAATAATTCTAGAAATTCCACGAGAACTTAATATCCCAGCAACAGTTTTAAAAACATTGGTATTTGGGATTTTAATTACTTTATTTTCTTTACTACACTCTTTTTTTGCAGTTTTTAAATCATTAAATATTTGAATTGTTTTTCTCTCTAATTCTTCTTTTGATAAAAATTGCCATTGTGGATATTCCTTGAGACTCTTTATTTTTAATTCTATTTTTTTATCAACAATCATATAGACAACATTTGAAAAATCAACCTCATTAATTGAGACTGAAGTTAAATCCTTTTGATTACTCTCTTCAAAATTTTCATTCAATGGAACTATTTCAAAAAAAGTTTCTTGATTTAAAGTATTTAGATCATCATTATCAATTTTGCTATCAATAAAAGTTTTCTGATCATCGTTATTTTGATCTCTATCTTTAGATTTAAGTTTATCTTTAATCCTTTTGTGAGATATATCAAAAACTTCTTCTCCTAAAATTTTTTTTAAGTTTCTTGTAATTGTCAACTTTGAATATTTAAATTTTTCTGCAAGAGTTTCAATATCTTCTCCGTTCAAGAAAAGTAATTTTAATTCCTCTTTTTGTTGATTAGTGATTCTTTTTGGCAATTTACATAGTAGTCTTTATATATCTTAAGAAATTATTTTTAGATATATCAAATAGTCATAATATCTATTTATAAAAATTGACTTATTTGATTAGATAATCCATCTAAAACCTAAAATATTTGATTATTAGTTTTTATTAAATTTTATAAGGATATTAAATATTGAATTAAATATAATATTGGATTTGAAAATTAAGAAAAAAATTATTTATATTATTTATTTAAAGATAAGTTGGATAAGTGCGCTTAGCTGCTTTAGAATAAAAAAATATTAAGGTAGGATATTGAAGATTACAAATGATAGTAAATTATCATTTTGTAATTTCTTTTTAACAAAGCCCTTAATTTTTTCTGCTTCCTTAGCTCAGCTGGATAGAGCAACTGCCTTCTAAGCAGTGGGCCGCAGGTTCGAATCCTGCAGGAAGCGTTTTAGAAACATTAAATAAACATTTCTAAAATGTTATATTTTTCATTTTTAGATATTAGAAAATTAGAAGAATTTGGTTTTTTACTATTCATAATAGGAATTTTTCTTTTATGTTCTTCACTATTCCTCTCTCTTCTTTTCTTATTACCAAGTTTATTAATAGGAACAATAATTCAAATTAAGAAAAAAAACTTTTTTAAGGATAACTTTAATATTTCTTTTTTATTGTGTGGGATTATTATATTATCAAACGCCTTTTTACAAAGATTTTTTCTTACCAATAATTTTCAAGAGATATGGAGTTCTGATTTAACAATTATTGGTTTAGGAAATTGGATCCCATTCTTTTGGATGTTTTGGGCATTTCAACCGTTTTTAAATTCTTCAATAAAAAGAAAAAAATTTGTTTACAGCATAGTTTCTGGGACTTTTCCATTATTACTAACTGGTTTTGGCCAATATTTTTTCAATTTAACTGGCCCCTATGAAACTCTAAATAGTTTAATAATTTGGTATCAGAGGCCAATTTCACCTCCAGGAGGTTTAAGCGGTTTATTTAGCAATCAAAATTACGCGGGGACTTGGTTAAATTTTATTTGGCCATTTTGCATTGCTTTAATTTTTGAGAAATCTCAAAACTTAATTAATAGAAGTTTTGCAATTTGTTTTTTAGTCTCTGTTGGGTTAGCCACATTCCTAACTTATTCAAGAAATGCATGGACAGGCTTACTAGTAGCTATTCCAATTTTAATAGGTCAAGAAAGTTTATTTTGGGTCATACTTTTTTTATTTATTGGAACTGTATTAATTATTTATTATTTAAAACCGATACTATCTTATGATATTTCTAATTTGATAAAGGGTATATTACCAGAAAAAATCATATTGGAATTTACCAAAGAAGGCTATGAAGGATTAGATGCTACAAGACTGGAGATCTTAAGAAGTGCTTTAGAGATAATCAAAATAAGACCTCTAATAGGAATTGGTGCGGCATCTTTTACAGCTATTTATTATTTAGAGACAACATTTTACAAAGGACATTCTCATAATCTAATAACAGAATTGGCTATTAGTTACGGTGTTCCTGTAACAATAATTTTTTTTGCGACAATTATGATATTGCTAATAAAATCTGGTTACATTATTTTTTTTAATGACTTTGAAGATAATAATAATAAATTTATAGATAGGGCATTCTGGTCAGCAATATTTTTCTTTTTCTTATCTCAATTGGCAGATATCCAATATTTTGATGGAAAAATTAGTATCGTAGCTTGGACACTGCTTGGAGGGTTAAAAAATATTATCAAAGATAATATTAAAACAAAAAAATTATAAGAATATATGAAAATTATTTCTTTAAAAAATGAATATCTAATATTAATTAGCATATTTATTTTTTCAATTTTATTAGATTACAAGTTTTTTTTAGAATTGAACATTCCTCCTGACTGGGACCAAGGCTATCACCTCAGTAATCTTTTTAAAATGCATAATTATATATTTGAAACCAATGTACCCTTTTTTAATAAGATTAATAATATACTTGATGTTACTGATAGTTATAGAGGTCCGCTAACTTACTTTATTTCTTCATTATTATTAGGAATATTTGGTAGTAATTATATAGTTGCTTATCTAAGTAATAGTCTATTTAATTTAATTTGCATAATATCTACTTACGAATTAGGAAAAATAATAAAGGATAAGCAAACTGGTGTTTGGGCAGCTATATTTTTAAGCTTTAGCCCATTTATCATTAAAGAGCGCGCAAGCTATTTAATAGACTTACCTCTTACCTGTTTTTCTATTTTCTGCTTTTTAATAATAATTAAATGGCTTAAGGATTATAAGGAATTTAATATTTATAGCTTATTTTCAGGCTTATTTTTAGGTTTAGTTTTCCTTACAAAACCTACCGGAATAATATTTTTTATAGTCCCAATAATTTATATTTTTATAAAAAAATATGCTGATAAAAATAATATAAAATATCTTTTATTAGAAATTCTTTGCTTCATATTTTCATTTTTTATAATTATTATTCCTTGGTTCTCAAAGCATTGGATAACCATAATTACTTCAACAATAAATGCATGGAAGTGGGGAATTAGTTATCAAGAAGGATTAGATTTCAATACAATTGGAGGTTGGTTGTATTATTTTAATCTAATACCAATTGCTTTTGGTATATTAAATTTCTCTTTTATTGTATTAATATTATTGATTAATATTTTTAAAGGAAATAAAAAGAATAATAATTTTTTAATAAACAAAAATGAACATACATTTTTTTTAATATTCACTATTAATTTTTATTTAATTGCTTCTCTTATGTCATCAAAAGATATAAGGTTTATCATGCCATTATATCCAATAATATGTATTTATTTCTCTCTAATATTTAATCATATTAATCACAAGTTAAATGGGATAAATGTTAAAAAATATATAATGATATTCTCTTTAACTTTTTGTATAGTTCTTACAATAAAAAATGATTCTATAACTAAAACTACCAAAAGCAAAAACTTTTTAGATGTATGGCCACATTATGAAATCATAAAAGAGATAGAGGTATCCAATCCTGGTATATTTTCAGTTCTAGCAGTTATACCAGATACAAAAGAAATAAATACTTTTAATTTAGAGGCTGAAGCTATCAGGAGAGGTAAAAAAGTGGCAGTAAGACAAGTAGTAAGCAACTTAAATACATATAGGAAAGATTTAGAATATTTTGATTGGTTCTTAATAAAGTCCAAGAATCAAGGCATAATGACGAATAAAGCTAAAAAATCACTTCAAAAATTAATAGAATATAGTCCCCATTTTATCGTTCAGAAGGAATGGGAATTACCCGATAAAAGTAATCTTTATTTGTATAAAAGAAAAATATTAAGTACTTCACTAAGGGAAAATGAATGTAATGCCAAATCACCCTCTGCTGAAATAACACAAATATCAAATGGATTAAATATTAAATTAATGGGAGAAGGTAAAGAAATCGCAGAAAGTTTGCTTTTACTTGATTTTCATGACAAAGAAAGAAAAAGTGGTGAAAATATATCTTTAGGTCTTCCACTTTTTAAAGCCAATTTACAGAATAAAACTTGTTATGAAATCTCTCATAATACTCCAGTCGATCTTAAATATGACAAAAGAAGGTTTTACACTAAATTAAGATTACTAGAATCTAATGGTAATAAAAGATCAATTAATTTAAAAAATAGAGTTTTAACTCCCGAAACAGAACTTACATTTGAACAACAAAATAATATATTGATGGCAAATAAAATTAATGATGTTAAAAAGTTAGGAAGATATTTAAAAGATGGAGAATTTGAGAAGCTATTTAATTTAGTTGGCGTATTAAATCAAAGTGATCCATCTCAAATTTACCTCGCAGACTCCGAAAGAATTTATATGCAAAGATTCAAAGAAACAGGAAATTTAGATGACCTTTACAATATTCTAATAAGTCAAATACTACAAAGAAAAATTAAAAACTCTAAAAATACAATTGAAAATATAGTTTCGATTGATAATAATAACGGGAATGCATTTCTTACAAAAGCAGTAATTAATATTTATCTAATAAAACCCTCTGATGCACTAAAGGCAATCAAGAAAGCAAAAAAAATGCCCCAATCAATAGAAAGTATTAAAATTACGAAAACTGTTGAAGGTATTGCAAAAATTTTAAACTTTAATTTTATAGAAGGATTGCAAAATTTTTCCTAATATTGCAATTACAATAAAATCTATTTTAAAAAACAAATAAATATTATTATGTTGAATAGAAGATATAAATTCAATCATGAAGTCAGAGAATCTTCAAATAGCTTTAGTTCATGATTGGTACTTATCTAAATCAATAAGTGGAGCTGAAAAAGTAACTTTCTTATTAGATAAAAACCTTTCTCAAAATTTTTCTGAGCCAGACTTATTTGCATTGGTGGAAAATATTAGCAAATCAAATAAAGAATTATTCAATGGTCGTAAAATTAATACCAGTATTATTCAAGAACTGCCTTTTGGTAGAGATAATATTCAAAAATATTTACCTTTAATTCCCTTCGCGATTGAACAATTTGATTTAAGTAAATACAATTTAATATTAAGTTCAAGTCATATAGCAGCTAAAGGAATCTTATCTTCGCCTGATCAGCTTCATATAAGTTATATACATACTCCTATGAGGTATGCATGGGATCAAATGAATACCTATTTAGAAAGTTCTAGTCTAAAAAAATTTGGATTAGAACTCCCCTTAAGATATTTACTTTTTAAACTTAGAAGTTGGGATTATATTAGTGGTTCGAGGCCTGACCACTTAATAGCAAATTCTTCATTTACTGCAAGAAGAATTAAAAAATATTGGGGTCTTAATTCAGAAATAATATTTCCTCCTGTAGAAATTAAAAGATTTGATTACAAGCAACCCAGAGATTCTTTTTACTTAACAGTAAATAGATTAGTACCAAATAAAAACATTGATATATTAGTTAAAGCTTTTAATAAATTAGATTTTCCCTTAATCATTGTTGGTGACGGACCAGAGAAAGAAAAATTAAAAAAAATTGCTGACAAAAATATTACATTTTTGGGTAAGACTACAAATAATTCTATTGAAAAACTTATGAGTCAATGTAGGGCATTCGTTCATTCAGGCGTTGAAGACTTTGGCATAGCACCTGTAGAGGCAATAGCTTCTGGAGCTCCAGTTATTGGACTAGCTAAAGGAGGCTTATTAGATAGTGTTAATTGTTTGAAAAATTCATCCAATAATTTAGTTCCTACTGGTATTTTATTTAACAAGCAAGATCCTTCTTATATAGTTGATACAATTAGATGGTTTGAAGATAAAAAAGTTTGGAAAAATTTTAATGCTGAAGAAATGAATGCATTTTCAAGAAAATTTAATCCAGAAAACTTTAACAAAAAAATAAATGAATTTATTCAAAAATCATGGGAAAATTTTTCTAAAAATTATTAAATTAAAATCATTATTTTGAACTATATTATTAATATGAATACATTATGTAATTGAAACAAGAATTTAAAAAGAAAGTATATATTTATGTAAAATCCATTTTTGATTTTTGTTTTTCTATATTTGTAATTATTGTTGGTTTACCAGTATTTATATTAATATCTATTTTAATTAAATTCAGTTCTAGAGGTCCTATCTTTTATTACCATAAAAGATTAGGAAAAAATTTTAAATATTTTTACTGTATAAAATTTAGAACAATGCATCCAGAGGCAGATGATATTTTAGAAAATTTATTGAAAACGAATGAAGTACTAAAAAATGAATATGAAAAAACACAAAAGATCAAAAATGACCCGAGGATTACACCAATAGGGAAATTCTTAAGGAAAACAAGCCTTGATGAACTTCCTCAATTTATAAATGTTTTACGACAAGAAATGAGTGTTATCGGTCCCAGACCAATAATAAATGATGAAATATCGAGATATGAAGATAAAATTTCAAAAGTACTTTCTATTAAACCAGGTATTAGTGGACTTTGGCAGGTGAGTGGAAGAAATAATTTAAGCTACAAAAAAAGAGTCTTTCTAGATTCTTTATATGTTGATAATATAAACTTATTAATGGATCTAAGAATAATCATTAGAACTTTCGGAGTACTTTTATTCCCTTTGGATAGAGGTGCATATTAATTAATAGAATTTTCTAATAATTTAAATAGGCACAAACTAATTAAAATATGTATAGCAATACTTTAAATTTATTAATTAGACTTTTAAAAATTCTTTCAGAAAGAAGCAAAACTTCTTTATTCAAGATAATTCCTCTAGCAATAATTACTGGTTTTACAGATTTATTAGTAGTGGGACTTGTTTCGAGGGTATTTACTATTGTAGTACAAAAGGAGGGTAGACCATCCATACCTTTCTCAGAATTAATCACCCAAGATCCATTTTTAAAATTAATAATTCTTGTAATTATATATGTCTCATTTACTTGGGTAGCATCTTTTTTAAGATTATTTTTGCGATCGTATCAGGAAAAATTAAGAGCCAAAATTTTTATAGAATTATCTCAAATAACCCAAAGAAAAATATTTAATCAAAATTATGATTTTTTCTTGAGTGATAAAAGCAAAGATATAAGCTCCAAAATTCTTCTAAACATATCAAGGGTTTCAGAAAAATTTGTGAGGCCTATTTTACAAATAATAAGTGGTTTTTTTATAGTAACATTCGTTTTCCTTGCAATACTAAGCTTTGCAAAAATAACTGCTCTTTATTTAATTATTGGTTTAGTTGCTGGATATACACTCATATCATTAATTGTTACCCCAATAATCAGAAGGGCTACTAAACAGCGAATTATTCTAGAGTCTGAAGTAAATAAAGTAATTTCTGAATCTATAAGAACTATAATTGACGTTCACCTAACTGGTTCAGAAAAATTTTTTGAAGATAAATATAACAAAGCCAGTAAAAAAGCTTATTCCTATTTATGGAAAGCTGAAACTTTTCCTGAATTTCCTAGATCTCTAGTAGAACCATTTGGAATTACACTAATATTTTCTATTGGATTATTCCCATTTATAACGAATAGAAATCCAATTACACTTTTAGAAGTTATTCCATTTTTGGCAACCATAGCAGTCGCTTCATTGAAACTTACTCCACCCTTGCAAGATTTATTTAGGGGTATCACTGATTTAAGAGCAGGTTTACCAGATCTTGAAGAGGCGTTAAAAATATTAGAACTATCTGATAATAGAAAACATACAAAAAACTATAAAAATAATCTTATAATTCCAAGTAAAAAAATTGAATTGCGATCTGTTTATTTTAAATATCCCTCAAGAGATGATTATGCACTTAAAAATATAAATTTAAATATAAATATTGGTTCTAAAATTGCTTTTGTAGGAAAAACTGGTAGCGGTAAAAGTACAACTGCAAATCAAATATTATGCTTACTAAGACCAACTTCTGGAGAAATATTATTAGATGGTATAAAGCTGGAAAATAATCAATTAAACAGTTGGCAGTTATTATGTTCATATGTTCCCCAATCAATAAATTTATTAAATTCAGATTTAATTACTAATGTGGCATATGGATTAAATAAGAATGATATTGATAAAGATAAAGTGTGGGAAGCCTTAATAGCTGCACAATTAGAAGATTTTATTAATACATTACCAAATGGTCTTAATACCAATGTAGGAGAAAATGGTATCAGATTATCAGGAGGGCAAAGACAAAGGATAGCTATTGCTAGAGCATTTTATCGAGATACTAAATTAATAATTTTAGATGAAGCAACTTCTGCTCTTGATAATAAGACAGAGGCAAAAGTTATAAATGCTCTTTTAACAATGAATAAAAAACTCACAATTATTTTTATAGCTCATAGATTATCTACTGTTAAAGCATGTGATTGCATATATGAATTTTGTAATGGAGAAATTAAAGCAAAAGGCAAATATGAAGAATTAAAAGAAAAGTCTAAAAGTTTTAAAGATATGATTATGTCAACCTACAAAAATTAAAGATCTCCATCTAACTTCTTTAAATTAAAAAAATTTTTAACATAAAAAGCTTTTATATAAATTCTTATATTGTGAATACATTTTTTGTTCTGAAAAAATCTTTCTCTGTCTTTTATATGCGCTATAACCCATTTTTGATCTAAGTTTCTTGTTTTGAGATAATTTTTTTATATATCTAGTTGCTTCTATTACCTTATCAGAATCATACAAGAAGCCTGATCTACCATGAATTATAGTATCAGAATTACCTGTAACATTACTTGCTATTATTGGTAAACCTATTGACATTGCTTCAATAATACTTAAAGGTAAACCTTCATATAGTGAAGTTGATAAATAAATATCAGAAGAATATAAATATTTAAAAACATTATTTGTAGCCCCAATCAGATTTACATTTATTAAGCCTTTCATAAAAATTAAATCCTTTATTTCTTCTTTAAGTTCTCCATCTCCAACTATAGTAAAATTAACTTCGGAAACTTTTTCAGCAATTCTTAAAATATCTTTCACATTTTTTTGCTTGACTAATCTGCAGATAGTAATAATATTTATTTTTAATTTATTTGGAAATTGTTTATTCAAACTTTCATATATCTTTATTGGTTTTAAAGACACTCCATTATTGATGACTAAAAATCTTTTTCCAAGATAAATATTATTTTTAATAGCGTATATTTTCTCACTCTCTGAAACAAGAATTTTAATAGAATCAAGTCTTCCAAAAAATAACTCATAATATATGTATATTAATCTTTTAATAAAGGTATGACATTTGAGATGTATTCCATGAAAAGTATAAATTAGAGGTTTTCTCAGAGTAAGATTAACTAACCTTGCAATAGCTCCTGCTCCCTTCCCATGAGCATGAATAATATCTATAGAATTTGATCTTATAAATTTATTGATTTTGACAATATCAGTAAACTTAATTTCCCTTTCAGTAATTTCAATATGATTATTTGATTTCAAAAATTCTTTAAAATTATTACTCTTTGGAATCGCATAAAACACATTAAACTCCCTAGACATTTCTTTCCCTAACATAAACATATGCTTAGTTCCGCCACCTAAATCTGAACTTGATGAAATCAAAAGAAGTTTATTTTTCTTTTTAGAAAGCATTAATAATATTTCTAAAATTATTTATAATTATATGATGTTAGTTTAGTGTTAATTAAAAAAATTTCTTCGAAAATTGTTTATTAACTCATAATGATAAGTAATAATTTCATAGGTTAAAATAATTAAATATGTTTTTAAGATCTTATAAATAAATATGCGAACTAATTCAATAATACCTGTAATTTTATGCGGCGGATCAGGAACTAGACTATGGCCTCTATCAAGAGAAAGTTTTCCAAAACAATTTTTGTCATTAAGTAGTATAAATGAAAAGTCTTTATTACAAGTTACTAGAGAAAGAATAATTGGTTTAGAAAATTTATTGGAACCTATCTTGATATGTAATGAAGAACATAGATTTATTGTGGCTGAACAGATGAGGGAAATTAATACCACTCCGTATTCTATTATATTAGAACCATTTGGAAGGAATACAGCTCCTGCTATAGCTCTTGCAGCAATAAAAGCTTTACAAAGAGAAAATGACCCAATACTTTTAGTTCTTTCTTCTGATCATGAAATAAAGGATAAAAAAGAATTTATTGACGTTCTTATTTCAGGAAGAAATTATGCTTATAAAGAAAAATTAGTAACTTTTGGCATTATTCCTAAATCTCCAGAAACTGGTTATGGATACATAAAAGCTGAAAAACCAATTAAACAAAAAGATAAAGAAGGTAAAAACATTCTTGAATTCACAGAGAAACCTAATCTTGAAAAAGCCTTAAAATTTTTAGAGGATAAGAGATATACATGGAACAGTGGCATTTTTATGTTTAAAGCAAAAACAATCATTAATGAAATAAAAAAATTCTCACCAAAAGTATTTGAAGCATGTGAAAAAGCTATTTTAAAGAGTCGATATGATCTTGATTTTCAAAGAATTGATGAAGAATCATTTAAAGAATGTCCCAACATATCAATAGATATATCAGTGATGGAAAAAACTAACAAAGGTATAGTTTTAGGTCTAGATGCCGGTTGGAGAGATATTGGGAGCTGGGAAGCTGTATGGGAAGCATCAAAAAAGGATAAGCTTGGAAATTTTAAAAAAGGACGTGTTGTCTCTGAAAATATAAAAAACTGCTATCTAAGAAGCGAAAGCAAACTATTAGTAGGAATAGGGCTTACAGATCTTATTGCAGTTGAAACAAGTGATGCAATACTGGTTATTGATAAAAAAAAATCCCAAAAAGTTAAAGAAATAGTACAAGTTCTGAAAAATAAGAAAATTCCTCAAGGACAAAAACATAGTAAAGTTTATAGACCATGGGGATATTATTTATCACTTTCTGAAGATCCGAAATGGCAGGTAAAGCTAATTCTTGTAAAACCTGGAGAAAAATTATCATCCCAAATGCATCGATACAGATCAGAACATTGGGTTGTAGTGAGCGGAACAGCAACAGTTGAATTGAATAAAGAAAAAAAGTTATTAAATGAGAACCAAAGTATTTATATACCATTAGGTTCTCAACACAGATTAATAAATAGTAGTGATAAAGACTTAATTTTAATTGAGGTACAAAGCGGATCTTATCTAGGAGAGGATGATATAGTTAGGTTTGATGACAAATATGGACGTATCAATTAAAGTTTTAAATTTTATAAACAAATTTCGATTTATGTCTACATTAAGAATCAAATTAGTTAATTTCTTGACATAGAATTATTAAAATGACCAATAAAATTAAAAATATTTGTTGTATTGGAGCTGGATATGTTGGAGGTCCCACTATGTCCGTCATAGCAGATAAATGTCCAGAAATTAGAGTTGATGTTGTTGATATTAATCAAGAAAGAATTAATGCTTGGAATAATGATAACCTGGATGCACTACCAATTTATGAGCCAGGTCTTGATAAAATAGTAGATAGATGTAGAGGGAAAAATCTTTTTTTCTCAAATGATATTGAAAACAAAATAGCCGGTGCTGATATGGTTTTCATATCAGTAAATACCCCAACAAAAAAGAAGGGTATTGGAGCTGGTCAAGCAAGTGATCTCAAATGGGTTGAGGCATGCGCTAGACAAGTAGCAAAATTTGCATCTGGATACACAATAGTAGTAGAAAAAAGTACATTACCAGTAAAAACAGCAGAAGTTATTAAAGCTATTCTTGAGGTTGAAAAATCATCAGCCAACCAACCTAAATTAGAGTTCGATGTTTTATCTAACCCTGAATTTTTAGCAGAGGGCTCAGCAATAAATGACCTAGAAAAACCAGATAGAGTTTTAATTGGAGGTGATAGCGATAAGGCAATATCTGCTCTTACTGAGATTTATAATAGATGGGTACCCATAGAAAAAATATTAAAGACGAATATATGGAGCAGCGAATTAGCAAAGCTAACTGCAAACGCTTTTCTCGCTCAGCGAATAAGTTCAATAAATTCAATAAGTGCTCTTTGCGAAACTACTGGTGCAGATGTTAGAGAGGTAGCGAGAGCAATCGGTTCTGATAGCAGAATAGGTTCAAAGTTTTTAGATTCAGGGCCAGGATTTGGAGGAAGTTGCTTTAAAAAAGATATTTTAAATCTGGTTTATTTATGCAAATTTTTCGGTCTCCCAGAAGTCGCAAACTTCTGGGAAAGTGTTGTTAGATTGAATGATTGGCATCAACATAGAATTTCAAAATTAATAGTTAAGAAATTATTTGGTACTGTCTCTGGGAAAAAGATAGGAGTTCTAGGATTTGCTTTTAAGGCAAATACCAATGACACAAGAGAATCTGCTGCAATTAATATTTGTAAAGATCTATTAGAAGAAGGAGCTATGCTTTACATTCATGACCCAAAAGTTGACCCTATTCAGATTTCTAAGGATTTAAATAAACAACCTATTAATGAGGAATATTTATTAAGTAGTAATGAAGAGGGTTCTTGGATATCATCCAATTCAATTTATGATGCGATGATAAATTCGGATGCAATTATTGTACTAACCGAATGGTTTGAGTATAGCTCAATAGATTGGAGAAAAGCTTCTCAAATAATGCGCAAACCAGCTTGGGTGTTCGACTCAAGATCAATTATAGATCCAAATCATTTAAAAGAATTTGATCTAAATTTATGGAGAATTGGAGATGGTTCATATAATCAATATTGATATATACTTTTTTATTAATCCAATATACAATCTGATGAAGTTTAATGGAATAGAATTAAATTGTAAATTATAGTCCTTGAATTTATCTCAACTTATAAAATCATGAATACCTCTCCCAAAAAAGCATTAATAACTGGGATAACAGGACAAGATGGGAGTTATCTTGCAGAATTTCTTCTCGAAAAAGGGTATGAAGTTCATGGGATAAAAAGAAGAGCAAGTAGTTTCAATACTGGCAGAATTGACCATCTATATCAAGATCCTCATGAAAATAAATTAAGGATTATTTTACACTATGGAGACTTAACTGATAGTAGTAATTTAATCAGGATAATTCAACAAGTTCAACCAGATGAGATATATAATTTAGGAGCGCAAAGCCATGTAGCGGTGAGCTTTGAAACACCTGAATATACAGCTGATTGCAATGCATTAGGTACTTTAAGAATTCTTGAGGCTGTTAGGATTCTTGGCTTATCCAAAACAACAAAAATATATCAGGCAAGTACAAGTGAGCTTTATGGATTGATTCAGGAATCCCCCCAAAATGAGAAAACTCCTTTCTATCCAAGAAGTCCATACAGTGTCGCTAAACTTTACTCCTACTGGATTGTTGTTAACTATCGCGAAGCCTATGGTATGTTCGCTTGTAATGGGATTCTTTTTAACCATGAAAGTCCAAGAAGAGGAGAAACTTTTGTAACCCGAAAAATAACCAGAGGGCTTGCAAGAATTGAATTAGGGTTAGAATCATGTCTTTTCATGGGTAATCTTGACTCAAAAAGGGATTGGGGACATGCAAAAGATTATGTAAAAATGCAGTGGCTTATGC
>MDTG01358365.1_pt1 | contig 14745 bp, 15 predicted proteins | sample 811421 | NCBI WGS metagenome assembly MDTG01 (sample SAMN05326645, study PRJNA326480) | marine metagenome | isolation source: seawater | place: Pacific Ocean: South East | collected 2011
ATCTTTATTCAAACAAAAAGTGCAAAATAGAAGTAATCGTTGATCAATCCAAAGCTCGTCGTGATTATGTTAAAAACTTATATCCATCATTAGAAACTGCAGAAAATTTTAGCACCATACTAAGTAATAATGATATTGATGCCGTAATTATTTCAACTCCAGTTATAACTCATTTCGATTTATCCATGCAAGCTCTAAATGCCGGTAAACATGTACTTGTTGAAAAGCCTATGGCTACTAAATCTAGCGAGATTGAACAAATTAGGAAACTAGCAGAAAAAAACAATTTAATAGCAATGGTAGGTCATACATTTTTGTACAATCCAGCTGTAAAATATGTTAAAGATCTCATTGATTCTGGAGAACTTGGGGATATTAGATACATATATAGCCAAAGAGTGAATTTAGGTAGAATTAGAGAAGATGTTGATGCTTTATGGAATTTAGCTCCACATGATATAAGTATTGTGCAATATTGGCTAAATGAAGCCGATCCAATAAAAGTTCTAAGTAACGGAATAGATTATGTCCAAAAAGGGATAAATGATGTAGCATTTCTCAATATTTATTATCCAAATAATGTTTTTGTAAATATACATGTTAGTTGGCTCGATCCACATAAGGTCAGAAAAATGACTATCGTGGGTTCAAAAAAAATGATTGTATATGATGATATCGATGAAAATAAAATAACAATTTATGATAAAGGTATTGATAGAGTAGCTGTTTTAGGAGAGGATATGCACTTCGATAATCCAAACTCTTTTTCATTTAATCATCGATCGGGTGATGTTTTCGTGCCTAAAATAAATTGGATTGAACCTCTTAAATTAGAAATTGATCATTTTCTTGATTGTATTATCAATAAATCAAAATGTTTAACAGATGCAAATCACGCTAAAAAAGTTGTAAGCATTTTAGAGGCATCTAGTTAACTTCACATTATGTATGATGAAACTGCAATTATAAAAAATTCTAAAATAGGTAAAGGTACAAAAATATGGAGTTATGCAAATATATATGGTAGCATCATTGGTAAAAATAGCTCAGTTGGAGCATACGTTGAAATCCAAAATGATACATTCATTGGTAATAATGTAATTATATCTTCTCATTCCTTTATATGCTCATTGGTTACAATTGAAGATAATGTTTTTATTGGTCATGGAGTAATGACGATAAACGATATTTATCCACCCTCGTTCAAAAGATCTGGTTCAAAAAAAGGGTGGGCTAATACATTAATTAAAAAAAATGTTGTTATTGGATCTAATGCGACACTTTTTCCTGTAGAAATAGGTAGAAATTCTGAAGTTGGTGCAGGTTCAGTTGTAACTAAAAACGTTCCTGAGAATTGTATTGTTGCAGGAAATCCAGCCAGAATCATTAGAAGAAAATAATATCAATATAAGTTTATTTAATTTTTTTAAGTTAGGTAAATTTAAAAATCAAAAATAGAAAAAATGTATAAAGATAAAAAAATATCATTGGTCATTCCCGCTTATAATGAAGAAAAACTAATCAAGCCTACACTAGAAAATGTTCCTGCTATTTTTGATAGAATATACGTTGTGGACGATTGTAGCCCTGATAAACAAAATATTGTAATAGAAAAATGTATTAAAAAAGATAGCAGGATTGAACTAATTAAGCACGAATATAATCAAGGGCCTGGAGGAGCAATTATTTCAGGATATCTTAAGTCATCTGAAGATAATTATGATATAGTTGTTGTAGTCGGTGGCGATTTTCAAATGCCTTTAAACGAAGTAGAAAATTTATTAGACCCACTAGTTAATAATAAAGCAGATTATACTAAAGGTAATCGCTTTTTACTGAGTCAGCTTGACACTACACTAAAGAGAATGCCAAAAACAAGACTATTAGGTAATTGGATAATCACGGGGCTAACAAAAATTGCTTCAGGATATTATAAAATAATGGACGTGGTTGATGGTTATACAGCTATAACTAAAGACACAATTGATGTAATTGACTGGTCAAAGGCATGGAAAAAATATGGATATCCAATGGACTTTCTTATTAGGCTAAATGCTTATGGTTTACGTGTAATGGACATACCAAGAACAGCAATTTACCTTGAGGGAGAGAGACAATCACAAATTAAGGGTCTATCATATGCTCTAAGGGTTTCTCCTATGATTTTACGTGGTTTTTTGTGGAGATTAAATTTTCGATTTATGTTTCTTGATTTTCATCCATTAGCTTTGTTTTATTATTTTTCATTTATTCTTATACCAACAGGTTCAGTGTTTGGTTTTTATTTATTATGGAATCATTTTTTAAATCAAACGGATGTAACTGGAGCTCAAGCTACTCTTTGTGCACTCACAATTTTAATGGGTATACAGTTTTTATTATTTGCGATGTTTTTTGATATGGAAGAAAGTAAAAATAAATAACTTTTGTAAGTATTAGTAAAAATGGAAAATACTAATAAAACAAAATGTTGTAATAGATGTGGGCTTGATACAACGATTCCAAGTATTAAATTTGATGAAAATGGTGAATGTAACTTTTGCAAGAGTCATGATTTATTATTGGAATATTACCCCCGCGATGAAAAAATACTAAATGAAAAACGGAGTAAAATAGTTGATAATATTAAATATTCCGGCCGTAATAGAAAATATGACTGCATTATTGGTGTAAGCGGTGGGACTGATAGCATTTATACTCTTTATATGGCAAAGAAAGATGGGCTTAGGCCATTGGCAGTTCATTTTGACAATGGCTGGAATACAGATATCGCAGTAACAAACATAGAAAATGCTGTGACAAAATTAGGTGTAGATTTGTATACGTATGTTGTTGACTGGGAAGAGTTTAAATCTTTGCAAATTGCTTTTTTAAAAGGTTCTTCTCCAGATATTGAGGTTCCTACAGACATTGGAATTCATGGAACATTATATAAACTAGCCAATGAAGAGAAGGTTAAATATATTCTTGGGGGGCAGAATTTTATATCAGAAGGTACTGTTCCAAGGGAATGGACATATATTGATGGTACTTTTGTCAAAAGTATAAATAAGCTTTTTGGTGAAAAAAAACTCAAAACATTTCCTAATGCAACAATTTATCAGATATTCTATTATACATTTATTAAAAGCATTAAACAAATTCCATATTTAAATTATTTTTTATACAATAAGAGCCATGCTAGAAATGTACTAGAGGAAGAATTAAATTGGACTTATTATGGTGGTCATCATTACGAAAATAACTATAGTCATTTTGCATTTGGATGGTACACTTATAAAAAGTTTGGAATTGATAAAAGAAAGGTTTCATTATCTGGCCCAGTAAGAATGGGAGAAATGACATTAAAAGAAGCTAAAGAAATATTAGAAAATGATCCAATAGTTGATGACGAAATAGTGAACTATACTATCAAAAAACTTGGTTTATCCGAGAAAGAATTTAATGATATATTAGCCTTACCTCCGAAGACCTTTCATGATTATCATACAAGCTATCCAGTAATAAAAAAATTTGGTTTTATATTAAAACTTGCTGTTAAAATGAAATTAGTAACCCCTGTCCTTTACGAAAAGTATCTAGGTTGACGACGATTTATATTTAATTGGTAATCATAATATTAATAAAATGATTGTAATTGTAAACTATGGAATGGGCAACCTGCATTCAGTTTATAATCAATGTAGAAAAATGGGTTACGATACAATAGTATCATCAGATATAAATGATATTAGAGATGCTAATAAAATAATTCTTCCAGGTGTCGGACATTTTTCTAAGGCTATGGAAAAGTTAAAAGAATTAAATTTTATTTCAATTTTAAATAAAAAAGTTCTTGAACATAAAACACCAATTCTTGGTATTTGCTTAGGTATGCAATTATTAGGGCTTAGAAGTGATGAAGGTGGAGTGAATGGTCTTAGATGGATAGATGCAGAGACCAAAAAATTTAAATTATATAAGCGCAAATATAAAATTCCGCATATGGGTTGGAATAGTTTAATTATCCAAAATAATAGAACTATTTTAAAAGGTATCGATGAAAACGATGAATTCTATTTTGTACACTCTTATTACATGAAAACAAAATTAAAGGAGATAATTGTAAGTGAAACTGAATATGGTATAAAATTTGTTTCTGCTGTTCAAAAAGATAATATTTTCGGTACACAATTCCATCCTGAAAAAAGCCATAACAGTGGAATGACAATATTAAAAAATTTTATTAGTTTGTAAAAATGTTTAGACCAAGAATAATTCCATGCTTGCTATTAAAAAATTTAGGGTTAGTAAAAACTATAAAATTCAAAAAGCCTACATATATTGGCGACCCTATGAATGCAATAAGAATTTATAATAAGAAAAAAGCTGATGAATTAATTTTTTTAGATATTCAAGCTACAAATGAAAATAGAAGTTTAAACATTGATTTGATAAAAAAAATCGGTGAAGAGTGCATGATGCCATTTGCTGTGGGTGGTGGATTAAAATCAATGAATGATATAGAAAGTATTTTTGCTTCTGGAGCTGAGAAAATTGTTATTAATTCTGCTGCAACCTTAGATACTTCAATAATCGAACAGGCTGCAGCACATTTTGGAAGGCAAAGTATTATTGTAGGTATTGATATAAAGAGAAAATTTTGGGGAGGGTATGGGATATTTTCTAATAGCGGGGAAAAATACGTAAAAAGGAATTTAATCGAATATATTAAAGAAGTTGAGGAAAAAGGTGCAGGTGAACTCTTTATTAATTCTATTGACCGTGATGGTACTTATATCGGATATGATATTGATCTTATCAAATCCATTTCAAATGTAGTAAGTGTACCAGTAATTGCATGTGGAGGTGCTGGTAAAATGGATGATTTCAAGTCTGCTGTTATTGATGGAAATGCTTCTGCTGTATCGGCTGGTAGTATGTTTGTTTTCCATGGTGAAAAACGAGCTGTTTTAATTAATTACCCAAATAAACAAGAAAAGATTGAATTATTTAACTAACATGAAAAAAATACTAGTAATAGTTAGTAGATATTCAAGAAACAGTAGGGATCCTGGTGATTTTATAACAGAATTATCTGAATGGGTTAGAAAAAAAGGATATTTGGTAAATGTTTTAGCACCACATGATTATGGTCTAAAACTTGAAGAGAGTATTAATGGAGTAAAAGTATACAGGTTTCCATATTTTATTCCATTAAAATATCAAAAAGTTGCATATGGACCTGGGATATTAGATAATTTGAAAAAAAGTATTTTAGCAACTTTACAAGTACCTTTTTTCATTCTATTTGAATTGTTATATGCAATTAAAATACTTAGAGAAACAGATAGTGATGTTATACATACACATTGGATAATTCCTCAAGGTTTTGTGGGCGCTATTTGTAAAAGATTATATAATGTGAAACATGTTTCTAGTATACATGGTAGTGATATAAACATGCTTAAAAATAGTTCAATTCTTCAATATTTTTTTAAATTCATTTTTAAAAATACAGATCAAATAACCGTAAATAGTTCTTTTACAAAAAAAATACTTTTTAGCATAATCGATGCAGAAAATAAAAATAAAATTCATGTAATTCCAATGGGTATTGATCAAAATAGGTTTTTTCCTCTTGAACATAATGAGTTTAGAAAAAAGTTTAAAGCAGAAAATCTTCTAATATATGTTGGAAGATTAATAGATTGGAAGGGTGTTAGTTTTTTAATTGGTTCAATGAGAAATGTTTTAAAAGTTTATCCAAATACAAAATTATTAATTATTGGAAGTGGGCCTGAAGAGAAAGAATTACTAAAAACTACTGAAAAATTAAAATTAATGGGGAATATTGATTTCATTGGAGAAATTAAAAATACTGAAGTTTCTAAGTATTATTGTGTTTCAGATATTTTTATAATACCTTCTATAGTAGTAGGTGGTCATACTGAGGGTCTAGGTGTAGTAACAATTGAAGCGATGGCTTGTGGTACTGCCGTGGTTGGTACAAGTGTAGGTGGTATACCTGATGTAATAGAAGATGGGTACAATGGGCTTCTCGTTTCTCAGAAATCTTCGGATGAAATTGCGAAGGGTATCATTGAAATATTATCAAATAAAAAGTTAAAGGATGATTTTATCAAAAATGGTATAAATACAGTCAAAGAAAAGTTTTCTTGGGATGTTATAAGCGATAAGTTTTGTGAATTATATGTTTAATTGTGTTTGTTTTATTGTTTAATTCAATCAATCCTTTTTTATTCTCTCATGTTCTTATTATCTAATATTTTTTTAATTAAAGATATTAACCAAATGAATAGCATTAAAAGTAATTTATCATGAAAAAAATAATTAAAGCTTTTGTTGAGATTATTATAATATCTGGATTAGCATATTACTTGTATGAAAATAAAGAATCCTTCAATAGTATCTCGGCTCTCAAAGTTTCCGATTTATTTTTAATATTGATATTAATACTTATAGCTAATATTCTTAGGTCAGCCCAATTATCTTTTTTTGTTTTGTCCTTAGATCAAAAGATAAGTTTTATACAGGCATTTACAATAACTGTTGGAGGGACACTTGTAAATTATTTACCAATGAATGCTGGCTTATTTTTTAAGGCTAAGTTTTTAAAAAAATTAAACGTAAGCTATACTAATTTTGCTTCTCTAAATAGTGTAGACTTAATTGCTACATTTATATCTAGTCCAATAATTGCTTTGATTTCATTAAGCATGTTGAAAACCAGTATTACAATTAATTATGTTTATATATATTTTCCTCTAATTACTATGTTATTGTTATCAATTGCTTTATCATTTTTTCCTTCAAAATTGATAGACAAATATGATAATAAAATATATAAGACTATTATTAACTATTTTAACAGTTTGAAAAAAATAATAAATAACAAAATGGTAATAGCGTTTATTTGTTCTTCTGTAATTGTTAGATTATTAATAACCTCATTTATTATATTGAAATGTTTTACAATTTTAGGTGTATCAATGTCGTTTTTTGGATCAAATTTTATTGCTACGTCTACATCTTTATTAACAATTATTAATATCACACCAGGTGGAATAGGTGTTCGAGAAGCTATTATTGGAGCAATGTCAACAATAATTGGAACTAATTTTGAAATAGGTGTTCTTGTTTCAGTTATTATTAGAATATGTTCATTAATTATCCATATTTTTTTTGGAGTACCAAGTTTACTTTATATAAGAAAAAAAATGAATGTATAGATTATTTACAAAATGAATAGATTAGAAAAAAATAGAAAAAATATTGATAAAGGTTTAGCAGGAATTGGTAGAAGAAAATATTTTTTTCCTGCGAATTATGCTAATGTAAAAATAACTTGTAATTCCATTTTATTAATTAGTAGATATTTTATATGAGGCTTAAAAATAGATCATTAATAGTTTTTTATTTTACACATTGCAAAATTATTTTATTTCTTGTTTTGGCATTTTTAACAAGACCTTTAAGGAAGGTTATTTTTAGAGCTAATTTTAATCCCATTGTAGTATTGTTTGGTCATCTTTTAGATGGTAATCTAAAACCAATTTTTGAAAAAGGCGTCTCAAGTAGTCATACGGATTTTGAAACATATTTTCTTACTATCGATAAAAAAGTTTATGATTATAATAAAAAAATATATAATTCAAATATACTTTTGGCCACTTCGTTTTTAGATATTTGTAAAGTTTTTGATTCAGATTGTATTGTAACATCGCATGGTCCAACATCGTTATTTTTAATTCATTATCTAAGACCAAATCTTCCCTTTGTTGATGTGTGGCATGGAGTAGCTTTTATGGATTATACACCTGATTTATTTACTGATATGAGATTTTATAAAGCACACCTTACTTCTAGCGAGTATTACAAAAAAATGTATGTTAAATATAGGGGTTTTGATAAGGATAAAATAATAGCTACTGGTATGGCAAAACATGACTCACTTTACTATTCCAAAAATCAAAAAGATCAAATAGTGAGAGAATTAAATTTAAATAGTTTTTCTAAAATTATCTTATTCGCTCCAACCTGGTGGGGCGGAAGTCATGGCAGAATTGAGAATGAGAAACCATTTGGGGTTGAAACCGATAAATTTATTAGAGATTTAAACAATGTGTGTAAGGAAAATAATTTTTTAACAATATTCAGAATGCATCAAAACTCTTACTTCAGTTTTAATAGTAAAAATCTGTCTAATATTATTTCTCTTCCTCAAATGGATTTTCCAGATACATATGGTTTGCTTTCTTGTGTAGATTTATTAATTACAGATTGGTCATCAATAGGTCCAGATTTTACAGCACTTAAAAAACCAATTATATACATTGATAATTTAGCCCCTGAAAATTTTTATAAATCAGGTTTTGATTTACCATTGAAAAGAGGGGGAGTTATTATAGATAATATAGATTTATTTTATATTGAAATTGTTAACTTATTGACTGCCAGTGAGTATGTTGTACCAAAAAGTCAGCAAATATTATTTAATCATGTTTTTGGCGAAAACTATGATGGCAATAGCACGGAAAGATGTATTGATTTCATTTTATCATTAATACCACATTCTAGAAAAAAAGATTTAAAATAATGAAAATAAATAAAACCCTAAAAAAATTTGGATATCCTAATACTTTAATTAAAGAGTATTTAAATTGGTGCTTATTATTGAGAAATGAGCAAGTTACACTTGGCTCTCTAGTATTAATTTGTAAAGATGATGTTGAAAAATTTTCTGAAATTTCTAGTCAAGCTTTCAAGGAATACGAGAAAATAATTAGAGACATTGAAAAAAATTTGCACCAAAAATTTAAATATGATAAGATTAATTATTTAATGTTAATGATGGTTGACCCTAATGTTCATTTTCATATTTTTCCACGTTTTTCAGACGACAAGAAATATCTAAATTTTACTTTCATTGATAATGGGTGGCCTGCAACTCCAGATTTTTCCAAGATAAATAATTGTGGTGATGATTGTTTTAATTATCTGAAGGAAGATTTAAAAAATCAATTTGCATAATTAGCCATTATAATATTTTAAATTTTGAATCATAAAATAAAATTAGCAAAAGAAGATTATATTGAAAATAACCTTTTGCGCAATTGTAAATCATTTTTACAAATATTTAATGATACATTAGATACTCTTAACCCCAAAAAACTAACAGAAAATTACTTAGCAGAGATTTTTGAAAATGAAGCTTTCTATAATGACTCAAATTTTAATTTAAATAATAAAAATGTAATAGCATTTGCTTTTGGGAAAAGTGCAAACTATATGGCTCAAGGTCTAGCACAGTACATGCAAAATAAAAATGACTTACAAATGTTATTATCAAATCCATATCCGATTAAATTCAATAATTTTAAAAATGTGAAATTTCACTCTTTCAAAAGCAGTCACCCATTAAGCAACGAACAAAGTATTAATTCTGGTAAGAAAGCTTTCGAGTTATCATTAAATACGACGAAAAATGATTTAGTTGTATGTTTAATTTCAGGAGGAGGAAGTTCAATGTTTGATTATTTCGGCAATGAATTTTCGATTGATGAGGTAAGGTTACTCAGTAAAACTTTATTGGAGCTGGGAATAGAAGACCATGAAATAAACATATTTAGAAAAATCATTTCAAAACTCAAAGGTGGAAAACTTGCTAGATTAATTTATCCATCTCCAATATTAAACATTATCATTTCCGATGACGTTGAAGATAACCTTGAAGCAATTGCTTCTGGTCCTACAGTTCAAAATTCAATTAAATTAGAGGAAGTTAAGATGTTGATTCATAAAAACAACTTCAATGAGATTTTACCTAAGAAATTTTTCATCAAACTTGAAAACAAAATAGAAAAATATTTTGATAAAGAAGAAAATTCAAATTACCCCCCCATAAAGAATAAAATTATTTTAAATAACAGTATTTTTATTAAAAAATTATCTAATCATATAAAAACAAATCACCCCGAATCGCACGTTTTTACTTTTGAAAAAAAAATGAGACTTTCAATTAAAAATTGTGTTAATGAATTATCAGAATATATCATATCTTCAGTTGCAAAAGTAAATCATAAACCTCTATTCATCATTGCTGGTGGGGAAATTCCTGTAAAGGCAATTGATAATAATAAAGGTGGTAGAAATCAGCATTTTTCAATAGCTATGGCAAATAATTTAAGTCTAATTAATAGGGATTGGGCATTTTTTTCAATAGCTTCCGATGGCTGTGATTATATAAAAGGGATTGCTGGAGGTTTTATTTCAAAACAGTTGATTGATTATCTAAAAACAAAAAATGAAAAAATTAAATCATATATTGATAATACCGCCTCTTTTAAATTTCACGAGAACTATGGAACCCATCTAACATGTGAGGAAGGTACTGGAATAAATGTATCTGATATTTATGTTTTTGTTGTTATTTGAAACCCCATATTCTAGTAAATATTCCATAAGTTTTTTTTGATGATTTATTTTTCTAAGCATATTTATTCTTTTTTCAAAAATCCTGATCTCTAGAAAATGGCTAATCCAAAAATAATAATGGCTTTAGATTATGATGGTGTTATTATGGACACGAAAGATGAAAAATTATTTTCTGGCTTTAATACATATATAAAGGTTAATCCAAACACGAAATTATTTAATAATCAGGCGTTGACATTTGAAAACTTTAAAATAAAAAAAACTCGTTTTCATAATGAAGTAGCTTTTTTTTTTAAAATGCTTGACTTTATTGGACCTGCAGGTGAAAATGCTTGTGTTTTTGAGTTAATTGATGAAAGCCGCCTTATAAATAATTATAATGATTATCAACGCTTTATAAAAGATATTGATATCAATAGATATAAAAATTATCATTCAGAAATTTTACTTTTAAGAAAATATTATTACGAAAATTTCAAAAATGCATACATGAAATTATCCAAACCTTTCTCTGATGTAATAAATCCCATAAAAAATTTAAATGACAATGTCATTCCCATTATTTGTACATTGAAACCAATTGAAAATGTAGTCTCACTAAATGAGCATTTTGGTATTACCAACTTATTTAAAAAGATACTTAATGTGGATAAGCATGGTAAAAAAATAAAAGCTCTAGAAAATTTCGGAGAAACTCTTTTAATTGATTCAAATAATATATTTTTTGTTGACGATCATATTTCGAATTTTAATGACAGTGAAGATAGTAATATTAAATGTTATCTTGCCAAGTGGGGTTACAGTTGCAAAAGTAATATTTTTGAGAAAAAATTTGATAATGTAAAAGATCTTTATATGAAAGACTTTGCTTTTTTTATTGATTATATTTCGAATTATAATTAATCAGTTATTTTTGTTTTATGAAAAAAAATGACAACGTGAATACAAATAAATTTCAAAACATAGGTGTAATTGGTTTTGGACTTATTGGGGAAGCAGTTGTTCAAAATCTGACAAAAAAAAAATATAATTGTGTTGTATTTAATCGGACATTTTCAAAAATAAATCACCTAAAAAATCATTCAAATATTACCATAGTTAAAACTTTGAATGAATTAGCTTCTATTTGCAATTATCTTCTAATATGTTTAACTGATGATAATGCTGTTGAATCAGTTTTAAAAAATGATTGTTTTAAAAATTCAATTGGAAAATATATAATTGATTTAAGTTCTATTTCTTATGCCGCTGCAGTAAAATTTAATTTGCTAATTGAAAATCAAGGAGGTTGTTATTTTGACTCCCCAATCAGCGGAGGTCCTGAAGGGGCTAGAGATGGAACTTTATCTATTATGGTTGGTGGAGATGAACTTATTTTCAATGATATAAAGCCAATTTTAAAAGAATTGAGTAATAATTTGGTTTTTGTAGGTAAACCTGGTTCAGGTGCAATTACTAAACAAATAAATCAAATTATTGTAGCTTCATATTTAGTTGGTATTAGTGAGGCATTTGCTTTCGCAGATCACATAGGATTAGATATAAAAAAGACCTATGACTCTATTAAAAGTGGATATGCAAACAGCAGGATATTAGATTCTAAAATTTTAAAAATTTTAAATAATGATTATGAGCCTGGCGGCAAGGTTTCGCTACATAAAAAAGATTTGAATAATGTGCTTATTTTTTCAAAAAAAGAGAATATAAAATTAGATTTTACAAGACAATTTTATGATCTTTTTTGTAAAAGTGAGAGCTTAGATATGGGAAACCTAGATCATATCTCTATATATGAAATTTTTAAGAAAAAAATCAATAATTCTGAAATTTAATGAAAGTATTTATCTGTGCCGCTGGGAAAGGAACTAGATTAAAGCACATATCTAAAGATTATCCAAAACCACTTTTAAAAATTGGTAAATATTCTATTCTTGAATATTTACTGCTTATGTTTTCTAGCCATAATAAAGTTAAAGAAATTCATATTATTGTTGGATATAAAAAAGAGCTATTTAAAAAAATAATTGGGAATGATTTTAATCGAATTCCTGTTTTTTATCATCACAACCATAAATATAATGAAACAAACAATTTATATAGTTTATATTGTTCGAGAAAATATATGGTAGGTGATATTTTATTTTCTACTGCTGATTTAATAATTGATCCTGTTTTACTAAGAAAATTTATTGATGAAAAAGAAGGTAATAAAGTTCTTGTAGATTCTAGCATAAAACTCAAAGATGATATTGTTAAGGTTGAGTGCAAAAATGATATCATTATAAATATGTCAAAAAAACTTCATGCTAATAGGGCTTACAGCGGTGCTGTTGGGCTGTATAGAATGTCTGGTGATGGGATTAAAGATTACTTTAAAACTTGTAATTATATTTTCAAAAAATATGGTAAAGATGTTGGTTTTATTGAGCCAATACCTTATCTAAAAGAAACTCAACCATTTTATGCATCTGATTATGTAAATTTTACCTGGTTTGACGTAGACAACGAGGTAGATTATGAGTTGTCAAAATATATATCCTCCAAATTATATTTACAATTAAATGAATTGTAATACTTAACTAAGTAAAAATAAATTATTATGAAAAAAATGTTTTATGAAGAAGATGCTGATTTATCAAATATATCCAATAAAAAAATTGGAATCATTGGTTATGGGATTCAGGGTAGAGCCCAAGCTTTAAATTTAAGAGATTCAAATCTCAATGTTCGTATTGGTAATAGATCTGATAATTATCGTGCTAAAATTAAAGAAGATGGGTTTGAAATTTTCAGACCAGAACAGGTAGTTAAATGGGCTGATATAATAATGTTTTTAATACCAGACCAGGCTCAAATTGAAGTTTATGAACATTGGGTTAAGCCTCACTTAGAAACTGGGAACATAATGGTTTTTGCGCATGGTTACAGTCTTTACTACCAAAGATTGATTCTTCCGAATGATATTGATATTGTTTTACTAGCGCCAAGAATGCCTGGAATTTATATCCGAGATCGATTTATGAATAAATGGGGGGTCCCAGTTTTTATAGATACGATTCAAGATTTTTCAGGTGATGCATTATCTATTGTCCTTGCATTAGCAAAAGGTATTGGTTCTACTAGAATTGGAGCTATGAAAATTTCTTACAGAGAGGAAACTGAAATTGATTTATTTATAGAGCAGTTTTTGCTTCCTGTAATAACTAGTGCAATTCATACTTCTTTCGATTTTTTATTGGAAAAAGGTTATGACCCGGAAGCTGTTCTGAGTGAGCTATACGCTTCCGCAGAAATAGGGAAATTGATTGCAGAGGCTTCAAATACAAATATCTATCAGGTTTTTAAAGATAATGCTTCTCCAACATGTCAATATGGTAAGATGTTAGGTATGAGAGAGATAGATCCAGATTTTTGGAGGAATTTATTAGAAAAAACCTTTAATCGAATAAAGTCAAAAAATTTTGATGATATGCTCAAGGAAGAATCTCAAAATAAATATAAGGACCTAATTGCTTATAACGAGCAAGTAGATAAGACAGACTTAGTCTTAACACATAAAAATTACATAAAAGCCCATAAGAAGAAAGGAAGCTTTGAATAAAAAATGAAGAAAATTAGAGTAGGGATTAACGGTTTCGGTAGAATTGGTAGAGCAGTATTTAGAATAAATCATATAAAAAAATATTTTGAAGTTGTTGTCATCAATGACATAAACCCTGATTTAAACAATTTGGGTTATCTTTTAAAATATGACACCACATATGGACGTTTTATTGATGAAATTAAAATAAAAAATCAGGATTTTATAATCGATAATAAAACTATTAGTTATCTCCAACATAAAAGGATTTCCGATGTTCCATGGGATCATTACGATGTTGATTTAGTGATTGATTCTTCAGGAATTAAGAGCAATCTTGATGAAATGTTAAATTCATCTTCAGATGTTAAGAATTTTATTGTTACCAATGCTCCTCAAGATTATCCTGATATAAAAACTATTATTTTTGGTGTAAATGAAAATGAAATTGATGCAAATGCAAATAGGGTTTTTTCATCTAGTATTTGTGATACAATAGCACTCGCGCCTATCATAAAAACATTAGAAAAAATTAATAAAATAGAAAGTGGTTTCTTAACAACTTTACACCCTTGGCTTTCTTATCAGAACTTATTAGATGGTCCATCGGTATCCTGGTCTCAGCCTGGTGATATTAATTCTCATTATGCACTAGGCCGGGCATCCACAGAAAACCTGATACCGAAATCTACTTCAGCGGTATTAGCTGCAAACCTAGTATTTCCTGG
>MDTG01293281.1_pt1 | contig 14744 bp, 16 predicted proteins | sample 811421 | NCBI WGS metagenome assembly MDTG01 (sample SAMN05326645, study PRJNA326480) | marine metagenome | isolation source: seawater | place: Pacific Ocean: South East | collected 2011
CTCAAAAGCGGCGCACACAATACACTTAAAGGGAGGGTCAAACAACCCTATTGTGTGATAGCGACTATTGCTCACTCAAGTATGCCTTGTGATCTTACATCACATTACTCGGCTAGTTTCACTTGAGACCACAATATCTCCATTTGCTCAACGCTTAACTGGCTAAAATCATCAACGCTTGCCAAAACTTCCATAGCCTCGAAACGACGTTTGAACTTATTATTCGAATTAGCGAGCGATTTTTCTGGATCCACCATTAAATGGCGAGCCAAATTCACACAGCTAAACAGTACATCACCTAACTCCTCGTCAATCCCTTGCGTATTACCTGACGCTATCTCGGCCTCTAACTCGACTATTTCCTCTTTTAACTTGGCGACCACTGCCGACGTCTCAGCCCAATCGAAGCCAACGCTGGCAGCACGTTTTTGTAATTTAGCAGCACGCATAAGTGCAGGTAAGGCTAGAGGAATATCCTCTAGAAAACCAAGCTCGCCTTTATCATTGCGCTCCTGCTGTTTTATCTGCTCCCAATGTCGCTTTATTTCTTTTTCACTGGCTGCCTGACGATCTGGTCGCACTGAAGTAAGTGTTCCATCAGGAAAAACATGAGGATGACGGCGTAATAGTTTTTCGGTAATCGTTGAAACGACAGTATCAAAATCAAACTGATGATCTTCTTCACCTAATTGGCTATAGAAAATAATTTGGAATAAAAGGTCACCAAGCTCTTCATTTAAATGGTCGATATTATTTCGCTCGATAGCATCGACTACCTCATAAACCTCCTCAATAGTGTGAGACGCAATTGTTTTATACGTTTGCTTGATATCCCAAGGGCAACCGGTATCTGGGTCGCGTAAACGTCTCATCAAATAGCGTAGGTCGGCAATGCTGTAGTTATTTTTCAATAGAGGCTCCGAAGCTATTAGGCATAGACACCCGATGATAAATATCGATCTCCACGATCACAAATAATCGCGACAATAGTGGCATTTTCAACAGTTTCGCTCAGCGCCAATGCAGCGGCAACAGACCCACCAGCTGACACACCGCAGAAAATGCCCTCCTCTCTGGCAAGCCGACGCATCGCATTTTCAGCATCAGCCTGAGATATATCCATAATAGTATCGACTTTAGCGGCATCAAATATGCCTGGCATATAGGCTTTAGGCCATCGTCGGATACCCGGTATAGAGGCACCGTCCTCTGGCTGTAAGCCGATTACTTGAATATCTAGGTTTTGACTCTTAAGGTAAGCCGATACTCCCATAATAGTGCCCGTAGTTCCCATTGAGCTGACAAAGTGGGTGATACCACCATTAGTATCCCGCCAGATTTCCGGCCCAGTCCCCTGATAGTGAGCGAGAGGATTATCAGGGTTATTAAACTGATCGAGCACAGTTCCCTCGCCCTCAGATTGCATTTTTTGCGCGAGATCACGGGCGCCTTCCATACCATCAGACTGGCTCACTTCGATCAATTCAGCACCGTAAGCTGTCATAGCCCATTTGCGCTCATCGGTAGCGCTATCCGGCATGATTAATGTCATCCGATATCCTCGCATTGCTGCGGCCATGGCCAAGGCAATACCTGTATTTCCGCTAGTCGCTTCGATTAAATGGTCGCCAGGTGTAATTTCACCTCGCGCTTCCGCCGCTTTAATCATATTTAGAGCTGGGCGATCCTTTACGCTACCCGCCGGATTATCGCCCTCAAGTTTGGCCAAAATAGTATTGGAGCTGTTGCCAGGCATTCGCTGCAATGCCACCATGCGCGTATTGCCGACACAATGCTCTATGATTGGATAGTCCATAATAAGATCTTCAACAATTAGATTTCTGACTGCTATTGTGCCTGAAGCGCTGTATTTATGCCGCAGTAAGCTGGTTATATCACAGAACTTTTTTATCTAAAGCGAGCTACGTAAGCATCGCATATGCCAATGCGTATTGTCGCTCATCGGCCAAACTCAACAACATCTGCTGGCCCTTCAATGCCTTCATGGCCTGTAAAGCACCGCCACTGAGTTCCACTACTGGCGCGCCTAACGCATTTTTCACAATCAGAATATCGTGGAAACTAACGCCCCGACCAATGCCGGTACCAAGTGCCTTAGCTACAGCCTCTTTAGCGGCAAATCGCTTCGCTAGATAGGGTACATCGTGATTTAGTCGCTGGTATTCCTGTTGCTCAGGCTCGCAGAGAATTCTCTGGACAAATTTATCTCCCTGCCGCTCAACCACGTCAGCAATACGTTTTATCTCAACAATATCTGTACCTATCGCCAAGGCCATAGCACTACCTCTGTCTTATTTAACCGCACTGGGATGATTATCTACGGACATTATATGCTGTCGGTATAACTCTCGACTATGCAGCGGTCTACCACCTAAATAAAAATCTATTACTCGGCGATTAATTTGCTTGGCTGTTCTCATCACCGAGGGTTGGGAGAAATCGGCTTCGACCAACGCTATTAGATCGCGACCATAAAGTGCATTAGGGCCTTGGGAATTACCGATTAGAGTCAAACCATGCTCGGGGACGTATTGGTAAAATAGGTTAGCGTCAATTGCCAGTCCCTGATTATCGGCATTTAGCACCAATCCGTAGCCTAACTCCTCTAGCAAGGACATCTCGACCTGCCTGAGCATTGCCTCATTTGGACCATGCTTAGCTAACTGCATAATAAACTGTTGATAATGCCCGTAAAAATACGGGTGCGGATCATGTTCATGCATCAACCGATACAGTAATTCGTTAATATAGAGTCCTGTAAATAATGCCTCTCGCTGCAAAAATATTGGCGCCTGAATAGCATCGGCACGAGTAAGAGTTTTTAGATCTCCATTGCCCTGCCAACTAAATTGGTGTTCTGTATAGGGAAATATAGCTCGGCTGATTCCTTTTTTATTAGGCTTGCGAAAACCCTTAGCCACACAGCGCACCCGACCATGCTGACGACTGTAGAGATCAACTAATAGGCTGGTTTCTCGATAGGGCGTCTGATGCAATACAAACCCGGGCTCGGCTTCGATACGCACAATGGTTACTCATCCATGTAACCAAGACTTCGCAGCGCTCGTTCATCATCAGACCAACCACTGCGAACCTTGACCCAGGTTCTAAGCATCACTTTGCAATCTAGAAGAGTTTCCATATCTGCACGTGCTTGCGCACCAATTTTCTTGATACGTTCGCCATTACTTCCAATAATAATTTTTTTCTGGCCGTCCCGCTCAACCAAAATTAAGGCGCTAATATGAGTTATCTTTTGTTCAACTCGAAACTCTTCAATCTCTACTGTTACCTGATAGGGAACCTCTGCCCCTAACTGACGGGTGATTTTTTCTCTTACAATTTCTGCGGCTAGAAATCGTTCGCTGCGATCAGTAATCTGATCTTCAGGAAACATATGCATTCGCTCTGGCATATAGGCCTTAATTTTTTCTTCCAATTCATCCAGATTGGTCTTGCGCAGAGCAGACAGGGGTAGTAGTTCTGCGGCATCAACTTTGCCAGACAAAAATTGGAGATGGGGCAACAAGGCTTGTTTATCTTCGATCATATCGACTTTATTTAGAGCCACTATGACAGGAACAGTGCTATTGCTCAGATACCTGGCAACATACTCATCGGCCTCTCCCCATTCAAAACGATCAACCACAAATATCACAACATCAACGTCAGAAATAACACTTGCAGCTGAACGATTCATCACTCGATTGATAGCGCGTTCCTGATTAGTATGAATACCTGGCGTATCAACAAAGATCATCTGCAGATGCTCTTGTGTCTTAATCCCTAGTAATGTGTGCCTAGTCGTTTGTGGCTTGCGTGAGGTGATACACAGCTTCTGACCGAGTATATGATTGAGCAGTGTCGATTTACCTACATTGGGTCGCCCAACGATAGCGACATAGCCACAACGGGTCGATGCTTCGGTCACAGGCTCTGCTCCAGATCTTGTAAAATTTGTTGTGCCACTAACTGCTCAGCTTTGCGCCTGCTACTAGCGGTTGCACTGTAGTTATCATGCAGAGCATCAATTTCGCAACTCACCGTAAATAATCTGCTGTGCGCTTCACCACCTGTGTGGGTTAACTGATAGTCCGGTACAGGCTTACCTCTCTGCTGTAACCATTCTTGCAGGCTAGTTTTAGCGTCTTTCACTGGCTGAGTATCTGAAGCCACATCAAGCAACGCTACAAACCATCTTAAAATGCAGCGTCGAGCCTCATCAAAACCTGAATCTAAATAGACAGCACCAATCAATGCCTCCACCGTATCGCCTAATATGGAGTCCCGACGATGGCCACCACTCTTCATTTCACCTGGCCCCAACAACAACTCAGCACCTAACTGCAAATCTTTAGCCACCTGAGCTAAAGATTCAGCACGCACAATCTGTGAACGCATACGACTTAAGTCACCCTCTCTGGCATCGGGGAATTTCGCATAGAGGTACTCAGACACAGTGAGGCCAAGAACCGCATCACCCAGAAATTCGAGGCGTTCGTTATTGTCACTGCCGCGACTGCGATGGGAGAGAGCAATAGTTAAAAGCTGTTGATCGCTAAACTGATAATGCAGTCGTTCTTGAAGTTGACGGACATTGCGCAATGATATTCCTCAGCTAAAAATTGGCCCAGCCTTATAATTAGAGATTAGTTAACAAGAAAATAATAACCCTACAAAACACTGACCTAAAAGCTTAAATAGGTTTACTTTACTTAATTTGCACCTTACTGGATTTTTCCTGCGCGATCAAAGCTGGGAACACTTAAAAAGTTATTCCAAAACATCCAACGGGCAAAGGCTTTACCCACAATTCGCTCTTCAGGGACGGGTCCCCAGACACGACTGTCACTGGAGTTATCTCTGTTATCGCCCATCATAAAATAGTGCCCATCAGGCACTATTGAGGTATAACTTTGGCTTAAGCGAGTCGGCGAGATACGTTTTTGTATAAGATGCTGTGAACCGACAAGATTTTCAGTCATAACCACTGAACGAGCTGATGTCGCTTCCTCTGGCACTAAGACTTGTTCCATCTGCTCACCATTAATATACAGCACACCATTGAGCACTTGCACTTTATCTCCAGGCAAGCCAACGACACGTTTAATAAAATAGCGGTCCTCATGGGGTGGGAAGAACACCATGACGTCACCTCGCTTGGGAGATGATATGTCGACAAGTTTCGTACGCAGCACCGGCAACCTAATACCGTATGTCGATTTACTCACAAGAATAAAGTCACCCACTTTTAGCGTGGGCAGCATTGATCGAGAGGGAATTTGAAAAGGTTCCACAACAAAAGAGCGCAACAACAAAACTAAGCCCAAAACAGGCGCCAAAGAACCAATAAACTCAATACCGCCCTCTTCCTGTTTGACGACGAATTTGTTGAGTAACCAGAACGCAAAAGCGACTAGGAAGATTAGGGTGAGAATCAGTTCAAAATTAAGGTCCAAAATGTTTCAGCTCCATCTACACAAGATTATGTTTTAAGTACTGCTAAGAAAGCATCCTGCGGAATCTCCACACTGCCCACCTGCTTCATACGTTTCTTACCAGCCTTCTGTTTCTCCAGCAATTTCTTCTTACGCGTAACATCACCGCCATAACATTTAGCCGTTACGTTCTTGCGTAGCGCCTTGACCGTCGTGCGTGCAATCACAGAGCCGCCAACAGCGGCTTGAATAGCCACATCAAACATCTGTCGAGGGATTAGCTCTTTCATTTTATCGGCCAAATTGCGACCTTTTTGCACTGAATGATCGCGATGAACAATAGCCGCTAACGCATCAATGCGGTCTCCGTTAATCAAAATATCTAACTTCACCAAAGCCGCAGCCTCAAACCGAGTAAAAGCATAATCGAGAGAGGCAAATCCTCTACTTACTGATTTGAGGCGATCAAAAAAGTCCATCACCACTTCGCTCATGGGTAGTTCGTAGCGAATCGACACTTGGCCACCGATAAACTGCATATCTTTTTGCACTCCGCGCTTCTCAACACAGAGTGATATCACATTACCGACATAGTCTTTCGGTACAAGAATATTAGCCTCACAAATAGGTTCACGCATCTCATCTATGTTACCCGGATCAGGCAAATCCGACGGGTTTGACACATATAAGGTCTCACCTTTACTGGTAATAATTTCGTAAACCACAGTCGGCGCAGTAGTAATTAAATCTAAATTGTATTCTCGCTCCAAACGCTCCTGAATGATTTCCATATGCAACATACCCAAGAAGCCACATCGAAAGCCAAACCCTAGAGCATCAGAACTCTCTGGCTCAAAGAATAACGACGCATCATTGACCGCCAGCTTCGCCAGTGCCTCGCGAAAATCTTCAAAGTCATCGGAATCAACAGGAAACATTCCCGCATATACCTGAGGTTTTATCTGTTGGAATCCTGGCAGAGCCTCTATTTCTGAGGTGCTAAAGTGAGTAATGGTATCTCCAACTGGTGCACCGAGAATATCTTTGATACCAGCAACCATAAAACCTACCTCACCCGCTCTCAGACAACCAGTCTCCTGACGCTTGGGCGTAAACACACCGACGCTATCCACCACATGTGCCTTACCAATCGATTTCGCGACGATTTTAGTTTTGGTGGTGAGGGTACCTTGCATCACACGGACCAAAGAGACCACACCGAGGTAGTTATCAAACCAAGAGTCGATAATTAATGCTTGGAGCGGCGCATCAACGTCGCCTTCAGGCGGCGGCACCTTTGACACCAATTCTTCGAGAATCTCACTGATACCTGCACCGGTTTTAGCACTGCACCGCACCGCTTCTTCAGCCTCAATACCGATGATATTCTCAATTTCATTGATGACTTTTTCAGGCTCGGCTTGGGGCAGATCCATTTTGTTCAGAACGGGAATGACCTCTAGCCCTTGGGCAATCGCCGTATAACAATTGGCCACGGACTGGGCCTCGACCCCCTGTGCAGCGTCAACAATCAGCAGAGCACCTTCACAGGCGGCCAGAGACCGAGAGACCTCATAGGTAAAGTCGACATGACCGGGCGTATCAATAAAGTTGAGCTGATAGGTTTTACCATCCGCTGCTGTATAGGGTAGCGTGACACTCTGCGATTTAATGGTGATACCGCGCTCTCGTTCAATATCCATTGAATCGAGAACTTGGGCGGCCATTTCGCGCTCACTCAGTCCTCCACACAGCTGAATAAAGCGGTCTGCAATAGTCGACTTACCATGATCGATATGGGCAATAATAGAAAAATTTCTGATATGACTGAGATCTGACAAAGTGTTTGCGCTACCGTTGAAAATTTGCGTGCGGATTCTAGCTTATTTACTTCCCAGTAGCTATCGCGGGAGCGAAAGCCGCTTTGTTTTTGTCATTCAACAACCAAGCGGCTCTGCAATAAACCCTAATCAATAATAATGGTTCTAAAGATAGCTCGTCCCTGTCGATAAAAGCGGATAGCGATTTGCTTGTTTTTAGGCAATTTAGTGATAATTTGAGAGTACGCATCAACATCAGAAATGCGGCTGTAGCCGATTTGAACCACAATATCCCCCTCTCTAATACCAGTTCTAGCTGCCGCAGAATTGGGCGATACTGTGGTCACCAGAGCACCCCCACGCAAGCGCAGTGTTTCAATTTGCCGGTCAGTTAAATCTTGAACCATTAGGCCAAGACGATCACTGCCATCTCCAAGGTTAGCAACAGACTCCTCATCTTTGTCGAGAGCGCCTACTACGACGTTTAAGCGCTTGCGTTTACCCTCTCGGTAGACCTCAACCTCAGCCTGCTGACTCGGCGTTAGCATACCCACCACATGAGGCAAATCACTGGACTCTATAATCGGGTCTCCATTAAAACGAATAATCACATCGCCGGGCAAAATACCGCCCTGATCAGCAGGTCCATTGTCTATCACAGAATTGATCAAAGCGCCTTGAGGCTTGTCCAACTTAAATGACTCAGCCAGCTCTTTATCCACATTCTGAATACTTACACCAAGCCAACCGCGCTCAACTCGGCCATTGTCTTTTAGTTGCTCAATAACAGTTAGCGCGACGCTAGTCGGGATAGCAAAAGACAATCCGATTGACCCTCCCGACCGAGAGTAAATTTGTGAATTAATACCAACTACCTCACCATCCAAGTTAAACAATGGACCACCGGAGTTACCCGGATTAATGGCTACATCGGTTTGGATAAAGGGAACATAATTCTCACCCTTCTCCGTGGGAATACTGCGTCCGATAGCACTCACAATACCTGCAGAGACAGAATAATCGAGACCAAAGGGTGAGCCAATCGCCAGCACCCACTCACCAACCCGCAGTTCATCAGCATCGGCAAATTCAATGGTCGGCAAGTCCTCCGCGTCAATCTTAAGCAGCGCTAAATCAGACCGCCTATCTGAGCCAATCACTTTAGCGCGGTATTCCTGCCTATCCGAAAATAGAACTTCAATATTATCCGCACCATCGATAACATGATGATTGGTGAGAATATAGCCCCCCTCCGATACAACAAAGCCCGAACCCGCTGCCCGTAGAGGTCTCTCAGTTCTCGGCCGGTTACGCTGCTCTAATAGTTCACGGAAAATATCCGGCAACTGGCCCTGCAAGTCTGGCTGGCTTACCGCCTTGCCCTTGCTACTCGCATTAATTTTCACCACCGCTGGAGAAACTTTCTCCACAAGATCGGCAAATTCAGGAAGTTGGGCTTGAACCGACGAAACAACAGTCAAAAATGCAATCGCTGTAATCAAATCCTTCAGCACAGAGTTATCTCCAGTATAATAATGTTGAACACGAAATTAACGAACACTGATAATTTGCTTCTCACCCAAGCTATCGAATAACACGGGGTTAACACGTAAATCATCTTTGGTTTTGCGGCTGTGCCAGCTTACCGCGAGACCACCAAAAAATAAGCCAAAAAGTGCGCCAGAGATACTGCTAAGATCACCGCCGGAACCTACCAGCCAAGATGCAAAAACAGCAGTGCAGATGGGTAATAGATATACCAACAATGCCGCATTGACAATAACATCCTCAGGGATCGCAATATCCACATCCTGGCCGAGTTCGATTCCTTGCAGAGACATTCCCCCTGCTAGTACTCTGATACGGTTAGTCTTACCAGTCAGTTTAGATAGGACTCTGGTTCCACAGCCCTTTTGAGCAACACATGCCTCGCAGGCAGTCTTTTGAATCGTTTCCACCCAAAGGCTATCCGATTCCACAGCCACTACAACTCCCGTTTCAACAATCATTCACGAACCTATTCTGAGACAGGTGTAGCGGTAATTCTGGGTCTGATATCAGCGACGATCTGTTGCGCCGTCAGCGTGGGGATTTCGCCCACCACAGTGATAGCATAATGCTGATCATTCATATTCACCTTATTGAGCACGGCGACAGTGGTACCCAGTGTTGCTTGAACCGGTGGAAACGCTTTACTCACTTCAGCTGAATCAATAAATACGGAAAAAGTAGCCAATCCATCAGTGTATATCCAAGTCTCTTTGCTGATTGAGTTATTGGCTTCGTAATTGGAGAGAACAAAGCCTGGTGGCAACCAAGTGGGCTGCCATTTGGATAAAGAATCATCGGTAGACTGGCTAGACGCACGGCAGGCGTCATTGGGTGGCGCTGACAACCATTGCTCTGGTATCTGGATACTATCCAATTCTGGAGAAAAGGAGATGTCAACATATTGAAAACGCTCAATAGGCTTACCAGACTGACTGATAATCATTGATTGCAACATCAATCCATTTTCTTTATCAATGGCAACCACATAACCATAACGCAACTTATCTTTGGGTAAAATCTCGACCAAATAAGCTAAACGGCCGGCAATTCTGCGATTACCGCGGATATACACATTGTACAGCTCATTAAGCTGAAGACCATTGCTAACAGATTTGAAGTCTGCACCTTGAAGCAATAAGTGACCGGGCCGCAAGCAGTCAATATCATCACCGCGGCGAGAGACTTGATACCCCATCCCATCCATATGCATAGCGCGTTCATAGGTCTGCCCATCACGCACCAAACGTAGCACTTTAACGCTGCGCAACTGACCGCGAAATTCATAGGTGAAGACACCTTGATAACTGAGCTCTTTGGACGCCCTCGCAGTCTGAACGACTAGATCATAGGCCGATTTCAACTGCTCAGCGAATAGAGACCCATGCGCAAAACTGGCGACTACAATAGCCGCCAGCTTCAAATTTTTGCACCAAATTTTAAACGTCATTCACCTACTCTTGGCTACTCTTGGCTAATAGCAGACTCGCTTTTGGTCACTCTAGCAAAGGGCAACATGCCCTGACCGCTACTGAGAGCTGCATTATTTGAATGTTTTAACATTATATCGTCCATATAAAGCCGCAACTGTTTTTCAGAAAAGCTCAGCGGGTTAACAGGGCGCACCTGAATCACAGATACAGGCCTTTGAGAACTATTTACCTGACCTCCTGCACTCACTGTACGCGCTTGGGCACTGGGCTGGAATCCGGCAGGAAACTGCAGCGCAGGACCATTGTTTTGTTGGTCCGAATCGATATCCACTTCTGCAAATTGCAGAGCATCGGCATTGGCGGGATCCGGACTGTTGAGTTGTTGCACACCGAGTATGGCAACCATCGCCACAGAGGCCGCAATAGCAAACCGACCGGCAGAACTGGCAATCTCAAGCAAAGGATTTCGCCTGTGATTGGCTTCTTGGTCAATAGCCGCAGAGATAGAGGCTGACAGATCCATTCTATCGACAGGCGCACCCGCCATAGAAGCCGATATCATATGATAACGCTGCCATTTGCCACGCACAGACTGCTGGTTACTGGTTTGTTGCGCCTGCTCAATTCCTGCTTCCCTCAGTATTTGATGCATTTCAATTTCGCTAGTCTCCCCATCCACTAGGGCCGAAACTGATTCCGCCAAGCGCTGTTTACTGTCGCTCATTACTCTACCTCGGTTACTGTTCAAATGATCTGTTAAAATCGCTGCACTGTCAAAAGTTGCACTGTCAAAAGTGTTTGCATATGACCAGAGTTTATTAGAAAGGTTCACCAATCATCTATTGCTCACTCATTAAATCCAATACACAAGTATCAATTGCTTCTCGAGCACGGAATATTCTCGATCTTACCGTACCCACCGGACAATCCATTACCGCTGCGATATCCTCATAGCTCAGCCCTTCATATTCGCGCAATGTCACTGCAGTACGCAAATCATCTGGTAACAATTCCATGGCATCATTGATGACCGCTTCCAGTTCATCACGAAATAGCTGATTCTCTGGAGTATCCACATCTTTTAGTCGTTCATTGCCCGCATAGTACTCAGCATCGGCTACATCCACGTCTGAGGAAGGCGGGCGACGACTGCGGGACACCAAGTAGTTTTTCGCGGTATTAACTGCAATCCTGTACAACCAAGTGTAAAACTGACTATCACCGCGGAATCTGGCTAGGGCGCGATAAGCTTTGATAAATGCTTCCTGAGTCACATCAGCCACTTCATCCCTATCACGCACAAAGCGCCCTACAATGGCCTGAACCTTATATTGATACTTGAGCACCAATAAATCAAAGGCGCGCTTGTCGCCTTTTTGCACTCTAATTACCAACTGCTGATCGGTTGGTTCAGTCTTAGTTTCCGTCATGGAGCAATCCGTTTCTCAACCCTATGGTTTAATTTTTATTGCTGAGGAGTCAATATTCTCAGCGACCACCAAAGACAGACCCGACAGTTCATAATAAGTTCGCCAATTTAGTCGCACGATTTCTGAGCTTATACTATCATGTTGCGCTAATTCTGTGTGGCTATCAAATGAGACAAAACCATCTCTACGATGTTTTAATTATTGGCAGTGGCGTCGCTGGACTTACCCTTGCCCTGCAACTAGACAAAAATTTGCGCATCGCCCTAATCAGCAAGGCGTCATTGAAAGCCGGCGCATCATGGCTGGCGCAAGGCGGTATTGCCGCTGTTTTCGATGAAAATGATAGCTCCGACGCGCACATTGCCGACACCCTAGTGGCAGGATCTGGACTTTGCCATGAGGATACCGTGCGTCTGGTGGTCGAAAATGGCCCTCAGGCAATCAACTGGTTGATCAGCCAAGGGGTGCAATTTACTCGCAATTCAGATCAAGAAAAATATCACCTGACCCAAGAGGGTGGGCATAGCCATCGGCGTATTCTGCACACTGGCGACGCTACAGGTAAAGAGGTCACCAGTACGCTGGTTGATCAAGTGGTAGCTGCCTCGCACATTGATATTTTTGAACATCACTGTGCCGTCGATCTTACTACACAGGCCGACAGTCACTCTCGCAAAATTCGCTGTACCGGCGCCTACTTGCTGGATATTAACAGCGGCGTAGTATCCTTATTTCAAGCCAAAAATGTGGTGTTGGCCTCTGGCGGCGCCAGCAAAGCTTACCTTTATACAAGTAATCCCGATGGCGCTAGTGGTGATGGTTTGGCTATGGCATGGCGTCGTGGTTGTCGCGTTGCCAATCTTGAATTCAATCAATTCCACCCTACTTGCCTTTACCACCCCAAGGCCAAATCATTTTTGATCACCGAAGCGCTGCGTGGTGAAGGTGCCCTATTGCGACTCCCCGATGGCAGCCGTTTTATGGATAAGTTTCATCCCGATGCTGAATTGGCGCCGCGCGATGTGGTGGCTCGAGCCATCGACCATGAAATGAAGCGACTGGGTAGCGACTGCCTATATCTGGATATCAGCCATAAACCCGCCGACTTTATTATTGAACATTTTCCCAATGTCTATAAAAACTGCTTGGAATTTGGCATTGATATTACCTGCGATCAGATCCCCGTGGTGCCGGCAGCACATTACACCTGTGGCGGAGTTATGGTGAATGCCAATGGACAAACCGATTTACTCAATCTCTATGCCATTGGCGAAAGTGCCTTTACTGGACTACATGGTGCCAATCGCATGGCCAGCAATTCTTTGCTGGAATGCTTAGTCTATGCTCAGGCCGCAGCCGATGAGATTAATAAACGAACACCGCAGATCGCCGAGCCAGACTTTATTCCCAACTGGGACGAGTCTCGGGTCAGTAGCTCCGATGAAGATGTCGTGATCTCTCACAACTGGGACGAACTACGGCGTTTTATGTGGGACTATGTAGGCATAGTGCGCACAGACAAGCGTCTGCAACGGGCACAACACCGCATCAAACTGCTTCAGAGTGAAATCCAAGAGTACTACAGCAACTGTAAAGTCACCCGCGATCTATTGGAACTACGAAATCTGGCAACCGTATCGGAACTCATTATTCGCTGTGCCATGCAGCGCAAAGAGAGCCGCGGCCTGCACTACACCCTAGACTATCCAGAATTATCGGCCATTGCGCGGGACACCATTATGGTGCCAATAAACTTTGCCGGACAAGACGTTATTATTCATCTGGACCCACCTGGCGCTGAATAAGTAATCGACGCAATAATCGGTGTTGACGCTGAGATAGTGCATCTCTGGGGATAATGCGGCTGAGAGTTTTACCTGATTCAGTTACCAAATAAACAATAATTAGGCGACGAGTCACAAACTGCCTTGATCTAAATTGGCAGCGCAAGTTACCGTCGATAATGCAGTCATCTGTTAATGGACGAAAGATTAATACCTCAGGCGTGATTCCACGCCATTGGCTCAACCATCTTGCAGCACTTAGAAGCACTGCTAGCAGCAATAAGAGCTTTGCCCATAGTAGCGCCGGCAACATAATACTCATCATTAATACAGCAAACACTAATCCGCACTGAGCCATCGCCAGAGTTACTGAGGGGTTCAACGTTATTTCAAGCGGACTTTCCATGCTGGTCATGAATAATTTGCACTATTCTCTGCGTATCACGATCAGTGGGCAGCTCACGTTTCATTAACCAGACAAACAACTGTTGATCTTCACGCTCTAGCAATGCCTCGAAACGCAGTTGATCATCCTCACACAGAGAATCATAGGTATTTTCAACAAAGGGTTGCAGAATTAGGTCGAGTTCAAGCATCCCTCGACGACTGGCCCACATAAGGCGATTTTTATTCATTTCGAATCAGCAATTGAGTTAAAGCCGTATTATAAGAGACAATCTGCAAATAACCCACAAGAGCGCTTTAATTAAGCGCTCAACAACGACTTTCAATGACGGATAGGCAATGACAGAGCTAAATACCAGCGACCCTAGAAGCTATATTCAACTTTCCGGACCCGACAGCCGTAAATTTTTGCAAGGTCAGGTCACCTGCGATATGGATACCTTAACTATTGAACGGACAGTCTATGGTGCTCAATGTACCGCTAAAGGTCGGATCATTTTTACCTTTGCAGCCCGCTGTGATGCTGAGGACAATATTGTGCTGGAAACGCATAGCTCCATCACGGAAATCGCCATTGCCAGTTTGAAAAAATATGCTGTGTTCTTTAAAACCACCATTACTGATATCAGTACCGAAATGACTAACTCGCCAATCACAGACCTGCAGCGACTGCGCAGTGGCACCGCAGATATCACCGCTGCGACCACTGATATGTTTATCCCTCAGATGATAAATTTGGATGCTTTAGGCTACATTAGCTTTAAAAAAGGCTGCTACACGGGTCAAGAAATAGTCGCCCGAGCCCATTATCGCGGTACCGTAAAGCGACGAATGCATCATCTGCAACTGCATGCAACAAGCACTC
>MDTG01415849.1_pt1 | contig 14744 bp, 12 predicted proteins | sample 811421 | NCBI WGS metagenome assembly MDTG01 (sample SAMN05326645, study PRJNA326480) | marine metagenome | isolation source: seawater | place: Pacific Ocean: South East | collected 2011
ATCGGGGCGGCTGCCATGGGTATTGGCGGGCTGTTACAGGCCGCGGTGGCGATGGGCGGCTTGTGTCGTCAGCGCGCACGACTCGTGGCCCAGCGACGGTATTTGATTCTGGGCGGCATAGCCGTCGCAATCTATCCGCTGGCCTTCTACACGGCGATGGATCTGGCCGGCGTGGCGATCGGCACGGTCATCACGATCGGCACCGCCCCCTTGTTCTCGGCGGTGATCGAGTGGCGCCTCGAAGGCCTGGCCTTGACGCGGCGCTGGACGATGGGCGCGCTGCTGGGCCTGGCCGGCATGGGCCTGTTGTGCCTGCCCGCGCCTGAGGCGCTTGTGGCCCGCGAAACATCGCAGATTCTGGCCGGTGTAGCCGTGGGCCTGGTCGCCGGGCTGACGTATGCGTTGTATTCCTGGTCAGCGCGTCATGTCATGCAGGCCGGCGTATCGTCCGCCGCGGCGATGGGGGCCACCTTCGGGCTCGGCGGCTTGTTGTTGCTGCCGGTGTTGCTGGTGACCGGCGCGCCGTTTCTGGCCTCCTGGCCCAACTTTGCTGTGGGCGCTTATATGGCGCTGGTGCCGATGTTTATCGGCTATGTCTGTTTTGGCCTGGGACTGGCGCGGGTGCGGGCCAGCCTTGCCACGACGATCACACTGATCGAGCCGGTCGTGGCCGCCTTGCTGGCTATCATCGTCGTGGGCGAGACGCTATCGGCGCTGGGGTGGCTGGGTATCGCGCTGATCATCGCCAGTCTAATGGTCATCACTCTGCCCTGGCCGGCCCGGCGCGCCGCTCGGCCACAATCGGCGGCATAAGCAGGCGATCAGGCCCGCGAGCGCGCCCGTGGCAATACCAGGTTGAGCACCACGCCCAGCACGCCGGCCAGGGCGATGCCCTGCAGCTCGAAACGCCCGGCCTCCAGATGCAGGCCGCCGATGCCACAGATGAGAATCAGGCCCACGATGGCCAGATTGCGGGATTGGGTCAGATCCTCGCCGGATTCGACCAGTGTGTTCATGCCCACCACCACGATGGCACCGAACAAGAGCACGATGATGCCGCCCATCACCGGCGTGGGGATCGAGGCCAGCACCGCGCCAAGCTTGCCGGAAAACGAGAACAGGATCGCGAACAGTGCCGCCCATGTCATGAGCGCGGGGTTCGTCGCACCGGTCAGCGTCACCGCGCCCGTGACCTCGGAATACGTGGTGTTGGGCGGCCCGCCGAGTGCAGCGGCCAGCCCGGTGGCCAGGCCATCGCCGAACAGCGTGCGATCGACGCCGGGATCGACCAGATAATCACGCCCGGTGACCGAGCGGATGGCGATGATATCGCCGAAATGCTCGATTGCCGGGGCGATGGCCACGGGCAGCATGAACAGCACGGCCTGCCAGTTGAACGCAGGCGCGACAAAGTCCGGCATGGCGATCCACGGTGCCGTGCCGATCGCATCCAGATCCACAATGCCGAAACAAAGACTGGCGCTATAACCGGCCGCCACGCCGCAGATGATGGGCAACAGGCGCATGAAGCCGTGGGCCAGGAGCGACACACCGAGCGTGGTGACCAAGGCGATGAGGGCCACGATACAGGCCGTACTGCGGGCCACGAGCTGGGTGTCCCCGCTGCTGTCGTGTCCGGTGGCCAGATTGATGGCCACCGGCGCCAGCACCAGCCCGATGACCATGATGACCGGGCCGGTGACCACCGGCGGCAACAGACGTGTAACGAACCCCACGCCACGCCAGGCGATGAGCCCGCCGAGCGCCATGTAGGCGATACCGGCGGCCATCAGCCCGCCCAGCGTGGCCGGGATGCCCCAATGCGCCACGCCGTAGATGATGGGCGCGATGAAGGCGAAGGAGGAAGCCAGGAACACAGGCACCCGGCCACGCGTGATGATCTGAAACACCAGCGTGCCCGCCCCGGCGGTAAACAGGGCCACATTGGCGTCCAGCCCGGTCAGCAGCGGCACCAGCACCAGCGAGCCGAAGGCCACGCACAGCATCTGGGCGCCGAGCAGCCCGTCGCGCAGGCGAAACGCATAATCCTCGGCGCGTGCGACGCGCGCGGTGCTCTGACTCATCGCGATGGCTCGTCGGTCCGGCTATTTGGTGCCGTACATGCGGTCACCGGCATCACCCAGGCCCGGGCGGATATAGCCGTGATCGTCCAGGCGCTCGTCGAGCGCCGCCGTCCACACCGCCACATCGGGGTGAGCCTGTTTCATCGCCGCCACGCCTTCCGGCGAGGCCAACAGACAGAGGAAACGGATATTGGTCGCCCCGATCTTCTTCAGGTGCTCGATGGCAGCGATGGCCGAATTCCCGGTGGCCAGCATCGGATCGACCACGATCACGAGCCGTCCGCCCAGATCATCCGGCATCTTGCAGTAGTACTCCACGGCTTCCAGTGTGTCCGGATCCCGATACATGCCGATATGACCCACCCGCGCCGAGGGCATGAGCTCAACCATGCCTTCGAGCAGGCCATTGCCGGCGCGCAGGATCGAGACGAAACACAGCTTCTTGCCCGCCAGAACCGGGGCGTCCATGGTTTCCAGCGGGGTCTCGATCTCTTCGGTCGTCAGCTCCAGATCGCGCGTGATCTCGTAGGTCAACAGATGCGCGACCTCGCGCAGAAGCGAGCGAAACTTCTGAGTCGAGGCGGTCTTGCGACGCATCAGCGTCAACTTGTGCTTGATCAACGGATGATCGACGACGGTGAGATGCGCGTCCATGGCGTTCCTTTGCTTGCGAGCCGGCCGGGCGTTGGGCGGCCCCTATGCTACACCGCGCGTCGAGACGATCGCATGGCTTGCGCTCATCCGCAGGGAACAACCTGGTCGAACAGCCATGCCATGAAGCGCGCCGCCAGCAGCGGCGGCTGGCCCCGGTTCGGGGTGACCAGGGCGAATTCGAACGGCGTATCGATACTGCACGCGGTGCCGAAGGGAGCCACCAGTGCCCCGCTGGCCAGGCGATCGGCGACAAGCACATGGCTGGCCAGTACGATGCCGTTGCAATCTCCGGCGGCCACCAGTGCGTCGTCATAATGGCTGTGCCGAGCCATGATTCGTGCGTTCTGGCCATGGCCGGCATGGGCCGTCAGCCAATCCGCCCAACCGGGCAGATCGCCGCGCATGAGCGCCGGCTGTCGTGCCGGCCATCGAACCTCGAACAAGGGATAGGCCGCCCAATCCAGCGTTGATGGGTCAGCACGCTCGCGCGCCAGGGCATGATCGGCCGCCACGACCGGCAACAGCCGATCCGTCATCAGGCGCCGATGCGCCACGCCCGGCCACGGGCTGCGGCCATAGCGCACGGCCAGATCGATCCGGTCCCCTTGCCAACTGGGCGCGATGAAGGCCTGGCTGGCCTCGATATCCACGGCTGGCGATCCGGCGTCAAAAGCCGCGATTCGCGGACCCAGCCAGTGCCTGGCAAATGACGGCGGCACGCTGATCGACAGCGTCTGGCCGCCGGCCGGGCGTTCGATCGCTGCGGCCCAGGCGGTCTCGATGGCATCGATGTTGGGCGCGATCGCATCCAGCAGCGTCTGGCCGTGTGCATTGAGCGCCACCCCCTGCGACCGACGCTCGAACAGGGGCGTACCCAGGCGCGTTTCCAGCTGGCGAATACGACGACTCACGGCCCCGGGCGTGACCGACAGCTGGCCGGCCGCGGCACGAAAACTCTCGGCACGGGCCGCCGCCACGAATACCGCCAGCGCAGCGATCGGAGGGCTAGTTGCCATCAGGGTGATTTTTTCTCAACACGGCCATCAGTTTAATCGTTTGCGCGGGCCCAGGGGCACTGCTTCACTGCCGGCCCGCTCTCGAACCGGTGCGATCATGACAACCGATACCTCCTCGGCCAGCGCCGCCCAGGCCGTGCGCCGCCCCCTGGATATGCAGGCGGCCGGGCTGATGCTGATCTTCTGTATCGCGCTGGGCCTGCAACAGGTCGCGATCAAGGCCGTGGCCGAAGACATCAGCCCGCTGGCCCAGATCGCGTTGCGCTCGGTGATCGCCCTCGCCCTGATCGTGGGCACCGCCCGGCTGCGCCGAATCGCGCTCTGGGTGCCGGCCCAGTTCGGCCCGGGGCTTGTCGTGGGCATCGGCTATACGCTGGAGTTCGCGTTCGTGGCCTACGGGCTGAACTACACCTATGCCGCGCATATGTCGGTGTTTTTATACACCGCGCCGGTATTCGCCGCGATCGGCCTGCATCTGTTCGTGGCCGGTGAGCAGCTCGGGCCGCGCCAGTGGCTGGGCGTGGGCATGGCTTTTGCCGGGCTCGTGGTGGCCCTGGCCCCGCGTGGCACGGTATCGGCCGATATTCTGATCGGCGACGGCCTTGGCGTACTGGCCGGGCTGTCCTGGGCCGCCACGACGCTGACGCTTCGCACCACCACGCTGTCCGAGGCGCCCTCGCTACGCACGGTGGCCTATCAGCTGGCCGTGGCCGCGGCGGTGTTGTTACCGGCCACCGCGCTTCTGGGCGGCTTTACCGAGATGCAGCTGACTCCGCTGGCCGTGGCCAGCCTGTCGTTCCAGGCGCTGATCGTCTCGTTTGCCGCACTGCTGCTCTGGTTCTGGCTGCTTCGGCGGTATCTGGCCTCGCGGATCGGCGTCTTCGCCTTCCTGTCGCCGATTTTCGGGGTGGTCTTCGGCGTCGTGCTGATGGGCGATCCGATATCAATGAACTTCGCCATCGGTGGCATCGCCCTGCTTGCGGGCCTGCTGCTGGTCAACGCGCCTGGCCGGCACGGCCGGGCTCGGGCAGTAGCAAGGCAAGAGACGAATAGAGAATAAGCCATGCCGGACATGCTGGCCGGCCAATGCCTGTGCGGCGCGGTCGCTTATCGCGTCAAAGCCGTCGTACTGGCCTTCTATTACTGCGAGTGCGTGCCGTGTCGAAAGACCACCGGTTCGAGCGCGGCCACGAATCTCAAGGTGGCGCCCGTGCCGATCGCATGGCACCGCGGAGCCGATCTTGTCCGGCTTTATCGCGATCGCCACGGCCGTCATTTCTCGAAAGCGTTCTGCACGATATGCGGCGCCGGCCTGCCTTATATCAGCCGCGATGGTAACGCGCTGATCGTACCGGCCGGATCACTCGACGGCCCACCGCCAATGGCCGTGGGCCATCGTCAATTCGCGGCCGAGCGCCCCGACTGGGCAACGCTCGACCACGAGCTGCCGGCCTATCGCGGATTTGCACCGACAACCGATAACGGTGCCCAGGACGTGTCGTCATGAGATAAGGCGGCGCATCGGTGGCCAGGCCGCGGCAAGACGAGGCATCGCGAGCGTCGCGTGGTCGCTTTACGTGAGCGAGCCCCTAAAAATCAACCATGGCGCAGGATGGTCGGGGCTTGGCCGCCGACCCATCGTTATATCTTGGGGGTGGCCCGCGCCGGACGCGCCCGGCGCGGGCAATGCAACGTCATATCTTATGACGACACGCCCTAGACCTTGAGCACCAGCTTGCCGAAGTTATCGCCCGAGAACAGTTTGTTCAGCGTCTCGGGGAAGGTGTCGAAGCCTTCGACGATGTCTTCGCGGTGCTTGAGGTCACCGGCGCTGATCCACTCGGCCATGTCCTTCGCGGCCTGTGGGTAGCGATCGGTGAAATCGAAGACGATGAAGCCTTCCATACGCGCCCGATTGACCAGCAGCGACATGTAGTTCTTCGGCGCGTAGGCGGCATCGCTCATCTTGCCGCCGGTCTTGTTGTACTGCGAGATGGCCCCGCAGATGACCACGCGCGCGCCGAGGCGCAGGTTGGCCAGGGCTGCATCGAGGATCTCGCCGCCGACGTTGTCGAAATAGACATCCAGGCCGTCCGGGCAATGGCGTTTGACGGCATCGGCGACGTCTTCGTTCTTGTAGTCGATGGCCGCGTCGAAGCCCAGCTCGTCGACGATGTAGTCGCACTTGGTCTGGCCGCCGGCGATGCCCACGACATGACAGCCTTTCTTCTTGGCGATCTGGCCGACCAGTGCGCCCACGGCCCCGGAGGCAGCCGAGACCAGCACCGTATCGCCGTCAGCCAGGGCGCCGACCTCGAGGATACCGAAATAAGCGGTCATGCCCGGCATGCCGAGCGCGCCGAGATAGACAGGCAGCTCGGCCAGATTGGTATCGACCTTGCGCAGCTGCTCGCCCGGAAAGACCGCGTGGGTCTGTACGCCCATGTTGGCGGCTACCTTGTCGCCGGCCGAAAAATCCGGGTGCCTGGAATCGATGACGGTGCCGGCCGCACCGGCCCGCATGACTTCATCGATACCGACCGGCTTGATATACGACCTGCCGGCGTTCATCCAGCCGCGCATGGCCGGATCCAGCGAGATGTAATCGATGGCAACGCGGACTTCACCGTCGCCGGCCTCGGGCAAAGGTTCGGTGGTCAGCGCGAAGTCCTCGCGCTCGGGCAGGCCGTTGGGGCGACGGGCCAGACGGAATTGACGATTTTCGATGGTGCTCATGGCATATCCATTGGCGTGATGTGGCTTGAACATAGGCGCCTCGGCGCCGTTGTGACAAGGGCTCATCTCGCCGCGCAAGCCAGAGCCCTGTCATGGCGCGCCGTAGCATGGGGTCAACGCGGGCGCGTCGAGGCGCTGTTCGAGGTAATGCCGCTTATCGAGCGGGTCTCGGAGGCCTGGTTGGCACGCCCGGCGCGGGCGATGAGCAGGATCGCCACCAGCGCCGCGGCCCCCACGGCATCACTCAGCCAGCCGGGAAATATCAAGGCCAGCGCGCCGACGAGAGCGACCAGCCGCCAGGGAATGGCCAGACAGGTATACAGATACCCCTCGAACGCGATCGCCAACAGCCCCACGCCCAGCACGCCCGTGGCCGCGACGTGCAGGATCTCGACCGTGCTGGCCTCGATCATGAGCATGGCCGGGGCAAAGACGAACATATACGGCACCACGAAGCCGGCGATCGCCAGGCGCATGGCGGCCACGCCGGTGGCATTCGGCGAGCCGCCGGCCACGCCGGCCCCGGCATAGGCAGCCAGGGCCACCGGCGGCGTGAGATTGGCGAAGATGCCGAAATAGAAGACAAACATATGGGCCACGAACACGGCCGTATCGTTATCGCCGGTCAGCGCGCGAAACGCCGGCAGCTGCAACAGAATAGGCGCGGCCATGGTCGAGGTGATGATGTAGCAGGGAATGCTCGGCAGGCCCATGCCCAGAACGATCGAGGCCAGCATGGTCAGTACCAGCGTAACCAGCAGCTGGATCGTGGGTGAGGGAATGGCCTGGCCCATCGAGACCACCCAGGCCGCGGCATCGAGTGCGATGCCGGTGAGGGTCGCCACGCCGACCACGATGCCTACCGCGCCACAGGCGATGGCCACGGGAATGGCGTTGCGCACGCCCTCGACCATGGCGTCGCGGCAATCGAAGGTATTCATGGTCTCGGCTTCGGGCACGGGCAGGCCGCGGCGCAGCAGGTTGATGATGATCGGCCCGGCGATGACCCCGAACAGGAACAATCGATCGGGGCTGATGGCCGGCAGGGCCTGGCCGGCCAGCCAGGCTTGCCACTGTGGCTCGACGACCATCACCGCAAGTACGAGCGCCAGCCCGGCGACCAGACGAGGCGTGCCACAGATCAGCACCGTGGCCGCGATTGACCAGACAGCGGCGAAGAACGGCGCCCGCCCGTCGAAGATCATCCACAACAGGATGACCATGGGCAACAACAGATGCCCGCGCCGCAGCATGACCTCGCGGATCGGCGTGAGCTCGGATCGGGGGATGCCCGACAAGCCGAGCGCCACGGCCCGCAGATGCACCTGAAAGAGAATCCCCAGATAGAACAACAGCGCCGGCACGATGCCCGCGAGCATAATCTGGGCATAGGGCACACCCAGCACCTCGGCCATGATGAAGGCCGCCGCGCCCATGATTGGCGGCAGGATCTGCCCGCCCACGCTGGCCGCGGCCTCGACCGCACCGGCGAAGTTGGCGGCATAGCCCGTGCGCTTCATCAAGGGAATGGTGAAAGCCCCAGTGGTGACCACGTTGGCAATCGCCGAGCCGTTGATCGAGCCCAGAAAGCCGCTGGCCACCACGGCCACCTTGGCGGGCCCGCCGCGCGAGGGCCCGGCCACGGCCAGCGCCAGATCGTTGAATAACGCCCCCAGGCCGGATTTGACCAGAAACGCGCCGAACAGAATGAACAGAATGATATAGCTGGCCGAGACGGCGATGGCCGTACCCAGCAGCCCTTCGGTGATGAACACCAGATGCGAGACGATCTGCTGGGTGGTGGCCAGCACGATCGACTCGGACAGATGGGCATAGAGCGAGAGTTTGGCGTAGAAGCCATAGACGAGTGCTGCGATACACAGCAGCGGCAGGCCCCAGCCGGTCACGCGACGTGCGGCATCGACGACGAGCGCCAGTGCCGCCAGGCCCACGATCATATCGATATTGTTGATGCGACCGGCCGAGATGATGATCCGATCGGCAGCAATCATCATGTAACAGCCGATTGCGATCGAGATCAGCGCCAGCGCCACGTCCACGATATGCACGCGGTCATTGGAGGCATGACGCGAGAACGGAAAGAGCACGAACGCCAGGCCCAGCAACGTATACAGATGGATCGAGCGCTGGACGACATCCACGAACGGCCCGGCATAGGCGGTATACAGATGAAACAGCGACAGGACGACCGACACGGTCGCGATGACGATCAGCCAGAGGCCGCGCAGACCTTCACGCTTGCGCGACTCGGGGTCGTACTGCTTGAGGGTTTCGTCGACGCCTTCGGCCGGCACGTCGGGCGCTTGGTGTGATGGTTCAGTCATGGTCGAACAGTTCCTTCCAGATGACCGCACCCCGGCGGCGTGTTTGTATCGCGAACGACAATAGCGGCGCGGCATGCGAATGCGACAACGCCTGCCACGGCCCGTCGCCGATGCGTATCCGGTAATTCTCGGCCGCAGCCGCCTGATAGGTCAGATCCGGCACCGCTCGGTCGATGCCCGACATCACCACCCAGCCATCGACCACGCGCGTCCGGCGCCCGGCATGGGCCGGCACCCCGGCACCGAAGGTCTTGAAACGAGTCTGTGTCAGCCACAGCGCGTGGTGGATGTTCTTGAAGGTCTCGATCCACGTCTCTCTTTCGACCGAGTGGCGCCAGGCGATATGAAACACATCGCCGGTCTCCAACACGGCCACACGACGCACCGGTGAACCGGGCGCATCGACTTGGCGCACGACCAGACAATCGACACGCTGGCTCAGCCAGACCAGCGCTCCGCCCGCGGCGATCGCTGCCACGAGCTGTACATAACGACGCGCGTAACAGGCCAAGCGTTACTGGGCGGGGCTCGTGTCCTTGCCGGCCTGATTACCAGCCTGGCCATCGGTTTGGGCAGCGCCCTGATCCGAGGCGCCCTCGTCGTAGAACCGGCGCGCACCCGGATGAACCGGCAGCACGAGGTTCTGGTCGAGCTGGTCGGGGCTGATCGTCTTCAGTGCGCCGATCGAAACCGAATCACTCGTGATATAGCCGGCAAGCCGCTTGGCCAGGTCGTAGGCCACGTCCTCGTTCAACGAGGCCGGAACGATCAACAGGTTGCGGATGGCTACGGTATGCACGGCCTTGTTCAGGTCGTAGCGTTCGGGCACATGAGCCGGAATATCGTAGTGCTCGTAGTACGGGTAGTCCTTGAGCAGTTTGTCTTCTGTTGTATCGGCCACGTTGACGAAGTGGGCATCGTTGTTCTGAAACAGTCCGGTAATGGCCGAGTTCGGCACGGCCGAGGTGAAGAAGGCCACGTCCAGATTGCCGTTGCCCATGGCGGTCACCGAATCGGCATAGCCGGTATGCGAGACCTGCGCCAGGTCGTCGTAGGACAACCCTGCCGCGCCCAGGAGCTTCTTCGCGCTGGCCTCCACGCCCGAGCCGACCTTGCCCACACCGACGCGTTTGCCGGCCATGTCGGCCACGGAGTCGATATTCGAGCCGTCCATGGCCACGATCTGGACCACGTTGGGAAACAGGCCCGCCAATGCATCGATGCGCGCCGGGCGGCCGGCGAACTGGTTATTGCCATGGACCGCGTCATAGGCCACATCGCTCATGACGACCGCAATCTGGTTGGTGCCGTTCATGATGTTGTTGATGTTCTGGACCGAGGCACCGGTGGCCACGACCTGGACGTTATCGATCAGCGGGCTGTCCTCGAAGACGGGTTTGAGCGCTCCGCCCAGTGGGTAATACGTGCCCGAGGTGCCGCCGGTGCCGAAGATGAGATTGATCGGCGCCTGGCCGCTCGTGTCGCCGTCGGCCTGGTCGGCCTCGTCGCTCTGGCCGCCACAGCCGGCCAACGTCAGACCACAGGCCAACAGCACGACAGAGCTCAGAACACGTTTGATCATTATCTTCCTTTTGGTTGCCGTCGAGCGCATGCCCGAACGATGGATAAGGCAGTGATACCAAAGCGTTTCAGCGCCGACAATTGGCATTAAGTCGAGCCCCGTCGCTGACGGTCGCGTGCAGGTGCCGGGCCCCGCCGGTTTCGGCTCGGCGGCCCCGTTCTGATGGGGCTCTGGTTGCCGTTGCCGGTCGACTTATGCCGGCTTGAAGAAAGACATGGGGCTTGTCAGACATGAACGGCCACCCGAGGGTCTTGGCGTACGCCTGCGTGCCCGTCGCGGGCCGTATCGAGGCGGGCCGGCCCCGCTTATAGTCGTGGGCGGCCTGACGACCTACAGGCCGCCGGCCTGGGGGCAGGCTCGCCATGCCGGGCATCGCGTGCGTGTTGACGGGTGCGTTCGGCGCGCCGCGCGTACGGAAATGACGCCAAGGCGACGCGGGTTAGTGCGCGCCGGCGATCCGATGCCCGCCGCTGTATATATTGAAGCGATGTCCGCGTAGAAAGCCCACGAGTGTCACGTCGAACTCACGAGCCAGCGCCACGGCGTAGCTACTGGGCGCCGAAATCGCACAGACCACGGCCAGACCGGCCATGACCGATTTCTGCAGCAGCTCGTAGCTGGCTCGGCCGGACAGCAGCAGAATATGGTCGGTCAACGGCAGCCGATGGGCCAGCAGCGCCCGCCCGATGAGCTTGTCCAGGGCATTGTGGCGGCCGACGTCCTCGGCCAGATCAATCAGCTGGCCCTGGCCGTCGAACAGGCCGGCGGCATGAATACCCCCGGTCGAGGAGAACACCCCCTGCTCACCTCGCAGTGTATCCGGCAGGCCCAGCAACACCTCGGGCGCAAGGCCCGCGATCCGGTCGGTACGACGGTCTTGCGGTCGTGGCGGCGAGAAGCTGGGCTTGCCACAGACCCCACAGGCCGAGGTAGCCACCGTGCTGCGCTCGATACGGTCCAGGCGCGCCCGTGCCTCGGGTTTGAGCATCATGCGGATCACGTCTGCCTCGCCCGGGCTGTGCTCGAGATAAACGATCTCTTCGGGGGCGTGGATCACGCCTTCGCTATGTAACAGCCCGGCCGCGAGTGCCCGATCGGCCCCCGGGGTGCGCATGGTGATCAAGGGCGCGGCCCCCGCGACATGGATCTCCAGTGCCCGCTCGACGGCCAACGCATCGTCCACGGCGCGCCAGTTGCCGTTTTCAAACGCGGTGATCGGCGTATCGAGACGCCCAGCGTGGGCCTGCGGCTCGAGGGTATCGGTAAAGTGGGTGGGATGCGGCATAACCTTAGAATAACGCGATCGAGATACCCGCCGTTGTCTTTCGAGGCACGCTCGTTGCCGGTGACTCGTTATACTTGCGCCCCGTTTGGCTGTAGTAGCCAAAAAATTGTCTGGTTCCAGCCGTGCGTGTGATATGTCGCTGATTTCTATTTTCGTTCACACGCTCAACACGACGCTGCCGGTCTTTGCCCTGGTCTTTGCCGGTATCCTCATGCGACGGGCCAACTGGATCGATGACCGGTTCGTTTCGGCCGCCTCGACGATCGTGTTCAAGGCCAGCATGCCGGCGCTGATCTTTGTCTCGATCGTGGGGGCCGATCTGACCGAGGCCTTTCGCCCGCGGCTTCTGATCTATTTCGGGCTGGCCTCGATCGTGTCGTTCTTCGCGGCCTGGGCCTGGGCGATATGGCGTGTACCGCCGGCTCAGCGCGGGGTCTATACCCAGGGCGCCTTCCGTGGCAACTGCGGCATCATGGGCCTGGCCCTGGCGCAGAATCTCTACGGCGATTTCGGTCTGTCCGCAGGCAGTATCCTGGTGGGCGAGGTCATTCTCGTTTACAACGTGTTCTCGGTTGTCGTGTTGACCTGGTACCAGCCGGACCAGACCGCGGACTGGCGCTCGATCGGTCGCGGTATTCTGCGCAACCCTTTGATTCTGGCCACGATTCTGGCCGGCGCCGTGGCGGCTTCCGGCCTGAGCATACCCACCTGGGTAATGACATCCGGCGACTACTTCGCCCAGCTCACCCTACCGCTGGCCTTGATCTGTATCGGCGGCGCGCTCTCGGTGCGCGCGCTTTACGATGCCCGTGGCGTGGCGTTTTCGGCCAGTGTTCTAAAGCTGATTGTCTTGCCCATACTGGCGACCGCCGGCGCCTGGCTGATCGGCTTCGAGCCACGCGAACTGGGGCTGATGTTCGTCTATTTCGCCTGCCCGACGGCCGCGGCCAGCTTCATCATGGTCGAAGCCATGGGCGGCGATGCCCGCCTGGCGGCCAATATCGTGGCCGTGACCACGCTACTGGCCAGTCTCACGATCTCGACCGGCGTGTTCGTTTTGAAGGCCGCAGGACTGATCTGAAGACAGCAAGAAAATCCGCCAATGCACGCCGATGACGCAGATTTGGGCTTTCCGATCGCTCGGTCTTTACGGCCAGGTACTCGCCCCGCGCCACATCGAGCTCGAGGATAAGTTTGTTTCTCGGATTTCCTGTGCCCAACCGTGCTTGGCGGCCGGTCGGAGGCTGTTCGTCTAGGCCTTGCGCAGCACAAAGTGTTATTGAGTCGTAATCGCCAACGCCACACCAAGTCCCAATCTGCGTCATCGGCGTGTAGCGACGGATTGGCTTTTTTCAGTCGCCCTCGTTCTTGGACGTATCGCTCTGCCCCGACGCCTGGCGCTGGCTTTCGGCCGAAAACGCTTTCACACCCTCGATAACCGGGGCCAGCGTATGCCAGAGGTCTTCGTCGCGCAGCAGCTTGAACACGCCGGTAATGCCGGGCGGGTCGTAGCTGGAATCGTGCTTGCCATCGGCGGTTTCGCCGGCCCGATCCATGCCCTTGTTGACGGCGTCGAACGTACGTTCGAGCTGATCGGGATCGATCCGGCCCAGCTGCTTGGCCAGGACCAGCAGATTGCGCATGCCCGCCTGGCCCTGGGGGGTGTTCATGCTTTCCAGGGCAATCATGGATACATCGGGCATCGCACCCACGAAATCCTTGACCCAGCGCATGAGGCCGGATTCGTAGAGCTGATCGAGCAGCCCGTTGATTTCAGCGATGCGCCCTTCGAACTTCTCCAGCTCGTCCCGGGTTTCGGGATGCAGCTGCTTGGCTTGTTCGGGGCGATAGTGAATCTGTTGTGCCATCGGGAAACTCCTGCAAGAGAGGACGCCGGGCCGTACGGGTGACGGCCCGTCTTGAATGACGGCCTACAAGCCGCTGCCGGTCGGTTTCATCTTAGGCGGCCGCTTGTAGTCGTCGCGCTCCCATTTCTGATCCACCTGCACGCCGGTCGTGGGATGGCGTGGCTTGTTGCGCTGGTTGTTGGGCTTGAGCGGCGGATCGGTCTGCTCATTGAGGACTTCCATCTTGACCGCCAGCTCCTTGTAGGCCGGGGTATCGGTGTCCTTGTCAGCCTTGAAGCTCGTGAGCACGTTGATGCATTCGATGTTCTTCTTGCCATGCTGTGGCATGTACATCTGATTGCCCTGAACCCGATCAGTGACTTCCACGGCCACTTTCACGGCGCCCCGACGTGACTTCAAGCGCACGAGCGAGCCGGTCTCGATGCCGCGTTCCTCGGCCAGCTCGGGCGAGACTTCAACATAGCTGCCGCGGATCTTGAAGATGATGCCATCGGTTTCGTCGGTCAGGTTGCCCTGGTGGAAATGCTCCAGGATCCGGCCGTTGTTGAGATGCAGGTCGTATTCCTCGTCGACCTGATCGCTGGGCTCGGTCCAGGCGACCGGATGCAGCTTGGCGCGACCGTTTTCGAAGTGGAACTCCAGGTCGCCGTCTTCCTGCAGATACAGGTTCTTGGTGCCGTGGCCCCGCTCGAAAACCGGCCACTGCTGCGAGTCAAAGCCTTCGAGCTGGTCATAGCTGACGCCCTTGAACATCGGGGCCAGGCCGGCCGCCTCGTCCATGATGTCGGAGGGATGGGTATAGCCCCAGTCGTGGCCCAGATGCTTGGCCAGCTCGGTGACGATCTGCCAGTCGGGTTTGGAATCCCCCATCGGCGGGAAGACTTCATACAGCCGCTGGATACGACGCTCGGTATTGGTGAACGTGCCTTCTTTTTCCACCGACGGGCTACCGGGCAGCACCACATCGGCGAACTCGCAGGTACGGGTGAAGAACATGTCCTGCACCACGAAGAAGTCGAGCTTCTCGAAGGCCGACTGCACGCCCAGAGCGTCAGAGTCCACGATGGCCATATCCTCGCCCATGACGTAGAGCGATTTCAGCTCGCCCTCGTGCATGTCGTGAACCATCTGGTGGTTGTTGCGGCCCTTGTTGGCTGACAGGGCCACGCCCCAG
>MDTG01045246.1_pt1 | contig 14743 bp, 10 predicted proteins | sample 811421 | NCBI WGS metagenome assembly MDTG01 (sample SAMN05326645, study PRJNA326480) | marine metagenome | isolation source: seawater | place: Pacific Ocean: South East | collected 2011
ATCCCTGATGTTTCATGGGAAAGCGTCGGCGGCCTTTCCGAAATCAAGGACCGCTTGAAGGAAAGCGTAGAGTGGCCATTGACAAAGCCGGAATTATTCGAACACTTTGGCATCAAGCCACCAAGAGGAATCGTATTATTCGGTGCGCCTGGTACTGGAAAAACCCTGCTGGCAAAGGCTATTGCTAACGAAGCAAAAGCCAACTTCATCTCAATTAAAGGACCGGAGTTAATTTCGAAATGGGTCGGAGAATCAGAAAAAGCGATCAGGGAGATATTCAAGAAGGCAAAGCAATCATCACCTTCGATTATTTTCCTTGATGAGTTCGAATCAATAGCAGGCATGAGGTCATCTAATTCCCAATCGGGAGGCTCAGATGTTGCAAATCGTGTGGTTAACCAACTTCTTGCAAGTATGGACGGTGTTGAAAGTTTGGATGAGGTAATTATTGTAGCAGCTACAAACCGCCCTGAGATGATTGACCCTGCTCTACTTAGAAGCGGAAGATTCGAGCGTGTTCTTCACGTTCCGCCACCTGACAAACCAGCGAGAGAGTCCATCATGAGTATCCACTCCTCGGGCATGCCACTCTCAACCTTCTCGATGAAAGACATTCTAGGTGGAATGGATGGATTTACTGGTGCTGACATTGAAGCTGTGTGCAGAGAAGCAGCACTTATTGCAATGCGTGCTGGAAAGAAAAAGGTTACAAAAGGACACTTTGAAGATGCAATTTCTAGAGTCCGCCCGACCGTTACTCCAGACATGTTAGAGTATTATTCAAAGATGGAAGAAAGGTTGACTTCTGGATTATCAAACATCAAGAGGACACGCGATACTGGATACGGCATGGAATCGATGTAAATTCGGTAATTCGCCGTATCATTGAAGAATCGTAGCCCATTGCATCAAATGAAAGGAGGGTTGGTTTGCCATGTCTAGTTTCAGCGGAGAGTTCCTAAAACGATCTGTTGTGGACATTAACGGCGATTTATTCGGCCACCTAGTCGATATCGTTATCGAGCCTAGAAGTGGTGAAATAGCAGAGATTTTGGTTGAAGTAACTTCAGAAATCGACCTTACCAAACTCCCTTGGCCGAGTGACGGTACTGTTTGTCATGTTCCGGCCCAAGAAATATCCCAAATCGGAGCACGTATCGTGTTAAGACGCTGAGCAATTTAATATCATAAGTCCACAACCTTCTAAACCCAATGTGAGAGTCGGTTGTCTGTATCTTGTACTAGAGGTGTTAGTTTGGACCAAAAACCGCGCTTTAACAAAAGAAGATTATTTCTTCAAATCGCGTTTTGGTTCGTGCTCATAATGCTTCTATCAACCGTCATTTCTCAAGTGATCAATATCGGTAAAAACGACGGTCAATCTGCGTATGGCGATGATTGGGATGACATGTCTGCATTCCGTCAGGATATCAAAGACATGGGAATTGAAACAAAATCCCTTGTCTCGTCCCCGCTACTTCTTGCCGATATTGAAGACCCAGCAAATACCACATTCATTATTGCAGGTGTAGAGAGAGACACACTATCACTGCCACAATTCTCTTCAGATGGATTCCTTACCTTCGCATCAGAGGACGGTTACACGCCTGCAGAAGTTGAAGCGATCAAGGAATTCGTTTTCGCTGGTGGCGATGTTTTGGTAATGGATGACTTTGGGTACTCATCATCAATCGCTGAGGCATTTGGAGTACGCTTCAAAGGAGTTCAGTTATATGACACAGTTTACGTTACTGAATTGGATTACAACTTCGTTTGGATGTGTGTGCAAGAATCACCTTGTGGTATGGATGGAACAAGTCTGGACCCAACAACGCTCGAGACACACAATAGATGGTCCATCCAAGATAATGGAGCTCACATCTGCCAAATTTACAATGGAAGGCCAATGGCAAAATCCGATGCAGGAGTGTGTGAGCAGCATTGGAAAGACGGAGTAATAGAATACAATTCCTCATATCAGGTTCTACTGAATAACATAACAGGAATAGATATTATTCCAAACGCAAAAACAGGCATGGGCGCTATTGAAGTTAGAGCCATGACCTCTGCTGAAGCGACAATCGATGTCAACGGAGATGGAGAGATTTGGGTTGGTTCTGAACAAACCTCAGAGACGCCTGATTTGTGGGGGCAATTCAATTTATCAATCGAGGTTTGTATCTCGCAAGACTGTAATTTTGTTCAAGGTGGTAGAATAACTTTCATTGCCGACGGTTCAGCTCTGACTAATGCCTTGTATGACTATGAAGGATATAACGACGGAGACTATGGAAAGGCGGACAAACCGGTACCTGCAAATGATAACCGCAAATGGGCATTAGACTACATCGCAGATTCTCTAGTCTACTCTGAAAAGCCGGGAGAATCTGCTGATGTTCCCGAAGTCGCCTCAAATGCAATGGTAATCTTCGATGAGAGCCGCCACATACAGCCTAGTATCGCATCAGAATCTTACAACACCATCTACTTCCTGCTTGTTTACTTCACAGGTGAAGGATTAGCAATGCTTCTTCTTTTCCTAATACTATTCATCTCATTCGAAGGTGTACTTCTCAAGAAGAAAGACCCAGAGCCTTGGAGACACGTTTTCAGTATTATTTACTATGGGTTTGGGGATGCTAATCGGTATACGTATTATGCAAAATCCAACAAAATCAAACAGGTATTCCTTTCTAAAGTACGCAATCAGAATGGATTGACTAGAGAAGAATTCGATTCATTGCCCGCTAGAGAATTGCAGGGCATGATTAATGACCCCGTGCTGGTCAAATTTGTCTTTGAAAATAAGAATTATTCATTGGAACAGACCGTTGCAATCGTAAAACGAATCAAGGTCTGGGGAAGGACCTGAGGTGATGTAAGTGTGGACACGTAAAGCAGCATTCACATTTACTGGTGGTATCGCTCTGATTCTAATCGGTATGATGATTTCCAATCACCAGATGATGATTCTCGGTATTGCATTCATCGCCTTCATCGTCGTTAACTCGTGGGTTAGCGGGCACGGGGACGTCGAAGTACAGCGAACACTTTCCGCTGATAACCTGTACAAGGGAGATGATTTGTATGTGGAACTTTTAGTCACAAATCGTAGCAGAAGGAAAACACAACAGCTTGAGGTTTACGATAACGTCCCTCACGAAATGAAACTTAGAAGCGGCCTAAATCAGATGCGACTTAATCTGAAGCCTGGAGAAAGCGCAAGAATTCGCTATGTTCTACGCTGTCCATTGAGGGGCCACTATTCGATAGGTCCTGTTTCATTGAGATACAGAAACACATTCAATTTGTCAGTTGATGAGATGTATGTTGACCACCACTCTGACATCATTATCTTCCCTCAAATTAGAGATGTTGAAGAAGCATTCATTCGTTCACGAACTGCGAAGATGTACACCGGTGCAACCACGTTGAGGACACCGGGGCCTGGTACCGAATTCTATTCGCTGAGAGAGTACGTTCCTGGAGACCCGTTCAAGAACATCAACTGGAAGGCATTTGCTAGAACAGGAGACCTTATGATCAACGAAAAGTGTAGAGATGCTGTAACAGATCTATACATAGTTCTCGATAGCAGAGACATCCAAAGAATTGGTACAGTTCTAAAGAACCCATTGGAGATGGGTACGGTTGCTGCAGCAAGCCTTGCATCCTTCTTCCTCAAGAGGCGTGATTCGGTTTCTCTGACGATATTTGATGAGAAATTGTCGTTCTTACCTCCAGACACCGGTGACAAGCAGTACTTCAAGATCCTATCATCGCTTGCTGGCGTAGCGCCTAGAGGCACCATGCCACTACAGGCTGTAACAAACAGCCTTGCAGCCAGATTTAGCAGAGGAAGTCCAGTATTCATTATATCATCCTGTGAAGGTGATGGGACCGTTCCTTCTGCAGTCAGAGATCTCGTTGGAAGAGGTCACGAAGTCACAGTCCTTTCACCATCTTCAATCGACTTTGAGAGATTGGTCAGCCGTATTCCTAGAATGTCATACGAGGTTCTAAAATTGGAGAGGCAGAACAGGCTTACCTCCTTGGCAGGGTTCGGCAGCCAAGTGATAGATTGGATGCCGGATATGGACCTCTCACAAGCACTGTTGCAGGTTAGGGGATACTGAGGTGACAATATGGCAGGAGAAGTCACACCCCAAGCAGAAGGCGCAAGATCGTTACACTTGCGACAATTACGCGTCCAATGGCAAATTGTTACACTACAAGTTTTAGCCACGCTAGCATTAGTTTGGATGTACTTAGAAGTGGTTTCCACCTATGTTGTAGGAAGTATTGACCACACACAGTTATTCGATACAATCGAGAAAGGAATCGGAACTGAATTACCCCTTGCGGATTGGTTGACTGGTAGCAGCAGTGATGGTTTAGCTAGATTCTATGTCCCAATGGGACTAGGATTAGGTCTCGGTGGCGCCATGGCTATTCTAGCATTTCAGACCCCTAAGTTCCAGCAAAGAGTCAAACTGGTTTTCATCCTTGCCATGATCGTTTTGCTAGCAGGTAGATTCACTCTAGGATACGTTTTGCAACTAATCGATGATGGATGGAGTGCGCCGGGTAACGATGTTTTGAAACTCTTAGAGTGGCCTCTACTGACGATGCTATCATTCATCATTATGACATTCTATCTTCTTCCAATAATTACCGGAACCAGAGGTATTTGGGGCCTATCGCGCAGAGGAGTGGCGTGGGCTATAGGATTCACTCTACTCTTCTTAGGAATACACGCAATTCTTACTTTCCCACTCATAAGAACTCAATTGGGAAGTTACGGTGCTCAATTGACCACACTGGAAATAATCGTATCAGAACCAACGGTCTTTGGACTTGTAACAGAAGAACAATTTTCACTTATTCTAATTGCATGTTTGATGATGGTTTTCCAAGAATCTGCGTTTGGTGTTATCAGACAACTTGAGTATGCATATCGCCTTCCAGAATCCTGTAAGAGGGATCCCGAATACGTTGCACAGATGGATAACTTGCTAAACGGTCACATTCGCCATACCGCGGTCTTCCTTTCTCTGACAGTTGTTACGACCACCGTTGCACTAGGTTTCCACTCTGTTTTACTTGATTGGGTTGAAGGAATAACAGGTTCGCAGTGGGCATCTCAGGTCAGCGAGTCAATCGAATTAACACTGACTTATGGATTGGTAATTTCCGCACTACTCTTCCTTGGAATCATGGCGCTACTACGATTTATAGTGCCCTGGCAAAGAGTATGGGGGCTTGTTGAGTCCTCATTCTCCAGCAGAGATTAGTCACTTTGACAGTTCAGATTGGATAATCCTTCCAACACCTTCAATCAAAAATAGAATAGCAAGTGGAATGACGCATATTCGAGTTAGGAGTAAAGTTACTCCAGACATATATTCGCCAAGAGCATAACCAGCGTAAAATCCGGACGCTATCATTAGAACGAAAACCATTTTCTCGATCCATAGTGGATAAACTGAGCCCATTTAATCGCCTCATAGGTCGATTCCGTCTAGAGATTCTTCTAACTCATCCAAAGCGGAATCCGTGAATTTTTCGACGTCCACAGGGTCCGTTTTCCTCGCCCATCTAGCATCTAGTCTTGCGAGTTCTTCCTCGAGGGTAGCCCTTTCATCATCATGGGACATTTTCATTTCAGTTTGAGAAGCCACCTCGGTTTTCTCCTCAACAGGGGTTGTTAGCTCTTGCCATTCTTCGGTTATTTCACTTACCTCGGTGGAAACAGCGACCTCTTCATCAATTAACTCGCCTTTCATTTGCTCTAGAGCGTTCTCATTCACAGGTGCTCTTTCACCAGCGGGTACACCGTCTCTCTCAAATGGCAGAAGTCCATCTCTTTTGAAATCCCACAGAGCACCGCGAACTTCACCATTTACGAACCCACTAGCATCCAATTGTGTGAGTAATTCTTCGAGTGCACTTGTTGTCCCCTCAAGTTTCACAGCAGAACCAGCATCCCGCATATCCGCCTCAAGGTGTATGTCATCCAGCGCTTTCTGAATTAGTGAACGGGTTTCTCTCGCCAAAACCGGTAGGGACTCAGGTCTGCGTGTGTTAACCATCAGAGCTTGAACCTGCTCGGATGGTGCACCGAGTTTTTCCAATTGTTCTAGGACGTTTCTGATTCTGCGCAGCATTGTGACGGAGCGGTCATAATCCTCCAACAGGTTCTCTAAGTCAAGAACCAAACTCGTAACCGTTTCCCCTAGGTGGTGTTCTAATCTTTGCTGGACTGACCATCTTGCTAGGCCCCTGACCGCTCCTGCCGTTTGTGGCACTTGCCTCTCTAGTAGGGCCATTACTTCATTAGATAGTAAGTGGCGAGGTGTAGTTGCTACGTGGTCTACACAACCTTGGATGACTTGTAGTGCCCTCTCGACGGCACGGTCGAGAAGTGAGACGGAATAGCCTAGGGTTCTTGCATGCTCCAGCCTTTCCAGTACTGGTCCTAGTCCATCGAATTGCGCACCATCTTCCAACAGGGCTTGAGCGAGTGGCTCTTCAGAAAGTTTGGCACGGAGTAATTCAGCATCTTTGATATCAGAAAGCGCTTCTTCATGTGCAACTGCTAGTGCTTCTGCTTGGTCTAGCAGAGTTGAAAGTTCAGCCTCAGCTTGACCTCTTCTTGCTCCTAAGTCACCTAATTCTTTGAGTACCTGACGCCTTTCATCCATCAATTCTCTCATTTCGGACTGGATCATGGAAGCACGATTTTCCTGTTCAGTGAGCCTTATGCGGTCATCTTGAGTTCTCTCACTCGCAGCTCTGGCCTCAGTTTGGATTTGCTTGAGACTCATTTGAGCCTGATTGATTTTGGATTCTAATTCTGAAAGTTCGCCTTGTGCTCTGCGGTGTCTATCCCGTGTTGCCTCAACCTGTTCCTCGATCATTCTCTGGCGGCGTTGATCGTCCTCAATCCTTGACCTGATGCTGGATAAAGTGGCTGAGTGAGAATCGATATCACTGGACAGTGCAGCCTCCTTTGTTGCCATTTCCTCAATCTTTGCTGACAACTCTGAACTCTGTCTGCTGTCTCCTAAAATCCTAGCAAGTTCAACTGCTCGCTCGCTTAGTTGGTGCTCTAATTCGTTAATTCTCTTGGAAAGTCTGTCACTTCTTGCTTCAGAATTTTCAGCTGTGGCTTGTGCTGCAGATAGGTCGAGTTGTAATTGGTCTATCGTGCGATTGTAAGACGCAATCTTTTCCTGAACATCCGATGCTTGCCTATTTGCCTCATTGGCGTTGACTTTAGCAGCGCTTTCAGATTGTTGAGCAGACTCTAAAGCAACGGTCAACGCAGCAATTTCTTGTTTGGCGTTTGACAACTTGAGTTCAGATTTTTCTAATTTCCTTCGTAACCCATCATCTATTCCAGAGGATTTCTCAATTGTTGTTAGCCCCTCTGATGGGATTGCAATCTTGATTGCGAATTCGAAGCGAGTCCTCTCTTTCTTCAGTTTCTGCAAACCGATTTCAAAGCCGTAAAGTTGGTCTAACATTTGTTTTAACAAAACCTGCCTTGATTCAGAGCGGGTTCTAGTTATGGCTAATTCTTCACAGAATTGTCCTAGGTTAAAATCGATTACATTACCGGATTCAGATCCTAGAATTGTCCCAACAGGTAATCTGTGTAATGCTAGAACCCTACGAGATTCACAAAGCATGTTTACAGCCTCTACAATCTTTGTCTGGCCAGGTGCTTGCATCGCTACAGGTATTCCTTTCACAAGAGCAATACGAATTGCTTTGGACGATTTTCCAGCCGTCAAATGCCCTGTCAAACCCTCTTCAACCGCTGTCGTTAGCATAGACAGGACAGCATCGGTTCCACCTCTACCTTCTCGTATTACGTGTCCATCGGTAAGTGCCTCACCTTGTGAGCCCATCGCATCTAGCTGTCCATCCATTAATGCTGCAATTTGATTGATTAATCGACTGTGGTCTACATCAGCCTCAGTCCACACAGCGAGAGCAACCTCTCCTGCTTCTGCGAGAAGTAGTGAACCATCACCAGTGTGCAGTGTCCAGTGACCGGCCCCTTCAAGACCGAGATCGGTAGCCATTGCATTCCTACCTGCCAAGGTCTCACCAACCTGAGCAGCTAACATGTCTGCAGGGGATGGTAAATCTCCAGCATCATCGATTAGCATTCCAGAATCAACTGCAATACCGCCTCTGACCTCTGGTCTCAGAATCAGTTGTGATAGCACCGCAGAAAGGTCTCTTGAAAGTAGCCTTTCTAGAGAATCGCCTGCGCCAATTAACCCTCTCATGTCCGCAGCGTGCTCAAAAGCCTCTGGTATGACTTCAGCGACTGAGCCAAGTGCAGATTGAGTCCAAACCTTGGCAATCAAGCGATGTTGCTCCGTTTCAAGGGTTTCAAGTCTGTCTTTAGCAGCATTTCCACAAAGGAGAACTTTGCCTTTTGCAGGCTCTGCTATCCATCCAACAACACGTCCTGCGCGGATAATACGATGGCCGCTTGCAGTTGATCTGCGACCTAGGTATGTCGTAACAGAACCGTTTTCAAACGGTAAGATTGAACCATCACTTACATCGATTTCATCATCAACCGGCATTCCATATGGTAGATCGAACATGTCCATCACCTCATCAACGAGTTTAGCATGTCAACATCACATTCGACGGCGTGTCTCCACCTTGCGATTCTGCCACCCTTTTTGCCAGAGATTACGATGCTTGCATCCTCGTTTATTCGAGTTAGGAGGTACAAGCCATCTCCCTCTGACCAGAATTCCAAGCCTCTGCCAACACCTTGTGTCGACTGGAGTTTATCCAATGCTTGGATTAACTGGGTGGCATGTTCAACATTTGGTGCACGACCTCTTTTTCCAACCGCTGCAACCAAGCCTTCTCGTCGGGAAACGATGTATGCTTGGTCCGCACCAGGGAGGGCAGAGAAACCGGTCAAAATGCGTTGCATCATGCGCGCTCAAATTGGTGCAGGTTGAAAACGGCTTCAAGAAGTTTGGCTTTTCAAAACGCCCGTAGGGCGGTTTGTGGGGTTGTTTGATTTCGCCAACTAGTTTTTGTTTTGAAACATTGTTAGATGCAAATTTTCTAATTGAAAATTTAATTTTCTAATTGTAGAATTTTACCGGCGAGATGAAGTCGAGAACCTCTTGGCCCGTTCATGGCCGAACTCTTCGATGTTCCGAGTTGTGACAAATGTCGCAATCCGGCAATTCATCACCAAGTTTACTCCGGCCGAATGATGTGTGGAGCACACCTTGCTGACAGCGTTCGAAAGAAGGCATCTAAAGCCCTTCGTCAACAACTTATTCTGCCAAAGGGAGAACATACGACAATACTAGTTGCAATATCTGGTGGAAAGGATTCTGCGGTATTGCTTGAAAGAATCCACGAGAACTTAGGTCGGAGAAGAGATGTCACTATCGTTGGTGGGTGCGTAGATGAGGGCATAGAAGGATACAGACCCCCCTCACTTGAGTGCGCAAGAGAATTATGTGAAGAATTAGGGATAAGGTTTGAAACGGTATCTTACCCAGAGTTAGGATTCAAAGAAATGGATGAGGTCGTTGAAAAGATAGTTTCAATGGAGGAAAAGAAAGCACCCTGCTCTTATTGTGGAGTCTTTAGACGCAAGGGGATAAATCACCTTGCGGATAGGGTAGGTGCTGATGTAATCGCTCTAGGTCATAACTTGGACGACATGGCTCAGACAATCATGATGAATATGCAAAATGGTGACTTGGAAAGAACCCTAAGACTCGCCCCACATACTAGTACTCCTTTGGAAGGCATGGTGCCAAGAATCGTTCCATTACGATGGATTCCAGAACAAGAAATTCATCTATACGCACTACACCGTGGATTGCCAATACACCATGAGGAATGCCCTCATGGTGACGGAGCATTGCGATTCCGACATAGAGAGACCGTAGCAATGATGGAAGCAGACGTACCAGGAACTAGACACGGTTTACTTCGCATGGCTGATGATGTGAAAAAGTTGCACGCACTAGCTGATGGTGAGTTCCGTACTGCTAAGGCAGTTAACTGCCCAGAATGCGGGCAAATTTGTAGTGGACAAATCTGCAAGGCTTGTGAAATGAAGAATCAGATGCAATGATCAAACTCTTCTTCGTAACCTCTCCATGAAGCCATCCGCTAACCCTAGTGATTCTAGAGCCTCATCAATACGTCCAGCTTTGTGTGCTTCTGATGCTAGTGCGATTGCCTCTTCCGCAGACTTTCTATCCTCATCATCGATTTTTATCCCGCTCGCGTCACATTGATTTCGTAGGACATTCCACTCATCTATGACGTATTCCAGTAACTCATTTGCTTCATCGCTAGCCTTGCCCTCAAAGTCCAAGTCTTTTGTTAGCCTCTCTAGCAGTGTTGCAGCATGAGTCCACTCAAGGTCATCCGCACATGATTCAATCTCTGCCAATCTGTCATCCCAGTCTTTTGCATCCTCTCTATCAGACCATCGAGATACCAAGTGTACTTTTTGTCTCAATGCTCTTCTAACGTCATCCATAGCCTCCCTTTCCGCATTAATTTCTCTTACAATACCATCTGCCAGTCCTTTTGCTTGGGAGGAATTACCATTTTCAAGTGCGTCTTCAGCATTATCTAATCGTTCTTCAAGAAGTGACTTGTTGATTCCGTCTGCAGCCTTGAGTTGCTTAGCAGCCTCAGCCACTGACGCTTCGGCTGCGACCAACGCATCTCCTGATGCAGCAATTTGGTCTGGAATTACCATTGCAAATTCGTATGCTTTTTTGGGCTTCTCAGCATGGAGTTTCTTCTTTGCATCCGCTAAGATTTCCTCCAGATTTTCTTGTGAATGTTGTGATGCTGCTAACAATGCAGCCCCCTTTCTGATCGCTTCTTCTGCCTTTTCCCACCATTCGATGATTTCATTCGCTCTCTGTTTTGCTTGACGGAACAATGCTTCACCCTCTCGCAGGCTACCTAGTTCCACTTCACGCTGACCCATATCCCAGGCTTTTCTTGGTCGCTTTGCGATTGCTGCAATCTCTTCCGCTTTCTCAACAGACTTCAATGAATCCGATTTTATGTCATCTACGTCGCCTGCAAGCGACAGTGACCTTTCGATGTTCTCATCTGCTTCATCGAGTAATTTCATCCCCCATTCAGGTTCCCTGTGTCCTTCTTCTCTCGCCGTCATTATCAGACTTGCAGCTTGGTCAACAGCAGCGCCTTGACTTCTTAGAATCAAAATTCTCTCTTCCAATTTGTTTAGTCTTGCATCAAACAGCCTTCTCAAACCTCTTTGGTCGTCATTACCAAACCAATCACTAAGTATCAACAATAGTCCTACTCCGCAAATTCCAGTTTGAAGGTATGCAGATGTATAGTCAAATCTCATCGTGGTTAGGAGAGAAGCAGATAGAACGAACCCCATTACTCCCATCACCGCCCTAAATTTCACAACAGCGACATCGCCTTGCAGTATTTGTCTACTTGTAGCAAAAAGTGCGTATGAGATAATCAATAAGATAGACATACCAATTAATTCAGAAATATCCCCTTCAAAGTATGAAAGCGCCACTACTGCTAAAGGGAGCCATGCAACAGTTGCGATGATTCCGATTCTGGACCTAGACTTCTTGTCCATTATTCCCAAATCTTGAACGAAAATTCCCCATGCAATGATAATTAAAGCATACATTAAGTCAGAATTTAGTGAACTCCCTGACATTCCTGATTTAAGAGTTGGCCATGCTAACCAAATCGCCGCACTGAGGAGCACCAGTGCGGATAATCCTGCAAGTTTTTCCACCTTATCAAGACGGGATTGTGACTCCGCTTTGATTGCTCCTTCCAAATCAACAAAGCTATCCATAACGAATCCACCTATGCTCTATCATATCAGAATCGCGGTTCATTGCGTGACCTAGCCCAAACAATCCCCAAAATACCTAGCGTTACGACAATGAATAATTCCAGCCCACCAAATCCTATGCCTGAGTTGTACTCGCTAGTTGAATGCTTGACAACTGTCTGGTTAGAATCATCGAGGTAGGATAGTTCTACTGAGAATGTCTCAAACCAATCCATGTCTACTTTCATAGTGACTATTGTCGTTGTAGTTTGTGAGAAACTAGAAGGTCCAATTATCGAATCAACACACAAGCTATCACTGCACAGAATGAATTCCGTGGTGCTTGCTCCATTATTCTGGACCGTAATCCAAAACTGATTCTCTCCAGGTTCGATATCAGTCGTTGAAGACTTTATGTCAATAATCTCTAGATTCCTAGCGATTGGAGGCGCTATTGCAATACCAAAAGTGCTACCAGCTAAATTGCCACCTTCATCCATGCCTGCAACGTTGATTTCATGGTAACCTACGGCAAACTCTGGTAACTCCCAATATTGTATTTCCGGCCATGATAAATCAGTGTATTCCTGTCCTAAAATATTAATTGAAAATTTTAATTTGTCAATTGAGGAGTGGTCGTCAAAACTTTGTGTTAGATTAAGCCTCAAGGAGTCTCCCGGGCGGGTTACAGAAGGAGCCTCAATCCAATCTCCATCAGCATCTATTTTTTCTATTTCAGCAATGATCACTGGACCATTACTGTCGATTAATTTCACAGTCCAATTCTCCGATGTTGTGTGGCCCACATCATCTGTAATATCTGCAGCTAACCAGTATTCTACCTGGTTCCTTTGTTTGTGCCTCTCGATTATGCTATCATAAACCGAATTAAGACTAGAATCAACACTAAATGATGTTTGGAGAATTTTACCGTTATACCACCAATCATCTGATTTGTTACTTGTCCAGTGTACTTCTAAGTCATCGTCGTGATCGTCACTTATATCTAATTCAAACTCAAAGTATCCCGGAGCAATTTCGATGATTCGATCTGTTGTGTTCAGGATTGGGTAACCACCGTCTAGAACTAGGGAAGTTGAGAATGATCCGTTTAATCCACCTTCGTCCGTGCATGTGACAGATATCGGCAACAGTGAGTCTTTGGGGAAAGACGTTAGGTCAACCTCAAGATTTGACGTTAATCCTGAGATATTCCACTCACAGATATGAGCTGAGAGTGGTGCATCATCGATTATTGCTGTAAAGTTGTATGAGGTATTCTCCCAAGGCAATGCTGTATTTTCACCGATTGAAACAACAGGAGCACTATTTTGACCTAATGTTATTGTGTAATACCCCGAAATTGAGGTTCCGTCTCTTTGTAGGGTGAAATTATTGGGTTCGCCATCGATCCACTCATTTAGCGGACTGGACAGGTATTGCCATCCACCATCGGTAACAACAGTAAGAGGTGTTGATTGGCGTATGTCGTTTTGGAATGGGACTTCGAGTCGTAATAGGTTGATACTCGAGCGCTGGGCGAAAATATCAGCCGACTCATTCCATCCCCAGAACCCACTCGAGAAATCGATATCTGAACTGATGTTTAGGTTTGAAAAAATCACTTCAGAATCATCAATTAGACAACATAGAGAATTTTTGCCATTGTAGTAGTTTATTGATTCAAGCAACGAGTTGAGTTCTGATACATCGCCTCCCAAGAATCGGTTTACTTGGCTTTCAACACCAGCACTAACTCCTGGCATGAAAGGTAGTCCAAGACCGGTACTGAAGATGTGATTTGCACGCCAAATTCCTGTTATGTTTTCATTTGGCTGTAGGCTTGATGTAAAGTTAATTTCAGCAAAACCTTGGATTGCACTTGAGTTTAATTGTTCATTTAGCCATTCAGAAGTAGGGGGCCACGTTGTATTACCAATCGGCATTCCCTTGTCAAAAGCCCTTGCAGTCCATCCACCTCCATACTCGCCGACGGTTACGTTTTGATCTTGCCATGTAACGACTGTCCCTGTGCCTGTATGCACCGCTTTTACAGTAATGTCTGCTGAATAATTTCCATGGATTTCATATGTCGTGGTAATGTTTGGAATAGCAATGCTAGATTGGCTATTACGTGTCTCAGAGCCTCCTTCTCCAAGTAGTATAACCGGTATTCCGCTTGGAGCATCTACTGGGCCATCACCGACTTCAACTTCCCAGTCACTTCCTAGAGCTTGCATTGTGTGTGCACCAGTTACAGTAAACAAATCTTCGATTATTGGATGAGCCCGCATAACAATTGTAGTTTGAGAGGAGGGTACTGGTGGGTGCCACATAACGACATATCCATCACAAGTAGCGCTTGCTTGGTACATACCTTTGCCGGGATTGTTAATGACGGCACCTGACCAAGGCTCCGTTAACGTGATTTCACAGTCTTGAATCGGATTTCCAAATGGGTCTTCGACTTCTACCACCCAAGTGCTCCCTTCCTCGGCCCATGCCGCTGGAAGAATTAGTAAAACTACGAGCAACAAAACCCTGCGCATGTAGCCTAGGAGGAATCCATACCACATCAAGAAAGCGGAATCACGCGCCCATATGTTCAAGGTCGTCTTTGGCACAAGACGTAGGGAAGGGGGAGCGTTATGCCCGGATTAATCACAATGGACGACCTTACTAACGACGAGATTATCTCGATTCTAGATGATGCTGAAAAGTTACTTCCTGTTGCTAAAGGCGAACTTTATCTCCCTCTTTTGCAAGGTAGAATACTTGGTAATTTATTCTTTGAGCCATCTACTCGGACACGCATGTCTTTTGAAACCGCAATGAAGAGGCTGGGTGGAGATGTTGTAAATCTTGGAGACGTTA
>MDTG01385141.1_pt1 | contig 14742 bp, 16 predicted proteins | sample 811421 | NCBI WGS metagenome assembly MDTG01 (sample SAMN05326645, study PRJNA326480) | marine metagenome | isolation source: seawater | place: Pacific Ocean: South East | collected 2011
GAATATCTTTCACTTTCTTAAATGAATTATTAATCATCAATACATCACAATTTCCATCAAAACAAGGACCACTTGAATTATTAAATACAGACATAGTAGCAGGCATTGAACCTCTAGAACTCATTCCATAAGAACCTTTATATGATGCTGGTTGAGGTGGTGGCAAGTCACAAAAAACACTATCAGCTTTATCTCTAATAGTATTAAATAGTTGACCTCCATAACTTTGAACACCTGGATCTTTAAAATTGTTACATTGCTGTAATTCATGAGCTTGTAGCAATGATGGCAAATAATCTTTACCCCATTTATTGAAAGCTATAATACTATCTAATGCTTCTAGAACTTGTCCTTCTAGATCAGTCTTTAGATTTACAATATACTCATCAGATTCACTGGATAATATTTCAATAAGTGATTGTACTTTACTAGAAGCTGTAGCTAAAGTATCTTCACGTAATACTGATTTTGACAATGATGGTAATATTTCATAAATAAGTGAAACTAGCTTTTGTCTAAAGTAATTTCTCTTAATTAAAATATCATCAGATACCTCTTGAATTGATGAACATTCAACTTGATACAATTCTGGTTTATTTGCATCTCTATAAGAGAGTGAAAAATTAATTGAACTTAATTGTTCAGGTGTAAGATTTACAGGAATAATAATATCCTTACTTTGCCCGTAACGGACTGAACCAAGATCTATATCTAAACCCCATGATGTTCTATTCATTTTAAATGGAATATCAATTTGAGATTTATCAATTGAACCGTCTAATTCAATTTGTAATTTAACAGAATTAAATTTTGTAGTTAAAAAATTTGCAAGAGAATGAACAAAAATTGTTCCTACAAATCCACTATCAGGAATAAAATTAAAACTACCATTTCCTTCTTTCGCAATATCAACCATTAGGGAACTATCAGCTGAATAACCAAAAGCAAAAGTATTAATGTTACACCTCATAGATTTATGTTCATCTATATATCTAGATAACATTGGAATATGCCCGCGAGGTGGAATAATGTTGGGTTGACCATCTGTTAATAAAAATATAGTAGTATTTTTATTCTCAACATCCGAAATACATTCAAGCCCTTTATGAAGACCATCCCATAAGTTAGTTTGACCATTTGGTGAAAGTGAATCAATTAAGCTTATTGCTTTTTCTTTACCTTGAATAGTCATTTGACATTTATCTAAAATAACATCTGCACTACTACTATATGCAACAACTGACAAATAATCATAAGGTTCCATAACATTAATAATAGTTTTAGTCGCATGTTTAACTAAATCTAATATGTCAATATTATATGTTTCCGATGATCCATTATCATCTTTTATTGAAACATTTGTACCCATTGATCCAGATGTATCAATAATAATACAGATTTCAGCGGGATCTCTATTAACTCCATTTGGTGGATTAATAGATACTAAAAGTTCGTTTCCATTATACTTACTTGTAATTTTCAATAATGTTTCTTCATTTGAAATTTTTGTTTTTTTAACTTGTGAACCTAATATCTTAGTAAGTTGTTCAATTGAATCTTGCAAAGCTCTGTTTGGAGAAAGCATATCAATTGTAAGTGGTTGATTAGTTGACGGGCATGTATTATGACTTTCCAACCATTTCAGTATTTGAGATTTTTCATAACTAATACCCATGTTAGTAATAACAGGATCTACCATCAATTGATGGGATATCGGGCATAGGAAACTTTCTGGAATATCCATTTTTGAATAATTTTTATTTCTAAGTAGATATGGTAAGAGACTATTTTTTCAAATTTTTTAAATGTAATGTTAAATATAATGATTCATTATATACTAATATAATTTTATTTTTATCATAATATTCTATTTTAAATGACTCATTAAATATCTTATCTACAAATTTATTATTTTCCCATACATATTTATATTTCAAAATATCACCAGTATCATAATACATCTCTATTAATATACAATCTTCTTCAAATAAAAATTTATTATTATCATTATCCCTATACTCCCCAAGAATTATATTCTTATTATTTAGCATAATTTTAATTATATAAATATAATTAAAATTAAAATTCAATGGTATAAATTAATACGATTTATGAGACATTTGTTTATAAATAAATTTACGGTCTTGATCTAGATATTTAAGTTTATGATAGAGTACAAATATTATAAATAATATAACACAAACGTTCAGAAGTAAAAAGTATGAATATGTGTCGTATTCCATATATAATAATAACTAAAATTTATATTGTGAATCAATAAAATAGTTTTTATAATTAATAATATGACCTTCATCAATTGTAGGAGTTTCATAATTTTTATAAAAAATATTATATACCACATCAGGTATAAGTTTTATATTTGATGTTTGTGTTCTATACATATTTAAATATTTAACAACATCTTTTGGGATATTTATATTAATTAAATATTTATTATAGTTATATTTAGATGCTAATTCTAAAAAATATTTTCTAGTATCTTTTTTAGCATTTGTATTATCAATAATTACATTATAATCTTCTTTTAAATATTGTATTGTCTTATCTAAACATTTCTTTTTTGATTTTAAACTATCTTGATTAATAATTTTATAGTTATTGAATTTTGACTTACTAAGGAAACTTTTACCACTAGCAGGTGGACCAACTAACAGAACTATATTTTTATCAGTTGGAATATCGAAAGAATCTTTTGAATAAGATTTTAAATTTAAATTAACTGAAGTATGTTCTTCATCAGTTTTATTAAAGAATATTTCAGGAGTAAAAAATTTTAATTTAATATTATATGCAAAATTAATATCGTCAGAAGAATGATCTTTTCTTTTTTTATAAATTCTACCTGCTGCATCACCAACATAAAAAGAATTATCATAATCTACATTAATTTTAGATTTTTCTAGAAGGAAATCCCACATTCCAGTCATTGGTTTTCTAAATTTATCATCAGTTGTAGAAATTATAAAATTGATAGGAATATTTAATTTTTTTTGAATATTGTTTAGTTTTTCGTTTAATTGCTCAATAGTAATTTTATTTTTACTTATACCTTTTTGATTAGTAAAAATAATAATAGAGTATTTATTTTTAACTAAAGCTTTAAGATAAGTTGGAACATTATCAAATAAAAATTCCCAATCATTATGATTTACAGGAAATTTTTTTCCAGATTTGGGTTTGATTAATGTGTAATCAAGATCAAAACATGCGATAGATTGTAATTCTTTATATTTTAAATTTTCTAAATAGTAATAAATTGACTTATGACTTTGAGCGTTCATTTATATCTTAAATAGGTCTTATAAAATATATAGAATTTTAAATATATAAATAATTTAAATCAATTTTATTATATATGACACAATTAAAAGTTTTTTCTTTAGAAGGTTGTTATTTTTCTCAAAGTGCAGAAGAGCTTTTAAAGAATAATAATATTGATTATTCTTTAAAGAAAGTAACACAAAATGAAAAACAGGCAATTAAAGATATTAATAAAATGGATACATTTCCACAGGTATTTTTAGAAACTTCAAATAAAGATATAAAAGTTGGTGGTTTTACAGAACTAAAAAATTTAAATGAATTAGTTAATAAAAAAGATAATTTTGATAATATTTATGATGAAGTTTCTAATAAAGTCGAATTTAATAATAATAAAAAAAATATATTAAGATTAATTAATATTTTACGTAAGGAATAATTTATTACCTATATTTTTAATAATAAATTATATTATATTATAATGGTAAAAGTTTTATTAGCTAGTAAAAGTAAAATTAAAGAAAATGCTCTAAAAAAATGGTTTAGACTTAATTTTAAAGATCATGAATTAGAACTTTCAACTATGGATGTAAATGATTCATTATTGCCTCCTCAACCAATGAATACAGGAGGTATGATGTCATGTACTGATAGAATTAGTTTTGTGGAGAAGAATATGGGAGGTGAATGTTATGATTATATAGTATCAATTGAGAATTCTTTAAAGGTAATAAATAATGAAATTGTTGATCATGTAAATGTTTGTGTAAAGAATTGTTTAACTGATTCAAAAATATTAGAAGAAGGGCAGGATATAAAAATAAATTATAAAATTTTAGATAAATATCCATTATTTTTAAAAGTTGTTGAAGATTTATATAAAAATTATGAGGAAACAAATAAAAAATTTATTTACGATGGCTGTGAATTAACATTAGGACAAATTATAAATAACTATTATCCAGATGTTCCAAAAAATAATTGGATGAAGTATTTATTTAATAAAGATAGAGAGACACAAATATATAGAGTTTTAAATAAATGTACTCAACAGTTAAGAGAAGAATTATATGATTTATAATTTTTTAATTTAGTTAATGTTGTATTATAAAATTTATTAAATAATTTTAAATCATTTTTATTTAATAATAGTTTAATTTCATTTAATATTTTTATAATAATATTATAATTAGTAATATTATTAGAATGTCTAAGAGGCATTAAATAAAATATTAAATAATTAAATTTAACTTTTGTATAATTATAATTATTCAAGAAATGAAATGTGAATTCTAATGCTTTTTTGTCATTTTTTTTATAATTTGAATTTCTATAAATATTTCGACTAAATTGGTCAAATAATATGATATATTCTAATATTTCAATTTCATTTAATTCATAAATATTAATTTTACTATTTTCTTTAATTTGTAAAATAGTTGAATATTTTTCTATTAAAAATTTATCTATTGATTTATCAAACCAAAACTTTTGGAATTGATCATTTGGAAACCAAAATGTTATTATTTCATCCATTATTTATAAATATTTGAATTTATAATCTTATATATTCAAATTTTTATAAATAATATCTAAAAAATATTATTATATATAATGTCTAGTAAATTAAAAAAAAAAATTATTAATGATTTGATTGAGGCACTATTCTGTTTTGATACATTTACATATCCAATTTCATCTGAATATCCAGATGTACATGTTGTTAGTAAGGTTAAAATAATAGAAGATGAAATTAAAAAATTAAAAAAGAAAATTAAAAATTTATATGGATTTGATACTTTTATTCCAATTATTCCTAAAAAAGGAAGTGAAGTTTATGAATGCCAATATAAACAAATTTTCGGTAATATTACAAAATTATCTGAAATGATTTATTATCTCAAAGAATTAAATTTAAATTTAGATATTAAAGTATTAGAAGTAATATTAGAAAAAGAAGTTGAGCCTGATATGGAAATAGATGAAGATGATATAAAAAAATTTAATGAAAGAATGAATTTATTTGATTATTTAATGATAAAGAAACAAAGAGAGAGTTATGTAAAAGAACTAGGGGAGAGACAAAAACAAATACAACTAATGTATAATAAAATTAATATGAAAAGAGATTATGTTAATGAACTAAAAAATAAACCATCATATGATTTATTATCTAGTTTAGATGGTGTAAATAAAGTATTAAGGGATCAATTTGAAAAAAAAATAAGTATTTTTATAATAACATTTAGGAATGATTTAAAAAAGATAAAATTAAGTAAGGAAATGTTAGAAGTTATTAAAAGTAATTTTAAATGGGAAAGATTCGGTAATATTTATATAGAAAAAATATTAGATTTTATTTGTATTATATTAAAAGATAAATTAATAAAATTAAATAGACGAAAATTAGGTAGATTATTAAAAAAATTAAATAGAATGAAAGATGTAATAATAAAATTAATCAATGAGTAGTTCTTTGTAGAAGTTAATTATGTTGCTTTCAGGAGAAAATTTTCTATAAAAAAATGCAGTAGATTTTTTAATTTCGTTTAAATCATCAGTGCTTAATTGTGTATAGGTTTTTGGATGTTTACCTAGAGTAGATTTATATTTTCTTAATTTAAATATTTTTTCATCATATTTTGTAGTATTTTTATTTTCTTTTAGGGTATATAAATTTAAAAGTTTATTATTTATATCATCTATTATTTCAACAATATATGTCCAATTTGCATATGTAATTTGGAAATTTTTAATATTTTTACTAGGATAAATTAGTGATAATATATGTTCATCTCCTGCAATAATATTTTGATATAAACTTATATCTTTAATTAATAATTTTTTAACATGATGTCTCGATAAACACCACCATCCAGAATGTTTTATTATTTTATCAGTATTTTTAATTAAATTATTTTTATCATTAAATTTTCTAAAATGTTCTAAATTAAATTTATTAACATCAATAAAATCAATATAAGATGTATTAATATGATCATTTGATAACATGTTATAAAATTTTTTAAATGATTTAATAGGTAAACAACTTTCAGATACAATCATAAATTTTATATTATTTTTGTCATTTAATGCTGCTTTTAATAAATTAATTATTGCATTTGTAAAATGTCCCCATTCTGTTTCTGTTAAATTTTTTATAATATTTTTTTTTAACCATGGTGTTTTAATATTTTCTGGATATTTAGGATGACAATAAATAGATATTTTATCATTATTATCTTTAAAATAATTTTCCCATATTTCTGGAAAATTAATATCATTAATTGTTAAAAATAAAAATGCAATCTTCATTAATATATATAAATAAATATAATTTATATATATAATGCTACATAGATTTTTTTCATCTAACAGTTTTAAATCACCTATACAAGTTACAAATAATGCATGGTCTAAAATAGATTATATAATGAATAAATCAAAAAATAATATTGGTTTTTTATTTTCAATTAGTAGTGGAGGTTGTAATGGTTTTAATTATAATTTAAATTTGTTAGAAACGGATGAATTAAATGAATTAAACAAAAATAAATTAAAGATGTCTTATATCGAAAGTAATAATTTAAGAATATATATTGAGCAAAAGTCTGAATTCTATTTACTGGGTACAACAATAGATTATATTAATGAAGATTTTAGTAAAAATATATTTGAAAGTAAATTTATATTTAAGCCAGATAAAGAAAAGGCATCAACATGTGGGTGTGGTGTGTCATTTTCACCTAAATTAAGCTAACAATTTTTTTTTTAATATTTATTATAAAATTTTCATATACTGGTAATTCATAATTTGAATTTAACCAATCATTTATATCTAAATTAGATTCAACTAATACTTCATCTCTTAAATCAATTACTTTTTTTGCATAATTTCTTACTAATGTCTTAAAAGGAATATTTTCCTCTTTTATTTTTTGAATTAATTTTATTACTAATTTATTTCTATTTAACATCTCATATTTTAACCTCATATTAACATACCACACACACCATACAGCACAAAAACCTCCGGGATCACCTATTTTTTTTGTTTTATAATGATCATAAGTTTCAAGTAATTGAAATCCAATTTTAGGTAAGAATTTTGATGGATTATTGTATGTACAATTGGGGAAAAATTTAGCGAATTTATCTTTTAATAAAATATTTAATAATTTTGGGTTATAATTAAATTTAAATGGATATGAACCTCCATTTGGTTCGAATCTTTCAATTTCATTTATTTCCTTATCATAAAATAAAATATTTGAATGTGCTCCATTTTCTAATTCAATTCCTATAGGGATAATTAAAAATTTATATTTATCATATTTTTTAAATTTATCTATTATTTCATCTAAAATAGTTGGGTAAAATATTTTTTGTCCATCCCATATAATTTCGAAGTTTATAAAATCTTGTCTTTTAATATTTCTATTTTTTTCATCATTATAATATTTTTCTAAATCTAGATTTTCAATAAAATCACTTGATAATGTTGTTACAATATTTTCAAATCTCATTTCTAAGAATATTAATCCAAATAAAATATCTAAGGGAGTACCAGTATATGTTATAAAGTTTATGTTATCTGTATATTCATTTAGATCTATACAATAATTTTTTATAGTTTTTGGATATCCCAGTTTTTTTGCTTTAATTAAAAATTTTATTACATCAAAACAAATATCTTTATCAGTTTTTTTTAAATTATTTTCAAAATTTGGGATATTTATAATATTTTTAATTTGTTCAAAATTTTTAAAATTGAGTTCTTTTTTACAAGTTGTTAATATTTTATTTGTAAACTCTAATGAATTATATTTTTCATATCTTATAGTATTTACATATGATTTTGATACCATATCATAAAATAATTCATTTTTTTCATCATCAATAAATTGATTTGGTACTTCATTATCTTTATTTTTTAAATAAATATTTATTTTTTTATTTTCAAGAATTGGTATAATTTTTTTCCATAATCCTAATTTACAAATTAATAAGAAACACGATGTACCATTATTATCCTGAATATTTAAGTCAGTTTTTTTTAATATATTGCCTAAATTAAATTTATCAATTAAGTCATAATTACTATCGTAATATTCTAAAATAAGATGTAAAGGTGTTTTTCCATAAATATTTGAAATATTGAGATTAAGATTCCTTTCAACAAATTTATCAATAAATTCATAATTTTTTTCAATAATTGAATAATGTAAACAATTATTTCCATTTATATCTTGAATTTCTAAATTTGTCTTATCAATTAATAAATTAAAAGTTTCATAATCATTTTGTAAAATTGAATACATAAGAGGTATAATTTCTGTCTCATAATCTTGTAAATTTACATTTACTCCTTTTTCAATTAGTTGTTTAGCAATTTCTCTTTGATCAAAATTACAAGCTAAATGTAGAGCTGTTTCACCTTGACTTGTTTGGAAATTAATATCTTTTATTTTATTAATTATTTTATTAAATACATGAATATTTCTTGATTTTACAGCTAAATGTAGAGCTGTATTATTTTCATGATCGGTATCATCAAATGATATATTATACTTCATAAATATATCTAATGCATCTAAATTTTTAAATATAATAGCATAATGAATAGGATTATAACCTACATTATCTTGCATATCACTAATTGAAATACCAATATTTTTACTTTCAAATTCTAAAATATAATCAATAACTTTGATATAATTATACTTTATCGGATTAAATAAAATATTTCTACCATCTGTATCAAAAATATCAATTTTACAACCTTTGTTTACTAAATAACTAACTAATTCGTATTTATTATAAATTATAGCATATTGTATTAAATAATTTTGTGAATTATCACGAATATTTAAATCTAAATCTTTAGTATTTTCAATTATTTGTTTAAATTCATCCCATTCATGATTTTTTAACAATTTAAATAATTTATTGTTAATATCTGTCATATATATTATATTTTATTTTTATAAAAATATAATTATTTATACATTTTTAAATAATCAAAAATTGTAGTTAAAGCACTAAATAATGATAGTTGTGGAAATGCTATACCAAAAATAGATATAAACATAACCATTAATACACACATTTTACATGTAAGGATATTTGCAGGAATAAATTCATTATATTTTTCATATCCTGCTATTTTTTGAATTATTACTGACATATAACATCTATCATCTAATAAATCCCATAAAATTAATGCCTTTAAACAAAAAATTATATGATATGTTAATAATTTTTTAGGTAACATACAACCTAACATCATAAATAAAATTCCACACATATGAATTAATCTTATTAATGTTACTAAATATTTATTATTACAATCATCCGGCAATACTTGCTTATACATATTATTTAAATAATATTTCATTATAATATGAACTGATGGAGTATCATCATTTGTTTCAATATTACCATTTTCTATTACATAATTTATAAAATTATTATCTAATATTATTTGATTATTAATAATTTCATCTAAATTAATATCTTCATCTGTTTGATATTCTTCTTTTGTTTGATTTTCATCTTCATTTATTATATTTACATCATTTAAGTCAGATATTAATGACGACATTGGAATATTTTCAATGCTCATATATATATATATTTTATAAAATATAATTTCTTTATAATATTAATGATTAAAGAAAAAATTATTCATCAAATTTGGTTTCAAGATACAACAATGAAATTAAATTATATCAATAGTAAATATTATTTTAACAATGATTTTAAATATAAAATTAAAAAAATTAAAAATGCAAAAATACCTTTAAAATATAAACATAATGCCATTTCATGGATTACTAATAATAAGGACTGGAATTATATCTTATGGAATTCAAATATGATTGATATTTTTTTATATACTTATTATCCAAATTTATTACCAGTTTATAAAAATTTAAATTTAATGATCTTAAAAATTGATTTTATAAAATATGTTATTTTATATCATTATGGAGGAATATATTGTGATATTGATACTATATCTTTAAAAAATATAAATCCATTACTAAAATATTATAAAAATTATAATATTATATTAACTAAAGTACCACCTTTTAATAAATTAGAAAGAACATGTATGGATATCACTTTAAATATTGATAAAAATATGGAATATCTAAATAATGGAATTATAATATCAAAAAAAAATCATCCTTTTTGGCTTGATATTATAGAAAATATAGAAAAATCAAAAGATACATATCCAAGTTTTTTACATTCAGCAAATGTATTTAATAGAACTGGACCATTAATGCTAATGAATACATTTAAAAATAGTACATATAATGATATTGTTTTGGCAAAATATGTATTTTTAGAACCATGTTATGGTTATGATTTAAAATGTAAACCTAAACCAATATCATTTGCTATACATTATCATGATTCAAATTGGTTACCAAAAGTCCCAAAAGATAGCATAATTAATAAAAATGTTATTAGTTTTTGGTATATTAATATTTTACCAATATCAAGTAATATATACTTTCGATATTTACGAGATTATAAAAGGCTTATTTTTGCATTTGCAATTATAAGTCTTATTTTTATTATACTTTATCAAAAATAAATATATCTTCCTCAATTAAATTATCATCCATAGATATACTATCAGATTCATAATTAGATTCAGAATCTGAACTATTTAAATTTTCATTATTATCTTCCTCTATTTTATTTGTTATCGTTAATTTATTATTGAATTTATTTTCTATTATGGAAGATAAAAAAATATATGTTTCATTTAATATTTTTTGCCTTTCATAATGATATGATCTTATTAAATTTCTACATTCTTTGTAATTAAACCATCCTATATCTCCAATTTCCTCCATTTGATTTAAATTATTATCATTTAAAGTTACATTAATATCTGATTTACATAGTGCATAATAATATGTATGTTTATATAAGATATTATCAGTTCCATAAAATATCTCTTGAATATGTGGAATATTATTTATAATGGTATATTCACTATTTGTTAAACCAGTCTCTTCTTCAAATTCTCTACAAGCACAATTTAAATTTTTCTCTAGATATATTCTTCTTCCTTTTGGAAAACCCCATTCAGGAATTTCATATTCAGTTTTTATATTATCTAAATAATTATAAAAATTACTAATTTCCTTCAATTTATTATGTTTTAATTGTGCAACTTCAAATTCTGACTTGTAAAATTTATTATCTGCATTTTTTTGCCATAAATCATTCCATAAAACTAAAAAAGATAAATTTTTAATATCACTAATTTCAGTTGGTGTCATTTGTTCAAATAAAGATGTATATGTATTAATATCATTTTCATCATATCTTCCACGAATGTACTCTATATAACCTAATGTTTTTTTCCTTCTTATCATTAGAAATTTAAATTTATCAAAGTAATTTCTAATGTTTAATAAAACATTATTATTTATTGTATTACTTTTTATTAAATTAAAATAAGAATCATCACTAAAAAAATTAATAAATTTATTATATATATTTACATCATCAATTTTTATAGCTATTATTCCTAGACTTGTTATCGGATCATTACACTTTGAATATTTATGGCCATGTTTGCCACAATTGCAACAAAATAATTTTTTTTTATTATAAGATTTATAAATATCTGTCATTTACTTAAATATAATAAGTTTATATATTTAAGTAATTAACGTAAATTATAAATTAACATAATTATCATTTAATACTTCATTTGTATTTAAATCAGATTCAGTTTCTGATTCTGATTCTGTATCTTCTAAATTATCATCAACTTCATCTAATATTTCTTCAACATCTAAATTTTCATTATAATAATCTTTAGTTTCATTATCTGAAGCTATATCTTCTAATCCACCTAATATTAAAATTCTTTCATCTCCTGGAAAAAAATTTGTTCCCCTAATCTTAACTATAATATAATCATTAGTTGACAAAATTTTATTTTTATTCAAAGATACTATATCTCCTTTATTATTTAATTCAAAATTATTTTCATTTATATAATTTATTCCTACTATACAAACAATAGGACCATTACTTGCTTTAATTAATGCTTTATTTAAAAGATCCACTTTACAAATTATTAAATTATTAATTACTGGTAAACATACTCTACAAGAAAATTTAACATTAAATACATGAGAAGAATCAAAATTTTCAGGAATAATTTCTCCATCCGAATAATCAACTATTTTGTATACTTTAGTAATAAATCCATATTTATTACATTTCTTTTCTACTTTTTTTTTAAGATTATTTTTTAGATTAATATAAATATCATTATTAATTTGTTGTGGATGAATTAATATTCGAGAATATAATTCTGTATCAAAATACGGACTTGTTATTTCTGCCATTTATATATATAATATTATTATTTTAAATATATTTCATTTTCATTTTTTTTTATTTATAGTATATATGAATTATAATTATATTTTAAGTTTATTAATATCTATTTTACTTTATATTATATTAGAAGATAAATTAGACAATAATCCATATATAGAATATAATAAATATTTAAATGAAAATTTACTAATTAGTATTTTAGTTTTATTATTAACTTATTTTATTTTGGATTTACTTGATAAATATAAAAGAATATCATATGAAAGATTTACAATAGTTGATACTCCTAATATTAATTCTCTTGATAATCAAGACTCATTAAAAATATCAATATTAAATATTCAAGATATTTTTACAAATAATACATTTTTTGGATCAAAATATCAATGTGATAATTTTATTTTATTATTAGATGATGTCGCATATGATTATAATAATGCGGATCAACTATGTAATTTAGATTCATATAGATCCTTCAGTCATTTAGATAATTTTAATGATTTAATAACAGTAGAAAGTAAAAGAAATGCATTAAAAAATCATCTAATAGATTATATAAATTTTATACCTCAAAATATAGTTTCTTTAAGAAATGAAATAGATAATATAATTTATTTACTTTTTAATGAATATTTTTATAATTGTTCTTAATATAATTACCTAATAAATTATCGAACAGAAATACAATGATATAGAGAATCTATAATGAGTACAACAATTATGTATAGACAAATATCTTTAAATAATTAATATGAACTTCATTTTTAATTGATTTATAGGCATATTCATTTTTATTAAATAATTAATGGATATAATAGGCTATCAAACTAGTTCAATTAAATGGTGTGAAACAATTTATCAATATTCTAATTATGTTTGTGAATTTTTTAATACACTAACTGGGTTTAGTTATATATATTTTAGTTTTTTATTATATAAAAATCTACAAATAATTCATAAAAAAAAATTATCCTTCAGTAATATTAAAAATATGTCAATTATAGAATTTAATAATTATAATATTTATTTAACTACATTATTAATAGGTATTTTTACAGTGTATTTTCATGGTACATTATCATTATTAGGTCAATTATTAGATGAATTTTCTATATTAGCTTTATTATTATTATTTGATATAAATCATATGAAATATCTTACATTAAAGATAATAATTGGATTTTTTTTATTTGTTAAATTTTCTTTTTTTAATAGATTCATGTTATTTGGTTATGGATTTTTTAGATCAAGATATTTATTTTATGATTATTATTATAATACAAATTTAAAATTAAAAAATTTATTTATTTATGGATCATGTATATTTTTTTTAGGTACTTTTGTATGGATTTTAGATTTATTTTATTGTGAACGTTTATATATATCATTACATTGGTTATGGCATATTTTAAGTTCATATTCATTATATCTTTTGTCAAATTATATATTTTTTACTAGGCAAAATATTGATTATGAATTTAACAATTTAGAAGTTATACCTCGAATTAATTAATTATTTATCTATTTTTAAATGATCTAGTGACAAGTTTTCTATATCATTTTCTAACTCATTTTCATTATTTTTTTTTTTATTTTGTTTAACTTCAATTACTTTAAGTGTTTTAGAGAATTGATGTTTTTTTACTTTTTGTAAATTATGTATTGATTTACTACCGAACTTTGGTTTATCCATTTTATTATACAAAAATATATAGATCTTTAAATATCATTTTTATATCTCTTTAAATATAAAAATGATATTTTATAACCAGTATTTTTTAAAATATATCTGTATTATATAATGGATTGTAGAATATGTATGGAGGATAAACTAGAGCAAAAAAACATTTTACATCTCAATTGTGGTCATGAAATATGCTTATCTTGTTATGATAAGTTAATTAAAAATACATGTCCATATTGTAGAGAAATAATTGAGAATAAAGTAGAAGGAAGTTATGGTAATATTGATATTGATGTTAATATTACAGATTATGTGTATGATTATGATACTTCTATTGAAATTGATAATGTTTTGCCAATGTCTGAACTATATTATATTGAAGATTTATATTA
>MDTG01176632.1_pt1 | contig 14741 bp, 12 predicted proteins | sample 811421 | NCBI WGS metagenome assembly MDTG01 (sample SAMN05326645, study PRJNA326480) | marine metagenome | isolation source: seawater | place: Pacific Ocean: South East | collected 2011
TACCCCGCTTGCGTGCCTCTTTATCCAGCGGCGAATTTGACAGCACGTAATGAGCCACATCGGCAATAGCCACCCAAACGATGTGCCCACCCAAGTTCTTTGGGTCCTCATCAGGGACCGCGCAGATCGCATCATCGTGGTCCCGCGCATCAGATGGGTCGATGGTGAACAACGGCAGATGACGCAAATCGGTGCGTTCACCAAGTTCCACAGGCTTCGCAGCCTCGGCATCTGCCACCACGTTGTCGGGGAAATGATCAGGGATGCCATGTTCATGAATCGCAATCAGCGAAATAGATTTCGGGGCCATCGGATCGCCCAAAACTTCAACAATTTTGACTTTCATCAAGCCCGCATGCCGCTGTTTGCTAAGCTGCTCTGCCTCTACCAGCTCACCATCTTTTGCTCCGCCTGTTTCACTGGCCGGGACTATGCTTTCACGGTCTGATTTCTTGTCAACAGGCACCAAGCGCCCACCCTCCGACCCTTCGCGGTAGATACCTAAAATGCGGGCAGGGCCCGATCCAATTTTACGGATCAACCGTGCTTCGTATTTGAAATCTTCATCAGTGACAGAGGACAAACGCGCCAAAATGCGGTCGTTCGCACCAAGAGTTGGGTCACCTTTTTTTGACATGATCAAGATGCGCGGCGCAGGGTTGTTGCCCCTCCATGCCATCGGCGCGGCAGTCATGTCTCCGTTTTCATCAGGCGGCAATACCAACAGTACAGACACAGGTGGCAGCTCTTCTGGCCCGCGATAGTTGCGTTTTTTCTTTTCGATATGGCCTTCAGTTGTCAGCTCTTTCAGGATGCGTTTGAGCTCTATCCTGTCGCTGTCTTTGATCCCAAACGCACGGGCCACGTCGCGTTTGTTCGATTTTGTAGGGTTGTCCCTGATCCAGCCGAGAACCTGTTCTTTGGTCGGTAATTGTTCCATGCCCCCCGTTATCATACGGGGCACGAAAGGTCATTGCCAATCGTGAGGGGTGCGTTTTTACGCCTCGCTAACTGCAACTTTAGCGTTTTCACCGTTGTGGGCCACATACAGTGCAATCAAAGACTTCAGTTTTTCTATCAAAAGAAATGGCGCAGGCCGATTTGGGCTAATCTCGCAAATCGTCAATCGTGTCAATGTCGCGTAAGGCATCAATGCGCGCCACACGTAAAGACCCCAACGTCGCCAAAGTGTCCTCGAGTGCGCTTTCAGTGCTCCAACGCACATTGGCGAAAATTTGACTTGGAACCGCGCGGATGTTTTTTAAACCAATCAACCAGAACCCGCCATCAGGCGAAGGTCCAACAACTGCATCATGATCTCCTAGTGCCCGAAACGCCTTAGCAATCAACGCTGACGTGATGTTCGGAATATCCGCGCCGATGATCAAAACTAGCCCTGCAGGAGCAGAGCGAAAAATTCGTGCCATGCGGTCCCCTAGATCACCCAGCCCCTGCGGCTGACGGGTCACATGGGCGGGCCAAACACGGCTTTCCAACCCCTCTACATCAGGGGACATGGCCAATACGGTCTGCCATCGCGGGTCACGAGACAGTCGCACAATCAGTCGCCGCGTTTGATGGCGAAACCACCACGCCGCCTGCGTGTGCCCCAAATCCCGCCCCAAACGCGTTTTCACACGACCTGGGTGCGGTTCCTTCACCATAATGTAAAGCTGCGGCCTCACTTAAAATAGTCTGCCAAAATGCGGCTGTAGATCGCCTTTAGCTGATGAATTTGTGCTACTTCGACCCGTTCGTCCACTTGGTGCATGGTTTTGCCAACCAACCCAAATTCCACCACAGGGCAGTGATTTTTCACAAATCGCGCGTCCGATGTACCGCCCGTGGTGGACATCTCTGGCTCCACGCCCGTTTCGGCTTTCACCGCTTTGCCGATCAATGCCGACAATTCGCCCGGTGGCGTGAAAAAGCTCTCACCACTCACTTGCGTTTTCATATCAAATTCAATGTCGAACAAATCCGCAACACGCTTCATTTCACGGGTCAGCCAGTTGATCAGCGCTTCGGAAGTCCACGTGTCATTGAACCGTATGTTTACAGTTGCGCAACATTGCGCGGGGATCACATTATTCGCCGGATTGCCTGTATCAATTGTCGTCACAGCAAGGCTCGATGGATCGAAATGCTCCGTCCCATCATCCAACGGGTGTGCCGCCAGCGTTGCCACCAGTTGCGCCATCGCAGGCAGTGGGTTTTTCGCACGGTGTGGATAAGCCGAATGCCCCTGCACGCCCGTGGCGGTAAAATACCCCGTCATGGATCCACGCCGCCCGATTTTCATCATCTCACCGATAAAGTTTGGGCTAGTCGGTTCCCCCACCAAGCAGTGATCAATCCGTTCGTTATTCGCGTCCATCCAATCGAGCAGTGCAACCGTGCCATCCACGGCATGTCCTTCTTCATCGCCTGTTATCGTCAGCACAACTGAGCCATCCGGAGGCGTCGTGTTCACAAAATCAATCGCCGCCGCCGCAAAGGCAGCCACACCTGATTTCATATCTGTCGCGCCCCGCCCATACATGAAACCGTCTTTGACCTTAGCCCCAAAAGGATCGACCGTCCAAGCAGCCTCATCCCCCAAAGGCACCACATCCGTGTGCCCGTTAAAGCCAAACGTGCGCCCGTTCGCGCCCTGCCCCCAGCGGGCGAACAGGTTAGAAACCTCACCCCGATCCACCCGCGTGCAAGTGAACCCAGCATCCGTCAACAACTTGTCCAACAGCACCAAACAGCCCCCTTCAGTTGGTGTGACTGAAGCACATTTGATCAAATCAGCGGTGAGTTTTTCGGGATCAACAGGTGTATGTGACATGGATAAGCTCCTTTGTCGTCAGACGTATCGCGCCCGCTTCGTGGCTGCAAGTCAGGGTAGCAGAAAATACTCGCATGGGGCCGTAATACAGGTTTGCACATCATCGTCTGGCAGCGTCAAACACAGGCGTTGGGCGTGCAGCATCAAACGATCAGATTGCGCTGCAACCTTAGGTGTGGCGTAAAACACATCACCCAAAATCGCGTGACCCACAGCCGCCATGTGAACCCGCAATTGATGAGTGCGCCCTGTTTCTGGGGTCAGCGCCACGACACAACTCTCGGTCTTTCGTGCCAACACCCTCCAATGCGTAACGGATAGTTTACCCTTATCATCCACCTTTTGAAGCGGACGGTTCGGCCAATCGCGTATCAGGGGCAGGTCCACGGTGCCGCTCTCCACGATCTGCCCCGTTACTTCAGCAAGATAGGTTTTCTGCACGTGGCGCCTTTCAAACTGCCAGTTTAGCTCCCGCTGTGCCTGATCCGTTTTTGCAAAAACCATCACACCAGACGTGTCCATATCTAAACGGTGGATCAGGCGAATGTTGCTGTTCTGAGCCTCCAAACGTGTCAGCAAACAGTCTTTGTGTTCTTCTAATCGGCCTGGCACCGACAGCAGGCCAGCAGGTTTATCCACGAACAGCACCCTGTCGGTCTCATGCAGAACCGAAATTGGGTAGGTCGGAGGGGAATAAACAAAGGGCAGGTGCATGCTTTGCCATAACGGCTCTGACCAAGGCTGGCAATTCTGGCATTCCACCAACTTCCCCGCTAGGCTGACACAAAAAAAGAGGCCCACATGACCATGACCCGCGGAACGTTTACAAAATCCGCTCTCACCACCGCCGCGTTGGTTGGTACAGGAACCACCACAAAAGCGACTGACGTGGATGTGATTGTGATCGGCGCGGGTGCGGCAGGGCTAGCCTCGACAGACGCTTTGATAAAAAACGGCCACACAGTTCAATGCATCGAGGCTGCAAACCGCATTGGTGGACGCGTGTTTACGGACACAGTTACCTTTGGCGTACCTATGGATTGTGGCGCGCATTGGCTGCACAATCGCAGCCTGAACCCATTTGTGAACATCGGCAAAAAACTAGATCTGAAGCTGTATCAAGCACCGTCAAAAATGCGTGTGATGGTAAAAGGGCGTGATGCAACAGATGCTGACGAAATCGAATTCTTTAGTGAGGCAAAGCGCATCAATCGCGGCATGGCTAAAGCCGCGAGAAAGCGCCAAGACGCGTCTGCTGCCAGCATCATTGGCCCTGAGAATCCATGGAGCCTCACGGCCTCGGCCCACATCGGTTCCCTTTCCATGGCCCGCGATATGGCTGATGTTTCAGTAACAGATTGGTACAGCGCCGAAGAGGGCGTCGATTGGTTTTGTGCACAAGGGTTTGGCACTTTGTTGGCGGCACACCATGCAAAAACACCCGTAACCTTGGGCACCCGCGCCAAGTCTATTGATGCATCCACAGACAGCGTGATCGTGAAAACCAATAAGGGAACCCTACGAGCAAAAGCGGTTATCGTGACAGTATCGCAGGGCATTTTGGCAAGTGGCAAACTGGCTATTAAACCGAAGATAGACACCCAAATCCGCCAAGCTATTGGCGGCATCACCATGGGCAGCTACAACCATATCACATTGCAATTTGCGCATGGCACCATCGATGCAAAACCTGACAGCTGGATCGCGTACCAATTAACCGAACGCAAAAATGGGGGGCCCAAAGGTGGCGGCATCCTTGCCAATATCAGCGAATCAAACCTGTGCTATGTGGAGGTTGGTGGCGGCTTCGGAAAATCACTAGAAGCCAAAGGTGAGGCAACGATGATCGACTTTGGCCTTGCGGAACTGACGGCCCTTTTTGGTACAGATATTCGCAAAGGCTACATCAAAGGCTCAGCCACTCGTTGGGGCAAAAATGCAAACGTGCTTGGTGCGTATTCTGGCGCACTGCCAGGTATGGCCGCCGCACGACAGCATCTGCGCATGTCAATTGCGGGCCGAATTTTCCTAGCAGGCGAGGCTACCAGTTTTAGCGAGCAAGCCACCGTGTCAGGCGCACACAAAGAAGGCTTGCGCGCCGCTGAAACTGTTTGTGAACTGTTGGGCTAGGCCTTCGCGCGTTCGCCCTTGGCATCATAAAACGGCTTGGTTTGTGCCTCTGCTTCGACGCGAACGCCTGCTACTTCGATCTCATATGTCGACGCCAAAACCTCGGCTGGCGTTTCACCCTGACAGGGCACATAACCCATGCCCATCGCCGCCCCTTCAAAATGGCCGTAGCCACCTGATGACAGATACCCCACCACTTCACCATCACGAATAACCGCTTCATTGTGATACAAAAGCGGCTCAGGGTCTTTCAGTTTGAACTGAACCAAACGTTGGCTCAAACCTTCTTCTTTCTTGCGCAAAACAGCATCACGACCGATGAAATCGGGCTTGTCTGTTTTCACCGCAAAGCCAAGGCCCGCCTCCAACACGTGATCTTCACAAGTGATGTCATGGCCAAAGTGGCGGAAGCCTTTTTCGATGCGACAGGTGTCCATCATGTGCATGCCACAGAGCTTAAGATCCATGTCCTGTCCCGCTGCGTGCAGCGTTTCAAACACATGGCCTGCTTGGTCGGTAGACACATAAACTTCCCAGCCCAGCTCTCCCACATAGGTCACGCGGTGCACCCGAGCGAGACCCATGCCTATCTCAATCTCTTGGGCTGTACCAAACGGGTTCACTTCGTTTGAGAAATCCGCAGGCGATACTCTTTGCAGCAATTCGCGGGACCGTGGACCCATCACAGCCAGCACGCCTTCGCCGGCTGTTACATCCGTGATCACCACATTGAAATCCTTACGGTTGCGCTCCATCCACACCTGATCTGCAAGCCGCGTCGCTGCAGGTGTCACCACCAGATAGGCCGTTTCAGACATGCGCGTGACGGTCACATCCGCCTCAACCCCTGCACGGTTGTTTAAGAATTGCGTATACACGATCTTGCCCACGGGCACGGAATATTCCCCGCCACCCACATAGTTCATGAACGCCTCTGCATCGCAACCTTCAACGCGGATTTTACCGAAGGATGACATGTCGTACATGCCAACATTCTGGCGCACCATCATATGTTCATCGCGCACGTTGTCGAAAAAGTTCTGACGCTGCCAGCTGTATTCATACTCAGGCGTCTGGCCTTCAAGCGCAAACCAGTTGGCCCGTTCCCAGCCCGCAATTTCTCCCATCACACCCCCATTTTCCAGCATGTGACGATGAAACGGCGTGCGCCGCACACCCCGCGCTGTCGCCTTTTGACGATAGGGGAAATGATCCGCATAGAGCAGACCCAACGTTTCTTTGGACCGCTCATACAAATAGGTTTTATTGCCTTGGAACGGTTGCATGCGGCTGATGTCCACATCGCCCAGATCGAACGGTTTTTGCCCTTCGTCCATCCACTGCGCCAGCGCCATACCCGCGCCACCAGCGGATTGAATGCCGATGGAGTTGAACCCAGCAGCCACCCAAAAATTATCCATCTCAGGCGCAAGGCCAAGATGATAGGCATCATCGGGCGTGAACGATTCAGGCCCGTTAAAGAACGTGTGGATGCCAGCCTCTGCCAACATCGGTAAACGCTTGCAAGCGGCCTCCAAGATCGGCTCAAAGTGATCGAAATCCTCTGGCAGTTGGTCAAATTCAAAATTGTCAGGAATGCCATCCATCGCCCAAGGTTTTGCATTTGGCTCGAACGCACCCAGCAGATATTTGCCCGCGTCTTCCTTGTAATACGCGCACTCATCGGGTACGCGCAACACGGGCATTTGGGTCAGACCCTTGATCGCCTCGGTCACAATGTAAAAGTGTTCGCAGGCATGCAGCGGCACATTCACACTCGCCATACGGCCAACTTCATGACCCCACATGCCACCACAGTTCACGACCATATCCGCCTTGGTGTGTCCACTTTCGCCGTTCCTGTCGATCCAATTCACACCCGTAACATTGCGGCCCTCTTTGGTCATACCAGTCACTTTTGTGCGCTCGATGACCTTGGCCCCACCGTTGCGCGCGCCTTTGGCTAGCGCGAGCGTGATATTCGCAGGATCGCCCTGCCCATCAAGAGGCAGCCAAACACCAGCAGTCACGTCATCGATTTTCAAATGCTCGTACCGCTCTTTGACTTCCTTGGGAGAAATCTCTTCAACCTCTACCCCAAAGGCGCGGGCCATAGTGGCCTGACGAAAAATCTCTTCTTTACGTTCTTCAGTCAGCGCTACAGTGATCGAACCACAGCGTTTAAAGCCAGTGGCTACCCCTGTTTCCACTTCCAAATTGCCATAAAGCTCTTGAGAATACTTCGCCAATTTTGTCATATTCGCTGTCGCGCGAAGTTGTGCGATCAGGCCAGCCGCATGCCACGTTGTGCCAGATGTCAGTTGTTTACGTTCCAACAGCACAACGTCTTTCCAACCGAGTTTTGTGAGGTGATAAGCGACCGAACAACCGATGACACCACCGCCAACAATGACTACGCGGGCTTGGGATGGAACTTTGCTCATGGGTAGGTCTCCGCAAATTTTGCGTTGAAGGTGGCAATCATGTCTTCTTCTGTTGCGCCGTCATCATAGGGCTGCGTCGAAATTGGTTTCACCTGATCCCCAGGTATTTTCACAATCAGATTGATCCGATCCGCCAGGTCGCCCCAAATGTCTTCCCATTGCTCAATTAGCCCGCCAAATTCGGCGGTACCATGGCGTACCATTTGAGCCTTGCCGCGAACACGCACACCTTTCCGGGTCCATTGATCAACAAAGTTCACTTCTAATTCGGGCTGGTTCGTCAAGTTTGTCACGGTCTGGGGGGACCGAATTTCACCAAAGGCAATCGTCCGGTCATCCAGCACAAAAAATGTACCCTTCGGGCTAACGTTTGGGCGGCCATCCGCTGTCACCGTGGCAACAAAGCCAAGCGGAAACGTGGTGATCAAATCAATGCCAAAGGCTGGCAGTTTCACTTCAATCTCCGTTTCAATTCGGCAATGTGTGCAGGGCCAACTTCGCAGCAGCCCCCAATGATGGTTGCACCCATTTCAGCCCAGCGTTCCGCGAATTCGGCATAAGCCTTTGGTCCCAAATCAGTACGCGCAGTAAGTTTGTCCACCGTCTGGTTGACCACTTTGAACGCATCGGAAATCTTGGTGAACCCATTTGCATAGGCTCCAAACCGCAACCCATGCGCCGCGATAATAGGCAAGGCTTTGGACACCGCTTCGGGTGTGGAACAGTTTATCAGAACGGCAGCGGGTCCGTATTTATCCAACAGGGGCAGGGCATCTTTCAACGCTTCCCCGGATCGCAACAGCGTGCCGTCTTCGTCATCTACCGACAGGCCAATCCAAACAGGTTTCTGTGAATCTACACATCCCGCCAACGCACCCTCAGCCAATTGTAAGCCAGACGCAGTTTCGATCAAATGCAGATCCACATGCGCATCATGCAGCGCAATAATTTCGGCGTAAACAACAGCACACTCTGTAACAGGCGGAGCCAGATCGGGACGGTAACTTGCACCAATTGGACCCAGAGAACTGGCCACCTGACCCGCACCAAACGCATCCCGCGCGGCACAGGCAATCTCGCGGCCCTTTTTGTGTAAGGCTTCGAATTGTTCTGCGATCCCATTATTCTTCAAACGATCCCGTAGCACCGCATAGGTGTTTGCAATGGCTATGTCGGCCCCCGCTGCAAAATAATCACCGTGAATATCGCGCACGATATCAGGATGATCTATCATCACCTGCGTCGCCCACAACGGCGTTGGCGCTTCGGGGGCACGGGCAATCAGCTCTTGCCCCATGCCACCATCAAGAATGGTAATTTCAGTCATCATACTCTCCTAAATCACCCCAAACATTGTCCGAGGTGGAATTTATAATCAAGCGCGGATACGCTCGTTTGCAGGGTCCCAAAGTGGTTCATCTTTTTGCACAACCGCTTTGCAACGCTTACCAAAAATTTCTACCTCGAGCTCAGTTCCGGGCTCTGCCAAATCAACCTGTACCATGCCAAGCGCAATCGAAGCATTTACACGAAACCCCCAAGCGCTCGACGTGGTTTCACCCACAACTTCATCTCCATTCCAAATGGTGGACATATACGGCGCATCCGCAAAATCGCTGTCCACAACCAGCGTCACAAAAGCGCGTTTACGGCCCTGCTGCTTTTCGTTCTGAATCGCGGCTTTGCCCATAAAATCAAACGGTTTGTCCAAACGCACGAATCGTTCCAATCCGCCCTCAAGAATGGAATAATCCGTAGAAAGATCACCCTTCCAAACGCGATAGCCTTTTTCAATACGCAAACTGTCAAGCGCGTACATGCCAAACGGTTTCGCCCCAGCACCAAGAACAGCATCATACACGGGCGGCATGTTGTCGTTTTCAGCGTGAATTTCCCAGCCCAGCTCACCAGCGAATGACACACGGATCATGAACACCTTCTTGCCCACAATCGTCGCCCACTGATGAGTGAGCCAACCTTGCTCCAAGTCCGCGTCTGAAATACCAGCCAGCACTTCGCGAGATTTCGGTCCTGTCACAATCAGCGTGTCCCGTTCAGTCGTTGTTTCACGAACCGTCACATCTTCGGGCACTGCGTTGCGGATCAAATCACCGTCATGCCACTGCGCCGTTGCCGCCGTGATCAAGATGAAGTTGTTCTCCTCCAAACGGATACAGGACAGTTCAGTTAGGATACGCCCACGACTGTCGGACACGTAAACAAGGTTCATGCGTCCCGTCTTTGGAATACCGCCCGTAACAAAGCCACGCAGCCAATCGTCAGCACCTTCGCCCTGAACCCAGAACCGTGAAAACCCCGGTAAATCCAGAACGCCACAGGCATCGCGCACCGCTTCACATTCTTCTTGCACGCGGATTTTCCATGGGCCTTCACGGCCCCAAGTTTCGGTTGCTTCAAGCGATTTATCATCGCCGTCTTTGGCAAACCAACAGGCCCGCTCCCAACCATTGAACGCACCCATAACACCGCCAAGCTCTTTGACTTTATCATGGTTCGGCGACAGCTTTTTGTCACGCCCTGCGGGCCATTCATAATGCGGATAGTGCATCGCATATTCGTGGCCATATGTTTCCAGCGCCTTGGCCAAACAATGATCGTGATCCGTGTAGTCAGTGTAGCGACGCGGATCAACGGCCCACATGTCGTCTTCGGTTTCGCCGTGCATGATCCATTCGGACAACACTTTACCTGCCCCCCCGCCCTGCGCGATGCCAAAGGTAAACGAATGACCTTCATAGGCGTTTGGACAGCCAGGCATTGGACCAATCATCGGCAAACCATCTGGTGCGTAAGGGATCGGGCCGTTGATGTTGCGCTCAATCCCGCCTTCACCCAACAGCGGCAAACGTGCCATCGCGTCCTCTATATAATATTCCAAACGGTCCAGATCATCTGGATATAGCTGAAAGCTAAAATCCTCTGGCATTGGATCATCAGGTGTCACCCAGTGAGCCTTACAATTTCGCTCGTAAGGACCTAAGTTCAGCCCACTTTTATCCTGCCGTAAATAATAAGACACATCCACATCACGCAGCAATGGGACCTTGTGGCCCCTTTCCCTTGTCCACGCTTCCAGCTCTGGAATTTGGCCTGTTAGGAAATATTGGTGTGACATTACGACCATAGGAACGGTGCGTCCACCGTGAGGCTTGAACATCTCGCCAACACGCTGCGCATAATACCCTGCACAGTTAACAACCTTCTCACAGCGAATATCGCCTTTTTCACTTTTTACGATCCACTCGTTGCCATCTCGATCAATATCAACAACTGAACAAAACCGCTCAATCCGCGCGCCCTCATCCCGCGCACCTTTGGCAAGTGCTTGGGTTAACTGCGCTGGGTCAATGTCACCATCCAATGGATCCCAAAGGCCGCCTTCCAAATCATGCGTTTCGATGAAGGGATGCTTTTCCTTAATCTCCTCGTTGGTCATGATATCCATTTGTAGACCTTGATAGCGGCCCATACCCGCCACCCGCTCGAATTCCAACATACGATTCTTGGAGTGCGCCAATCGGATAGAACCCGTGACATGATAGTTCATCGGATAATCAACATCATCACCCAGTGTGCGATACATCTCTGCACCATAGCGCTGCATATTCATCACGGCCCAGCTGCCCGCAAAGTTTGGAACGTTACCAGCAGCATGCCAAGTGGAACCGGCTGTAAGTTCATTCTTTTCCAACAGAACACAGTTTTTCCAGCCCTGTTTAGCAAGGTGGTAAAGCGTGGATGTGCCAACAACCCCCCCGCCTATAATGACCACTTGGGCCGTTGTTGGAAAATCAGACATCATAGTATCCTTTTACTCGAGAACAAATTTCGTAGCCAAGCTACAAAACAGAATTGCATTTGTTTTATCAATATCAAGACATGTATGGCCCAAAGGTATTTGTGCCTTCCCAATTCCATAGTGCCTTCCATTAATATACTGGTGGGGCGATTACCCAAATCACAACAGCGTCCTCTGTCCAGGGGTTTGCCCACCGATAGGCCTCGCCACGAATGCGGAAACTATCGCCGGATTCAACATCAAACGCACGAGCTCCAACCCAAATGCGTAGCTTACCTGAAATGACATAACAAACTTCTTGCGTGGGACGCGTTTCAAACTTCGTCATCTCGGCACCTGCCTCAAACGTGGAATGAAACATCTCAAAATCATCAGTCAGATCAGGTGACAGCAGTTCTTCTACTAAACCATTGTCACCAGTACCCACGCGCCGCCGCGCTGCACTGCGAACCACATAACCTTCTTCTTTAGGAATTGCAGGGGCCCGTCCAAAGAAGATAGAAACCGGTACCTCCAGCGCTTGTGCCAGCACTTTTAATTCTTCGATAGAGGGATGGGATATGTCACGTTCCACTTGGCTCAACCAACCTACCGATTTGCCGCATATTTCAGCCAAATCAATTAATGTGACACTTCGAGCCTTGCGCAACGCACGCAAATCCGCGCCAAGAGTTGCCGAAATATATGGGGAAGTGTCTGGCATGTTTCCTATTTGTGAAATTTAATATGAAAATTTCATACCTTATTTCATCAAATCAAGTCTAAAAACGACACCATATCGGATTTCTTAGTCTTTTTGTATTAATTGGCATTCTAAACCACTTAACCCTGGATCTTGGGTAATTTCACACGGGAACTGAGAGATGCAGCGCAATTATCTGACAGCCCAAGAGACACATTATTTGAACCGTATTAAAGACTAATCTACGGAAAAGTTGTCATCCATCCAGAAAAGGTGATACTACCTTGCATAATATATTATTATTTAAACCAAGAGCTACGACGGCGTTGATATATTTTTAATGATCAAAAAAATTTATACAACGGTATACGTGAACTCAGAGCGCAAAGGTCTTTTCATATTTTCCAATAGTAACAAAATGGATGAATTCTCTGACTTGAAGAAAATACCACATTCCAGCGACCCAATTGCCGAAAAAAGCTTTGTGGCCCACCTAACCAAACAATTTCGCAAGTTGGCGCAAACCAACTCAACTATCAGTTGCGCCCTACTGATGCTTATGATCAGCCCCCTGTGCAACCTATCTAAGCAAACTCTCGACTTTAACTGAAACATTACGGGTAAAGTTTTGCTTGGTCGTCCCCTATCAGAATACAGAATGGGGTTGGGACTGCTTTCACTGCGTGAAGACGTAGCTAATAAAATGGGATGTGTGCATAAATTGAGTATTACCCTCCAGATCAAATGCAGTTTGCACATCGTCATCATTCATCAATTCGAAACCTTAATCAAAAACCGTAAGTCTTAATTTTTAAAGAATTGACTCGACTCTGCAAAGTGAATCTTGATAAGAACAAAATAAGAACATTTTGATCTTATACTGCTATGCCCACACGACGTATTCTATCCATATGGTTCCCTCACCTGGCTGCTGAGCGAGTTTTGCGCAACCACCGTGGGGCAATACTGAACCCATTTGCAATCGTTGCCCAGGACAGCAACGCCCTCATACTCAGCTGCCTATCCCCCGAAGCCAGCAACCAGGGCCTGAAAGTTGGGCAATCCCTGTCTGACGCGCGTTTATTTTGTCCAAACTTAATGACCGCTCCTGAAAACCCATTGCAAGAAGCAGGTTTTTTGATGGGATTACGACGTTGGGTCGGAAAATATTCCCCTTGGGTTGCTGAAGAGGCGCCTGCATCACTAATCCTCGATATTACGGGCTGCGCACATCTATTTGGTGGAGAAAGACAACTTGCTGAAGCGATCTCTCTAGACCTTAAAAATTTGCGCTTAACAGGCATGCTCAGCATCGCTGACACACCTGGTGCCGCATGGGCTTTAGCCCGGTTTGCAGGGAAATCCGCACCGGCACACCGATCAGGCGACGCCATTGAACAAGAAGCCCGCGCCACACGATCTCGCGCATTTAAACGCCGCAATTGGGAACGTGGCGGCCCTGCTCCCACCCAATCACAAGCAAACCCCAAAACTCCCTGCATCGCTCCACCTGGCAAAACCCGTGAAGCCATCACACATCTGCCCGTAGCCGCGCTGCGCCTGCCCCATCACATTTGCATAAACCTCAACCGTTTAGGCATCTGCATTATTGCAGACCTAATCGGCCTACCTCGTGGCGCATTAATGCGCCGCTTTGGTCGTGATGTGGTGTTACGTTTGGATCAGGCACTTGGCGCAGATCCCGAACCCATTTCCCCTATGCGGCGCGCGCATCACTTCGCTACACGCCTGTCCATGCCTGATCCTATTGGACTGATCGAGGATATAACGGCAGGCATTGATCGTCTGTTGTCACCCCTGTGTGAAAGACTAAGCAAAGCAGGCCGTGGTGCGAGACAATTGCGGCTGTGGTGTTTTCGCACGGATCACACCGTTCAAATCATCGAGGTAGGCCTTGCCCGCCCCAACCACGATCCAAATCGCATGCGGCCGCTTTTGTTGCTGCAACTGCCTAATATAGAACCTGGCTTTGGCATCGACACCCTGCGATTAGAAGCTTTTGTGACTGAACCCCTCTCCATCATCCAACACAAAGGCCATGCTGATGCCCTAAAAACTGCACGTAAACGACGTGATGAGGACAATGACATTACTAATCTAATGGGACGATTGGGCGCACGGATTGGCCTGGAAAATATTACCCATCTACATCCCGCCAACAGCCATATTCCAGAAAAAACTGCTATTCGCATGGCCGTCGCCTATTCTGAACCTGCAGAAAACTGGCCGGACATACACTTACGCCGTCCATTAACCCTTTTCCAACCCGAAGTTATCACCGTAGAAAAACCGGGCGAAACACCCTCTACCGTGCCTGCCGTATTTCGCTGGCGGAGACGGGCGTTTCACACAGCTAGCACCACAGGGCCAGAACGTCTGTCCCCTGAATGGTGGCTCGACGATCCAAACTGGCGCAGCGGAACAAGAGATTACTGGCGAATTGAAACCAAGACGGGAGAGCGCCTGTGGATTTTTGAGACTAAAACCCGTGAATACTCAGGTGGCTGGTTCTGTCACGGTGATTTTGGCTAAACCACTACCGCAGCTTTAGAAAAACAAAACCACAAAAGTAATCACCATGATACGTGCCAAAGTATAAGGAAAACATAGCGTCATTTCCCAGTCCAAATCATGCCTGGTGGATGTCACGATCCCAAACAAAGACACTGTACCAATGAGTATTAGACCCCAGCTAAAGAATCAGTAAATACTGTTCAACCGCGCAAGAAACTCAGTGCTGACAGCAAGCGATTATGGCCACGCTTGCCAACAACAACACAACATTTTTTAACGACAAAGCGGCTACCACTA
>MDTG01187981.1_pt1 | contig 14741 bp, 18 predicted proteins | sample 811421 | NCBI WGS metagenome assembly MDTG01 (sample SAMN05326645, study PRJNA326480) | marine metagenome | isolation source: seawater | place: Pacific Ocean: South East | collected 2011
AATTCACCAGAAAGAATAAAAGGATTTAAAAACATGATGTAGGCCATTGTTAAAAAAGTAGTTACCCCTGCAATTACTTCAGTTTTAAAATTAGTTTTATGTTTTTTGTACTCAAAATATTTTTCCATCATAAATATACCTCCAGTTAATCTTAATTACTCCGATTCGGTAAGAAAATCCCTTGAAATATGGGTTAAATATCAATTTTACAACCTAGAGGTAATATTTCTGTTTATAAGTTTTAGGTGTAAAATAATTAATAGCTATGCCAAACCTTAAAACTATTTTTTTTTTTATCAGTAAGTTTTTTATTGCTCACAACTTGTCAGAGCGTTTCAAACAAAATAGATGAAAAAACGAAAATAGAAGAAAAAGAACTTAATAAATGGCTAAATAAAACTGAGACTGAACTTAAAATTATATATGGACAACCTGATAAGATAGAGTTTTTAGAGTCAAGAAATCGAAACTACGTTTATATAAGTGAAAAATTTAAAATTAAATGTGAGAGAAAGTTTGAAATTAATCAAAACAATACGATAGTAGGATATTTCAGTAAAAACTGCTTTTAAAAATTAATTAGATTTACCGGCAATTTTAAGGGCGAAGGCATAATCAAAAGCCACTTCTTCTATTGCCGAAGTTCTTCCAGATTTTCCAGAATGACCAGCGTCCATTTCACACTTTAAAAGAAGTAAATTACTATCGGTTTTTAAATCTCTTAATTTGGCACAATATTTCGTTGGCTCATCAAACAATACTCTAGAGTCAGATAGAGAAGTAGTTATTAAAATATTTGGATAATCTTTCTTTTCAATATTATCGTATGGAGCATATGACTTAATATATTCAAAATGTTTTTTATTATTTTTTGCATCAGCAAATTCTTCAAGTTCACCTTGAGTGAGAGGAAGGGAATGATCCATGTTGGTTGTCAAATTATCTACAAAAGGAACAGCAAGAATTGCTCCTAAAAGCAAGTGAGGAATTTGATTTACCACATTTCCTACTAGAAGACCTCCAGCACTACCTCCTAAAGCAATTATTTTTTTTTTGCTAGTATATTTATTTTCTACCAAATATTTTGCGCAACTTATAAAATCCAAAAAGGTGTTTTTTTTGTTCAACATTTTACCATTTTTCCAATGTGCCATTCCTTTCTCTAATCCACCACGTATATGACATGTTACCCAAATTATATCTCTATCTATTAAACTTAATCTCGAGGATGAAAAAGACGGACTCATAGACATTCCATAACTACCATATCCGTACAATAAAATATGCGCAGACCCGTCAAGTTTTGTTTTTTTATGTCTAGTAATTGTCATTGGAACTAAGTAATTATCATGACTTCTACAATCTATCCTCTCCACAATATAATCTTCTCTATTATGACCAGAAGGAATTATTTGTTCTTTGACTAATTTTTTTTCTTTTGTTTTAAGATTATATTCAAAAATCCTCGAAGGTGTTTTTGGTGACTCATAAATTATTCTAATACAGTCAGTATCCTTATTTTTTTGCATCAGGCTTATTCCTGGACTAATAACTTTTTCATCGGTTATAATTAATTCCTCTTCCAAATTGGTTTTGATATTTCTGATATATATTTTAGATAATGCATTTGAAACTTCTGATCTGAGTATCCAATCTTTTAAAAAAGTTAATCCTCCAATTAAGGTTCCATTTTTAGCTGGTATAAAATCTTTCCAGTTGTTTAAATCGTCGTGTCGGGTTCTCAATATTTTGAAATCTTCTGCATCTTTATTAGTATTCATCCAAAAATAACCAGCCCAACTATTTAATGAATATTGAACACCTTTTTCGCGTTTAATTAAAAGTTTTGGCTCTAAATTTAAATCATCCTTGTCTATAAAATATATTTCTGAGGTCGTGTGCTCTGAGGTTGAAATAAAATAAAATTTTTCATCAGAACTTAGGCTTAACCCACAGGTGAATCTCTCATCTTTTTCTTCGTAAATAAGTTTGTCGTCTTTAATAGATGTTCCAAGAATGTGTTGAAAAATCTTTCTTGGCCTATGAAGTTTATCAAGTTTGCTATAAAAAAAAGACTTATCGTCATAAGCCCAAGTTATACTCCCAGCAGTCTCCACAATTGGATCCTCAATGATTTTTTTATCATTAATTTTTCTTACATAAATAGTAAAATATTCACTTCCTTTATCATCTATTGAATAAGCAAGAAGTTCATCATTGTTTGATACCTCTACATCACCAGTGCTAAAAAATTTTTTACCATTAGCCTCAACATCTCCATCCCAGTATGTTTCAATCTTCTCTTCTCCTATTTTTTTCCTAAGAAGTTTTGAATAGTTGCCTAATGTGGTAGTTTTTGACCAATATTCATATTTTTTATCTTTATACTTTAAACTTTCATCATCTAATTTTATTCTTCCTTCAATTTCTCTAAACAGTTTTTTTTGTAGGTTTACGGTATCGCTCATATTTTTTTTAGTATAAGCATTCTCTTGTTCTAGATATTTTCTAACTTCAGGATTTAGTTTGCTTTTATCTCTTAGAATATCCAGGCAATTTTCTTGATGAATCCAAGAATAATTATCAATCCACGTGTAACCGTGGCAAGTTTTTTCTTCCTCTTCTTTTCTAAGCTGTGGTATTTTCATAGGAACAAAATATATGAATTATATTGTCATTGCTATTATCATATTTATCGCGTTTTACATAATCTTGAATTATTTAGCTCGCGTAAGCTCTAAAAAAATTGCATCAACAATAAAAAAAATTGCAGTGTATTTGTCTCTTTTTTTAGCAGCACTGTTTACAATCGCTGGAAAATTTATATTTTCTTTGCCTTTTTTATTTGTAATTTTAAGCGGGTTAAAAATAAAAGGCTTTACAGCTCTTCAAATGTTTCAATTGTGGAGGTTGATACAATATTTTAGAAGTTCAAGAGGATTTACTGATGGAGTTTTTAATAAACCCCAGGGATCTTCAAATATAACAATTGATGAAGCTTATAAATTGCTAGGTTTAAAAAAAGGATGTTCTAAAGATGAAGTTTTAAAAGTTGTAAGAAAACTACAACAAAAAATTCATCCTGATATGAACAGAAATTTACATACGGAACGTTTAAGTCAATTAGTAAATGAAGCAGCAGATAAAATAATTAAGAGTGATTTTAGTTGAGTTCTTTCATTGATTTATTAAAAACTTCTTCAAATGATATTTTATCTTTTCCAAGGGTGTCGTGTGTTGTAGTGCCTTTAATGACTCCTTCAGGCTCTATTGTAGTCATTTTCGAACTATATGATCCATAAGCAGCTACAGGACTATCGCAAAAAATTGTTATAGCCTTAATGTTTAAGGCTACTGAGATATGAGACCAACCTGTATCATTTCCTATATATAAATCACAAGCTGAAATATATTCCAAGGATTCTTTGATGCTCATTTTTTCAAATGAAAGAGTATTTTTTCCAATATCAGTTTCTTTAAATATTTTTATTAAATCAGCATCTTTCTTTCCACCTGCTAAATAAAATTTACATTTTATATTTTTACTTATTTCTCTAGCTAATTTTATATAATTATTGATATTCCATCTTTTAGTTGGACCTGAACTACTTATACCCAAACAAATATGTTTGAAATTTTTATCTAAATTATTTTTTTTTTTAAAAATCAAATTTGGTTCTGTTGATACTATTGTATTCGTAATGCTCTCTGTAAAAATTTTTGCTGTGTGCACAATATTGTCCTTTTTTAAAAAAAGTGGATATTGTTTAATAGTTTTAATTCCTGATAATTTTGCGACGATGTAATATCTTAAAGATGAATTAAATATAAAAATTTTGTCAAATTTTTTCTTTTTTAATTCTCTTGATAATTTAAATATACCTTTTATTCCATCCATATTTTTTTCAAGGGTTATAATTTCATCTATACGGGCATCTTGTGCAAATAGATCACTAGCTCTAGAATTTTCTTTAGCCAACAAAGATACTGAGTTTTTGAATTTATTTGATATAGCGTGTATATAAGGAAGAAAAATTATCTGATCTCCTATTCCTTTTCTAGTGTTTATGCACAAAATTTTCATACTTGATTTTAACTATATATCTTAGATAAAATAAATTAGGTAAGATTATGATAACAAGAGGAATATATTCAGCCACATGTAGTATTTTTAATGATAATTACTCATTAAATATAGACGAAACAATTGATCATGCTGCTTCTTCTATAAATAACGGATTACATGGAGTATTTTTTTTTGGTTCTACAGGTCAAGCCCAACTTATTTCTCAAAAAGAAAAAAAAGAATTAATTTCTAAAGCAGCAAGTCATAAATTAAAAAAACAATTTTTTTTTGGCAATGGTTGTAATTCTTTAAGTGACACTATTGATTTAATAAAATATGGTTCAGAATATGGTTTTAAAGATTGGCTTGTAATGCCTGCAGCTTATTACAAAGGCAATACAGAAGAAGGGGTTTATAATTTTTATAAACACATAATTTTAAATGTTCCAGCAGTAAAAATTATTCTATATAACTTTGAAAAATTAAGCTCATTTTTATTTAAACCAGAATTTGTTAAAAAATTAGTTTTAGATTTTCCAAAAAACATAATTGGTGTTAAAGATTCGAGTTATAATTTATACGAACATCTAACCATCCCAAATTTTTTAATTTTTCCTGGCAGTGAGGCAAAACTATTAAAAGGCTTGAAGCTTGGTTCTGCAGGAACAATTTCTGCAATTACACAGGTTACTCATTCTTTAGCGAGAAAAGTATTTGATGATTATGAAAAAAAAAAGAATCAAACTTTTAATGACAAATTGATTGCAGTGCGTGAAACATTTGATCAATTTAATCTTATTTCAGCTTTACATAGTTATTTTTTAATAAAAAATGATAAATTTAAAAATTTATTGCCTCCTTTAATTCTTTTACAATCCAAAGAAAAAAATGATTTAAACGAGCAATTAAATAAATTAAAATTTTTTATTGATAAAAACTTAGTGGCTTAGATATGATTTTAGCGAGAGTATTTTCAAATATTTATAAAGAAGATGGAATCATCTTGATCGATGCCAAAGGTCAAAAGTATATTTGTGGAAACCCCAAAAAAGATAAGCCAATAATTCTTAAACTTCTAAAGGAAAATTTAAATTGGAAACTAGTGTTGGATCCAGAAATAGAATTTCCCGAAGCATATATGAGAAATGAAATTGTTTTTGAAAATGCATCTTTAAAAGAATTTTTAATGGGTTTAGTAAAAAATCTAGGAAGAAAAGAAATTTCTACAGCAAGCTATGTTTCAAAGAAAATTTATCAAATATATAGATTTTTATCTAATTTTAATCTACCAGGAAAAGCTAGAAAGAATGTTGAGCATCACTACGATATAGGTGGTGAGAAAGGAGAAAAACTTTATGATATTTTTTTAGACACCAAATATAGACTTTATTCCTGCGCTTATTGGAAAAATGATACAAAAACTCTTGAAGAAGCTCAGCATAATAAAATTAATCATATCATTAAAAAGTTAGATATTAAAAAAGGACAGAAAGTTTTAGAGGTTGGATGCGGATGGGGTGGTATGGCATTTGAAATAGCCAAACAAAAGGACTGCGAAGTAACTGGTATATCTCTAAGTAAAAATCAAATTCAGTACTGTAAAAAAAAAGCTAAAGAATTAGGTTTAGATAATCAAGTACATTTTGAGTTATCCGATTATAGAGAGGCAAAAGGCACTTATGATAGGATATACTCTGTAGGCATGTTTGAGCATGTAGGTAAAAAATTTTATAAAGTTTTCTTTGAAGCTATTAACAAACTACTCAAAGAAGATGGAACATTTTTATTACATACTATTGGGGTGGTAGATAAACCGACTGCGCCAAATAAGTTTATAAATCGTTACATTTTTCCAGGAGGAGCTTGTCCATCTTTTAGCCAGATCATTAAGCCAATAGAAAAAACAGGCCTAATAGTTTCTGACACAGAGACACTAATTAGACATTACGACAAAACATTAGAAAGTTGGCTTGAAAGATTCTTAGCAAAAAAAAACGAAGTAAAAGATCTTTTTGATGAAAAATTTGTAAAAATGTGGGAATTTTATTTAACAAGTTGCGCTGCAGCCTTTAGATATAGAGACCTAGCTGTTTTTCAATTACAAATTGTAAAGAATTTTAACAGTGCAAAACGTACACGAGACTATATATATTCTTAAAAACTGATATTTAATAAATATCGGTCATGAAAAAAAAAAAGAGAAAAAAAAGTCAAAAAACTCAATCTACTTTTAAAAGAAAAAAAAAAAGACAGATTAAAAGAAAAAGAAAAGTAAAAAATAAAAAACTTTTAAAAAATTCCCATAAAAAAAAGAAAAGAAAAAAAGCTAAAAAGAAACGAACTAAATTAGCATCTAAAAAGAAAAAGGTAAGTCGATCGATAAACCTTGCTTTAAATTTAATAAGAGCTGGAGAGAAAATAAAGTCTTTTTTTATTTTTAGAGTAGACTTAGATAAAAAATTACAAAGTTTTTTTTTAAAAATATCTAAAAAAATCTCATCGATAAAAAATGCAATCGATCAAGAAAGGGAAAAACAAAAAAAACAAAAAATCCTGTTAATGCAAAAAGAAAAAATTGAAACTGAAAAAAGAATTAATATTGAGAGAGATGAGTTATTTAAGGCAAAACAACAAGAGTATAGGGATGAATTAAAATTAGAAAAAGAGAGAAAAAAAGAATTACAAAGATTCGTGAGAGAAGCTCAAGCAGAAGTTAGAAAAGAACAAGCTGAAAAGCAAAGAAAATTTTTAGAACAAATAAAATTAGGAAAGAAAATTGAACAATTTAGAAAACGGGAGGCTTTAGAAATAAGAAATTTAGAAAAATATGTCTTAGGACAACAAAGAGACTCTTATTCATTAGTTCAAGAAAGAATTCAAGATATTAAAATTAGATATCAAAAATTAAGAGATCAGAAAATTGCAGAGAGAGTTAAAGCATTAGGAGTAGAAATTGAAGAGGGAGATGATAGAGCAACTTTACTTGAAAAAGAGAAAACATATTATCAAGAAAGACAGAAGATTGAATTTGCATTAGAGAGTTTTTATAGATCAGCACATAGCTTATGTTTTCAAATTTCAAAAAGATATATTCCAAAGTATCTAAATATTCTTAGATGTGTTGATCAAAGACTGGAAAGGGGTGAAATATTTATTAAATGGGACGATACACCAGACGAAGATTGGTTAATTTTGATTTATCTTGATTCCAATTCGCCAGATGGAGGCATAATAATAGAGGATAAAACTAATCCAGAAAAAAATGCTTCAAGAGAATTTAAGTCCAGTGAAATTTTTCAAGCTTCCGACATGATGGTTGATGCGTTAATAAATTTACTCGATCGTGAGAGAAACAAAAGAAAAGCTAGTTAATTAATTCACTTAATTTTTTTAATTCACCTATCTTAAATATAATTGCATCTTCTTTTTTATATCCAAATTTTTCTGCGTTAGATTTAAATCTCACTGGTGGCTCCCAAATTGGTTCTAGACTTAATATTGCTGTACCAAAATGCATTCCTACAACTTTTTTTACTTTTAAATCACGCATCAATGATAAAAGTTCTTCTGGGTTAGCATGATAAATGCTTTTGTCTTTAACTCCCGACAGAGCTTCAAAATTATATGCACCTACATTTCCAAAACCTAAATCAATTGGACCAAATTTTTTTCCTAATTCTTTATAAAACGGAGCTGGACCAGTATCACAGGCAAAAAAGATTTTTTTATCTTTATATTCTATTAAAAAACTACCCCAAAGACTTCTATTAGTATCTCCATCTCCCCAAATCCAACGCTTGCTCCAATGTTGCGCTGGCAGCATCGTTATTGTAATTTCATCATTAATTTTAATTTTATCAAACCAGTCCATCTCTTTAACTTTATTTTTCTTGTAACCATTTTTTGTAAAGTATTTTCCAAGTTTTAAGGGCACAAGAACTTTTGTATTTTTATAAGGAAAGTTATTAATTGTTTTTTGGGACATGTGATCCAGATGGTTATGAGTCAGTAAAAATAAATTTATTTTTGGAAGCTCTTTCAATTTTAAAGGAGGATTAATATATTTTTTTGTTCCTAATCCTAAATATCCATAATAATTTTCAAAAACTGGATCGGTAATAATTGTAGTATCTCCAAGTTTTATAATAAAACTCGCATGATCAAGCCACATTACATATGAGTCTGATTTATGTTCCTCAATTTTTTTTAAAACGATTTGTCTTTTAATGATATGTTCAGGAGGGTAATTTATCTTAAGTTTCTTTTTTTCTTCTCTAAAAAGCTTCCAATTCCATTTGAAATTAGGGTCTCTCTTTGGACCGCCTTCTAGATTTCTAAAAGCAAATAGCTTCCCGTCTTTGTAAATATGGTGATAAGGCTTTTTGTCCATAGCTAATAAATTTGAGTTAAAGAAGAAGAAGACTACAGAAAAAATAACAAGGGGTCTACACATAGACCCCTTATTAACATAAATAGTAAATATTAATAATTAATTTAACTATCTAAACAGTTTGCTTTGTTTATTCTTTTGTCAAAATCCTTTGCGGCATCTTTACTCACAAACCACACATAAGATTTTTCTTGCAGTTGTTTCGCGTCAGAAGCTGTACAACGCTCCCCAAATCGGACTGTAGATAAATTTCCACTTGCACAATTTGTTATTAAAAACAACAAAGATAAAATAGATAATATTTTCATAGATCTAATATGTTAAAAGAATTTGTGTTTTGAAGGGCATAAATTTGACTAAAAAAAGAAATTAAAACTCTATTGTTTTTATAAATAAAATTGTTAAATTAATCTGTGAAACTCAATAATAAAAATAATAAAGTGGCAATCATAATGGGGTCTCAATCTGACTATCCTGTTATGCAAGATTGTGAAAGAATTCTTAAAGTTTTAAAAATCAAATATCAAGTTTTGATAGTTAGTGCGCATAGAACCCCAAAAAGAATGTTTGAGTTTGCCGAAAAAGCAGAAAAAAACGGATTTAAAGTTATTGTTAGTGGCGCGGGAGGAGCCGCTCATCTTAGTGGAATGGTGGCATCGTTAACTTCACTTCCAGTTATTGGTGTTCCAATAGAAAGTAAAAAATTAAAGGGTTTAGACAGTTTATTATCAATTTCTCAAATGCCACAAGGCATTCCAGTTGGGTGTGTAGCAATTAATGGAGCTTTTAATGCTGGCTTGCTTGCAGCTTCAATTATTGGAAATTTTGATCAAAAAGTAAAATCAAACTTAGACAAGTGGAGAAGAACACAAACTAAGTCAGTAAAAAAAAAACCCAAATAATATAATGCCAGCGAGCTCTTTAGGAATAATAGGTTCTGGTCAATTAGGATCTTTATTATGCCAAGCTGCCAAAAAACTTAAAATTAAAACGTTAGTTATATCAAATGATGACGGGCCGGCTCAAAACTTCGCAGATGAATTTATTTATACTAGATATGAAAATAAAAAAAAAATAAGAGAATTTTTAAGCAAAGTAGATGTTGTTACCTATGAATTTGAAAATATACCTATAAGTATATTAGAAGAAATGGGTAAAGAAAAAAAAGTCTACCCAAAGCCAGATATAAATAAAATAATTCAAAATAGAAAACTAGAAAAAACATTTATAAATAATCTTGGAATTAAAACTACAAAATGGGAATTTATCAAAACAGCAGCTGACGTAAAAAAAAAAGAAAAATTATTACCAGGAATTTTAAAAACAAATACCCTAGGTTATGATGGCCACGGACAATTTGTCTTAAATTCTCTAGCTGATGTAAAAAAGGATTGGTGTTTTACAGCCGATTATATTTTAGAAAAAAAAGTAAATATAAAAAAAGAAATATCAGTTATAATCACAAGATTTAAAAACGGAGAGAGTTATATTTATGAACCAATTGAAAACATACATAAAGATCAAATTTTAAAATATTCTAAAATTCCAGCAGACATAACATCAAATATATCTCATCGCGCTCAAAATATTGCTAAATTGATCTCAGAAAAACTTGATTATGTGGGAACTATGTGTGTGGAGTTTTTCATAGATCAAGAAGAGAATCTTTTAGTAAATGAAATAGCACCTAGAGTCCATAATTCAGGTCATTTAACAGTTAATGCTTTTAATATTAGCCAGTTTGAAAATCACGTACGAGCAGTTTGTGAATTAAAACGAGAAGAAGTAAAAAAAATAGCTAATGCAGAAATGAATAATATTTTAGGTAAAGAAATTGAAGATTATAGAAAAAGATCTTTTAGTTCAGAGGAGCATTTTTTTGACTACGGAAAGAAAATAATTAAAGATAAGAGAAAGATGGGACATTTAACTAAGTTAATAAAATAACTTTATTTAATTGTAATACGGTGCATAACTCTTTTACAATTTTTAATTTCACTCGCTTTATGCATTGTACTTAGATTGTCCCAAAGAACTAAATCCCCTTTTGACCATTTATATGAGAATATAAATTCATCCCTATTAACATGATCAATTAGATAATTTTTCATATCTTCACCATCTTCCTCTCCAATATTCTTAATTTTGATAAGATGGCCTGGGGATATATATAAAGATTTCTGTCCTTTTACTTCTTGAACGATTGAATGTTCAGCTTCCATCACTTTAGCAGATTTAATTCCTGATCTTTTTTCTAATTCAAGCCTAGTTTTGCTAATTGGACCAGCGGAGGAAAAAATACCTTTTGCGTTCTTAATTTTATGTTTAATTCCGTCAGGAAGTTTATTGTAAGCATTAAAGCCAGAGGAAAAAATTGTATTACCTTGATCCTCTGGAATTTCAATTCCCATGAGCATTGTGTATCTTGGTCTATCTTTTTTTAAGTAAGCAGTGTCTTGATGTAAAAAAGATCCTCCAAAAGCCAAACTTTTATCCGTGGGTTTTCTTTCTAAAACATTTATAAAGGGAAAATCTTCTAAACCCTTCAATCTAGGATATTCAACTAATTGACCTATGGATTTAGCAAATGCCTGATAAGCACTGGAGTCTAGACTTTGTTTTTTAATAAAAATAACTCCATATTTATCAAGTATATTTTTAATTTTATTTGTTACGTCTTTATCGAGCTGATTTAAATTTATACCGTTTATGTAGGCACCTACATTATTTTTTCCATGACTAATAGAAATTGAACTCATTTAATTTAATTTTTTTATTATAGATGGATCATTGTTAATTGGATTATTAACATCTTTTGAAATTTCATGAAACTTTAAATTAGGAGGTTTAATAGAACTTAAAATCTCCATAGCATCTTTTTTAATATTTAAGTAATTATTTATTTGACTTTTATTTATAATTAGCGGCTCTCTGTGATGAATAACTCTAATTTTTTCAGTTGCTTCTCTGGTGATTATACAAAATTGATTATTTTGATGTATACCAGCGAAAAACATTATTTCATCATCCTCTTTAGTAAAATAGTAAGGTATTTTTATTTTATCCTTTCTTTTCCATTCGTAATACCCATCGGCTGGAATAATACATCTAGAAGTTTGTATAAGATTTTTAAAAGTTACCTTTTCCATAAGAGTTTCTTTTCTAGCATTTATAAGGGGTGAAAATTTATCTAATTTTTTTGACCAGCTCGGAACCAAACCCCACTCGCAAAGCTCTAAAGCCTTGCCATTAGTATAAGACTTTATAATTGGAAGTTTCTGTGAAGGATGAGCGTTATAATTTTCAATATCTTCAACTTTAATGTTGGTTTTTACTATTTCAGCAGTTTTACTGATAGGTTTACGTATAGTGTATCTTCCACACATTATTTACTCTTTTTTTTTCTCTTAAGTTTTCGTTTTTCTTTTAACGATAACTTAGCTTTTTTCATAAAACTACGATCTTTCTGACTTTTTCCTGAGTATCTTTTTGACATTAGAAATTATTCATCTACCACTTCTTGCATCTGCTCACCTAATCCTTCTACTTTAAGGTGTAGTTTATCACCAGCTTTTAAAAATTCAGGGTTTTTCATTTCCATAGCAGTTCCAGCAGGCGTACCAGTGGTAATTATCGTTCCAGGATATAAAGTCATAAATTGACTTATATGAGAAACCAAAAAATTAAAATTGAAAATCATTTTTTCAGTATTTCCTTTTTGTCTCCTTTTTCCGTTAATATCTAGAATTAAACTTATATTATTTAAATTTTGAATTTCATCTTTTGTAACTAACCAAGGTCCACATGGTCCTGCTATGGATTTACCTTTTATCCACTGACCTCCTCTTTCTTTTTGCCAAGATCTTTCTGAGATGTCATTAACGATACAATAGCCAAAAATATAATCTTGAGCTTTATTTTCTTTGATGTATTTACCTTCTTTACCTATCACCATTCCTACTTCACATTCATAATCCATTTTATTCGCAGATTTAGGTTTTTTAATTTTATCATTAGGCCCTTGAATACATCCTGAACTCTTATTGAAAAGAATAGGCTCAGCAGGTAATTTTGAATTACTACCTTCTATATGTGCTTTGTAATTCAAACCAATGGCTAAAAAATCTACAGGGTTTGAAACACAACTGCCAATTCTTATTTTAGAATCTATTATTGGAAACTCTTTAAAATTTAAATTTTTTAATTTATTTAAAGTGTCAAAATTAATTGTATCTGGGTTCAGCTCTTTTATGTGATTAGAAAGATCTCTTATCTTATTATCTGCATCAAGCACAGCTACAAATTCATCACCCTTGTTACCAACTCTTAATAATTTCATTAATTAATTTTAGTTAAGATTAGGTTATTTTACAAACTTTTTAATTCTATCAAAAACAGTTGTGTCTGGACCAGAATAAGGAATACTGTAGGAATTAGTTTTAGTCAAAACTTCTACACCTTTAGTAAATATGAATATGAAAAAAATAATAAAAAAAACTACAAATATTTTAGCTGGATTGTAGTTTCCTGATTGAAAAACACTGACTGGCTCTTTATCTTTTTTGTGAAAAAATTTAAAAGTTAAATATACGGCAATTATTAAACCAACATGAGCCATAACAACGCCTGCCCAACCAAATATAAAAGTAGTTATACTAAAAACATATAAGCTAAAAACTGTCGACCACACAAAGGACAAAACTATTAATATTTGGAGTCTAACTGTTTTAGGCAGACTTCTAAGATCGTTTTTTGAGTCGTCAAACATTATGTTTGCACTCTCAATCATCCAATTTCTTAATTTTTGCATCATAAATTTTATAGACCTAATTTTTCAAAAGTAAATTATTTAATTTGTCTTACGATTTTCCTCACTTTTTCCATCTCTTTATCAAACTTAAACTGGGACATACCTGGAAGCACCTCGTAAAATCTTGCATATTTAATTTTCATTCCACCCAACTTGAGAACACCTGCTTTTATTCGTCTAAAAGGCATATTCTGAAACCAGGTTTGAATACTAAAAATATTTCCTCCATACGACATAGACATAATTGCTAATTTATTTTTCATTGCTCCTGCAACTGGATATCCCCAATTACCAACAACTCGTTTGAAAGAAAAAAACCATTTTGGAGCTAATACAAGATCAATCCAATTTTCTAAAATTGCACTTGCTCGAAGATTATAACAAGGTGAGATCATCAACATCACATCACTCTCCTCCAATCTTTTTCTATAATTCAACACTTGTTCATTTGGCTGACTTCCATTGTAAAAAGGTAAAGATTTTTCTGTATGTAAATTTATTAGATCAATTTTGTGACCAATTTTTTTTGCTTCACTAATAAATGCATCTCTTATAGCTGCATTAAAAGATGTGTCTAAATTATGATGGCCATAAACAATGAAAATCTTTTTTGACATATTATTTATCTACATCATTTTTATTTTCTTTCCAGAAAAAAATTCCTGTACCAATACCTATTGCTACAGCAGACACAATCCAAGCGCTTTCTTGCTCGCTGTATAGAACCAAGCCACCAAAAACAATAATAATTATTCCAAGAGTTTTATAATTCATTGACAAATATTATCATTATAATAAAGTTAACAAATCCATAAGTCATGGAAAAAAAGACTCTGCATCTACATGCAGGACTTAATAATAAGTCACAAAGTAGGTTGAAAGAAAGGAGATGTGATGAATAGATTTTCACGTTTGCTCGGTAAGTTCAGCCGAAATAGTCAGGAAGCTAAACTTACACAGCAACTTAATAAAAAAGTTGAAGCTCCAGAGGCTAATGCCAATGGAACAAGCGGATATTTAATTAAGGAAGGAAAAAACGCTGGTAAAGTACTTAAGCATTTAAAAACTGATAAAAATAAACTTTAAAAAAATTTTACATAGTGGGGTTTTAATACCCCACTCAAGTCTCTAATATCTTTATCCAATGAATAAACAAAATTTCTACGATCTTAATTTTGATCAATTGAAAAATTTCTTAATAGAAAAAGTAGAAATTGATAAAAAAAAAGCGAAGATGCGCGCTCAGCAAATGTTTAATGCAGTTTATAAAAAAAATATTAAAAATTTCGATGAACTTACAACATTTGGCTTAGAGTTAAGGGAAAAGATTAAAAAGCTTGTAAGTTTAGAAAAACCTAAGATTATTGATATTCAAAAATCTAAAGACGGAACAATTAAATTTCTTCTTGAATTAAAAGATAAAAGAAATGTAGAGACAGTTTTAATACCTGATAAATCGCAAAGTCGTTACACAA
>MDTG01201100.1_pt1 | contig 14741 bp, 14 predicted proteins | sample 811421 | NCBI WGS metagenome assembly MDTG01 (sample SAMN05326645, study PRJNA326480) | marine metagenome | isolation source: seawater | place: Pacific Ocean: South East | collected 2011
ACCAACTTCTATTGCTATATTTTCAATAGTTATGGGTGCTTTATGGTTGGCAACAGTTCCTTTAACATCAGGAATTATAGGCCATATTTATGGATTGAAATTTATGGGTACATTGTATGGAATTGTATTTTTCTCTCATCAGATGGGGTCTTTTGTAGGTGTTTGGCTGGGAGGCTTATTTTATGATATCTACGGAAGTTATGATATTATTTGGTGGGTTGGTATAGGCGTTGGAGCTTTCTCCGCAGTTATTCATCTACCTGTAAGAGAAAAACCATTAATTAATAATAGATTTGTTCAAGGTTAAACATTATTATAAATTTACAAAATGAATGAAAAAAAAATAATTCGAAACCTAATAATAGCTGTATTCATTTTAGTTATAGTTTACTCACTTTTGAGAGTAGGTGCGGGTTTTGATTTAAGCTTTGGTCCGTATATTAAATAAACAAATCAATAAATTATTTTCCACATACTTGTTTGTTCTTGAATTAATTAAAAAGAGAAATCTATTTTAAAAATAGTAAAGTATTTTATAAAATTATGAAATATACTTTTTTAGATAAAATTAACTTCCCATCAGATTTAAGAGGTTTAAATAAAAAAGATTTAAAAAAAGTATCGGAAGAATTAAGAAAAAAAACAATTGAAACAGTTTCAAAAACTGGAGGTCACCTTGGTGCGGGGCTTGGTGTAGTAGAACTAACAATAGCGCTGCATTATGTTTTTAACACTCCTAGAGATAAATTAATTTGGGATGTTGGCCATCAAGCTTATCCACATAAAATATTAACTGGAAGGAAAAATCGTATTGAAACATTAAGACAAAAAAATGGTTTGTACGGTTTTGTAAAAAGAAAGGAAAGCGAGTATGATCCCTTTGGAACTGCTCATAGTTCTACAGCAGTGTCGGCAGGCTTGGGTATGAAAATTGCTAAAGATATAAATAGAGACAATGCTAATGTAATCTGTGTTGTGGGAGATGGTGCTCTCAGCGCAGGATTAGCTTATGAAGGATTAAATAATGCTGGCGCCTTGAAAAAAAGACTTATTGTTATTTTGAATGATAATAAAATGTCAATTGATCAACCAGTTGGAGCGATGAGCAGATATTTAACAAGATTATTATCTTCAAAATCATATTCCAACTTAAGAAATATTATTAAAAAAATTAGTAAAAATTTTCCTGATAGTTTATCAAAGACACTTTATCGTACAGAAGAGTTTTCTAAAGGACTAATTTCTGGAGGCACACTCTTTGAAGAAATGGGCTTTTATTATTTAGGACCAATTGATGGTCATAATGTGAAGGATCTTGTATCTGTCTTAGAAAATGTTAGGGATAATCGATTTAATAAACCAATATTTCTACATTGCATTACTAGAAAGGGAAAGGGATATAAACCAGCTGAAAAATCTGAGGATAAATATCACGGAGTTGACAAATTTAACATTATTACTGGATCATCAATTAAAAAATCAAATCAAAAAACTTATTCTCAAGTATTTGGTGATACTTTAAGTCTTCTAGCTGAAAGTGATGAAAAAATTGTTGCTATAACAGCTGCCATGATGTCGGGAACTGGATTAAAATATTTTAATGAAAAATTTAAACAAAGATTTTTTGATGTAGGGATTGCAGAACAACATGCCGTAACTATGGCGGCTGGTATGGCAACTGAGGGCTTCAAACCATATGTTGCGATTTATTCAACATTTCTTCAAAGAGCATATGACCAAATTATACATGATGTTGCTTTACAAAGATTACCAGTTAGATTTGCTATAGATAGAGCTGGATTAGTTGGTTCTGATGGACCTACTCATGCAGGATCGTTTGATATAACCTTTATTTCAACTTTGCCTAATTTTATTGTTATGGCACCTAGTAGTGAAATAGAACTTATAAAAATGATAAAAACATCTACATTGATAGATGATTTTCCATCAGCTTTTCGTTACCCAAGAGGAGCTGTAAATAAAATTGAAGTTAAAGATCAAAATGAAATTGAGATAGGGAAAGGATGCATTATTGCAGAAGGAGAGGATGTGGCCATACTTAATCTTGGATCAAAATTAGAAACTTGTCTAGAAGCAAGTAGAGTTTTGTCTGAAAATAATGTAAAACTTACAATTGCTGATGCACGATTTGCAAAACCACTAGATACAAAACTTATTGATATGCTTGTTGAAAATCATAAATATTTGATAACAATTGAAGAAGGATCAATAGGTGGTTTTGCATCTCATGTTTTAAATTATATCTATAATGTGAGAGCAAAAAGAACTACAACAGTTGTCAAAAATATATTTTTTCCTGATAAATTTGTAGATCATATGACTTCCCAAGAACAGTACAATGAAATAAAGATGGATGTAAATTCTATTGTTAACAAAATTAAATATCTAAATAATGATAAAGTAATTGAAATGAAAAACTTTAATTTGAATAAAAATAACTAAACTGTAAATGTTGAAAATATTATGCATAAAGTAGCTGTCTTAATTGCTGCTGGTAGTGGTATGGGTGCAGATGCAGCAAAATCATTATCAAAAGATGGTTATAAAATAGCTATTCTTTCCTCATCTGGTAGAGGAGAAAAATTAGCCAAAAAACTAAATGGTATTGGTTACACTGGAACAAATTTAGAAGTTAAAGATTTGAAAAAATTTATTGAGATTGTTTCAAATAAGTGGGGAAGAATTGATGTTTTAGTAAATAGTGCAGGCCATGGTCCAAAAGGTGAAATACTAAAAATTAGTGATAACGATTGGTATATTGGGATGCAAACATATTTTCTTAATGTCGTTAGAGCTGTGAGAATTGTAACTCCCTTAATGAAAAAACAAAAAAATGGATCAATAATTAATATATCTACTTATGCTGTTTTTGAACCAGAAAAATCATTTCCCACTTCTGGAGTGATGAGAGCGGCCCTGTCTTCTTTTTGTAAAATTTATTCTAATGAGTATGCAAAATATAATATTAGAATAAATAATATTTTACCAGGATTTATAGAAAGCTTGAAAACCAAAAGAGAATTTATAAAAAGAGTACCCTTGGGAAGAATGGGTAAGTTAGATGAAATATCAGCTGTTATAAGACTTCTTGCTTCCCAACATGGTTCTTACATAACTGGTCAAAATATTAAAGTTGATGGAGGGATCAGTAAGTCTGTTTAAATAAGATGAATAAAAGAATTAAATTTATTAATAAGATTTTCGACAGACCGATTACATGCTTAACAGCTTATTCTGGTTCAGTAGCAAAAATACTAGATGGAAAGGTAGATATGATACTAATTGGTGATTCACTTGGCTCAACTTTATATGATATGAAAAATACTCAGGGGGTAACTTTAGATATGATGAAAATACATGGGAGATTAGTTACACAAAAAATAAAAAAGAGTATTACTATTATAGATATGCCATACAAAACCTATAGAAATAAAAATGAGGCTTTGAAGAATGCTAAATCACTTATAAATTTTACAAAAGCTAAGGTTTTAAAAATTGAAATTAGTGAAAAAAACCTTCCAATTATAAGTTATCTCTCAAAAAGAAAATTTAATATCATTGCACATATAGGTGTCACACCACAAAGCTATACTAATTTTAGTAAAATAAAAATTCTTGGAAGAAAAGATAGTGAAAAAAATAAATTGCTAAATCTAGCTTTAAGTGCCGAAAAAGCTGGAGCAAAGGCTGTCTTACTTGAATGTGTAATAAAGAATGTGGCAAAAGAAATTACAAATGCATTATCAATACCAACTATTGGAATTGGTTCTTCAAATTGCTGCGACGGACAAGTTTTAGTATTTGATGATTTAATAAATATGAATAGCTCTCAAAAAACACCAAAATTTGTAAAAAAATATTTGAATTTTGAAAGACTAGCAGGAGAAGCCGTTTTAAAATTTACAAAGCAAGTAAAACAAAGAAGTTTTCCAAATAAAAAATATTCTTATCAGTAACTTAATATTTCAAACTTTTTAGTAATTTCGTTATATTGATTTAATCTACCTGAGTTAATTTCAAAATACAATCCGTATATTGTCAATTTTTTATCTAAAACTAATTTTTTAATATCAGGATAATTTTTTAAGTTTTCAATAGAATTTATAATACTTTGTTTTTCCAGAGCTTTAATACAATTCAATTCAGATTGGTTTTTATCAATTAAATTGTATGCGGGCTTAACATTATCTATCCATTGGTTTAGTGAGTTTCTTTCTTTTTCAAAAATATCCTTGGAAAATTTTTCGTGAGCATATTTAATACCACCACAACTAGAATGACCCATTATAATTATTGATGAAATTTTGAGAGATAAAATTCCATATTCTATTGATGAAATTATTTCACTATTGCTCAACTTTTCATAATTATAAGGAGGAATTAGATTGGCAATGTTTCTGTGGTAAAAAAAATCACCAGGGTTTGTATTAAAAATTGAGTTCGCATCAACTCTTGAGTCACAACAAGATATAATCATTGCCTTTGGATTTTGACCTTTTTCTTCAAGGATTTTATATAAATTTTCTTTTTTTTTAAAATAATTTTCTTTCCAATCTTTATATTTATCTAATAAAAAATCTGGTAAAGGCATTTTTATGTTATTCAATTTTATAATAAATTAATTTTAAAAAAATTAAATGATAGATAACATTGATAGAAAATTTTGTGTAGCTCCAATGATGGGATATACAACACCATATGCTAGGAAACTTTATAGGATTTTATCTAGAAAATCTTTTCTTTTTACTGAAATGATTGCTTCAAAGGCTATGATATATTCAAAAAATAAAGACTTAATTATTGAAAATGATGGTAATAACCCTGTGGCCCTTCAAGTTGGTGGTTCTGATCTGGATGACCTTAAAATGTGTTCAAAAATTGCTTATGAATATAATTATGATGAAATAAATCTAAATGTAGGCTGTCCAAGTAAAGCAGTTCAGAAAGGCAGTTTTGGTGCATGCTTAATGAAAGATAAAATATTAGTTAGAGAATGTTTAGAAAAAATGCAAAATAGCAAGATAAGGGTATCAATGAAATGTAGAATTGGATTGGGTAAAAAATTAAACTATGATTTTTTTGAAGAGTTTATTGAAGAAGTGCTTAAAAGTGAAATAAAAATTGTTTATGTTCATGCAAGGAATGCAATTTTGTCAGGATTTAGCCCAGCACAAAATAGGTCAGTTCCTAAATTAGATTACAATTTTGTTAATAGAATTAAAAAAAAATTTCCGGATATATTATTTGTGCTAAATGGTGGAATAAAAAGTTTAGATGAATCAAAAAGACTTTTAAATGAATTTGATGGTGTTATGCTAGGTCGTTTAATACAAAGCAATCCTTTTTTACTAAAAGATGTAGACAGCTTTCTTTTTAATATTGATAAAGATAGTCTAGTAAATGAAGATGTAATTATGAATTATTTTAACTATATAAATACCAAGATCAATTCAGAATCAATTTTTCGATTGCTAAGTCCTTTATTACATATTTTTTTTGGTATTCCAAATAGTAAAGTTTTTAAATCTAAAATTCATGAACTTATGAAAAGACAAGAACTAATTAAAATTGAAAAATTATTTATAGACTTTGTAAGACAAAATAATTTGCTTTTAAATTAATATGGTACTTGGTAGGTAAAGCTTATAATCTCAGCACCAGGGTTTTTATCACCTAAATTCGCATTTGATATATGACCAATTGATAGACCAATCCTATTTTTACTCTTAAGAGTATAACTAACTTCTACAGTAGTTCTGAATTGAACATCATTACCAAGGTTTTTTCCTGAACCATTATCATAATAGCCTACTCCAAAGCTTGGAGTAAAAATGAAATTATTTGTTTTACCTTGAAACAATTGACCAAGATTATCATCTAAATAAAATCCAGTTAAAAAATATGAGGCTGAGTCACCAGTATATTCTAACCCAATAAATGGTTTTAAAAAAAAGAAATTATCTTCTTTTGGTCCAATATCAAAAATTGTTTTATTGAATCTTTTTTCAAATCTAAAGTCAGTAGTAGACTTATCTTCACTTCCGTCAAATTTTATATCATAAATTCCTAATCCATAAATATTAATACCATTCGCATTAACTCCAAAACTAAATATTATTGATATTAATATTATAAAATTTTTCATAAGTTTATTCTATTTGAATAAATTTTAGTATCAAATAAAAAATTCTTTGTCTTGTTGAGAAATTTCTAATATTGCTTTTCTGAGTTTTTCTAGTGCCTTAGTTTCGATCTGCCTTACTCTTTCTTTACTAATTTTTAATTTTTGGCCTAATTCATCTAAAGTAATACTTTTTTCTTTAAATTTTCTTAGATTAATTATAGTTTTTTCTCTGTCGTTGAGTGACTCAATAGCAGACTTAATATATTGTTTTTTAATTTTTTGATCATTAAAATCTTCGTATAATTCCTCTGGATTTTGCCTTTCGTCTTGTAAAAGATCCATTAGATCATTCTCATTTTCATTGTCAACTTTTTGATTTAGATGAAGATCACCTCCAGTTAACCTAGACTCCATATTTTGCACTTCTAATGATTTAACATTTAACATATTGGATACTTTATTAATTTCTTCTTGCCCCATATATTCTTTAGAAACACTATTTATTTGTTGCTTAATTTTTTTTAAATTAAAAAAAAGTGCTTTTTGTGATGCTGTTGAACCAGTTCTGACTACAGACCAATTTTTTAAGATAAAGTCCTGAATAGACGCTCTAATCCACCAGGATGCATAAGTAGATAGTCTAAAATCTTTTGATGTATCAAATTTATCTAGTGCGTGCATAATACCAAGAACACCTTCATGAGTTAGATCATCAAGAGATAATCCATAGCTTGAATATTTCTTTGCATATGAGATTGCTAGTCTTAGGTAAGAGTTTAGAATTTTTTGGAGAGATTTAGGATTTCTATTTTCTCGCCAATCATTAATTAAACTAAATTCCTCTTCCTTCTCTAAGATGGAAGCCTTTTTTGAGATCTCTACAAGTTTATTTGATTTAAAATTGTTAAACATATGTATAATTATACGTTTGTTATCGTCTTTTGGATCAGTTAGATTCAAATAAATCTAAAATATCTCCATTTTCTGTGAAAATACCTACATAAATACTATTATTTGAAAGTGGTTGTTTGAATAAGGTACAGACAATTTTGTTCTTTGATTGTTCTAATTCATTATCATGAATTGATTCATATCCTCTGACTATTCTTGTAAAAGAGTTGTAAGGCCTGCTTATTTTTGAGAAATTTTGATACCCCCACCAAAAACAATCATTCTGAGCAGACAACGGTCTTGAAATGTCAACGCCTCTATTAACAAAAAGTATTTTTTTTGTTTTTGAGTATGCTGCATGTTTTAGATTTAAAAAATAATCTTTGTGGCCAGGATTTTGTAAAAGTGAATTATTCAATCTAGAGGTCCATTTTGATATTGCAACAGTTCCTGATGAAGCTATGTTTGCAACATCTTGGATTTTATAACCATAAGACTCTAATGTTTTATTTACTCCGTGTTCAAACATCCAGTTTAAAATCTCTATTGGGTTCGGTGCAGTATGAAGTTGTAATAATTTGCTAAACATTTCTTCCTGAGCACCTCTTAAAAAAACAATGTCATTTGGTTTTAATTTAAATTTTGACATTAGTTCAAATCTTAAATTAATAACATTTGATAAAATTTGTTTACTTGAATCCCCTAAACCAATTACATTTCCTAATATTACTAGCTTATCATTGTCTTGAAAATTTTCTAATATAAATTTTCTAATTGAGTTAAATGCATTTAAATTGGAATGGACAGATCCAACAGCCCATATTCTTGAACATTTACTAAACTCTATAAAATTGCTTGTATTACTCAATTATCTACTTTGAATTTAAAATATTTTCAATTTTTTCTGTAGATTGAAAGTAATCTGTTTTTTCTACAGCTGCTACTTCTCTTGCTAAACGCTCAATGGCAACTTGAAACATTTGTCTTTCACTATAAGATTGTTCAGATTGACTATTTTTTCTAAATAAGTCCCTTACCACTTCAGCTATTTTAACGGGATCTCCAGAAAAAATTTTTGCATCATATTCTTGTGCTCTTCTACTCCACATAATTCGTCTTATTTTTGGTTTTAGTTTTAATGTTTCAAATACTTCTTCTATAATTTTTTTTGTTGAGATCTTTCTTAACCCCACTTCATTTTGCTTATCAAGGGGTACTCTTATGGTTAATTTAGATTGTTCCATTTTAACTACATAAAATTTAGTTTTTATATTTGCCAATTCCATCGTTTCAAGTTTTACAATCTCACCTACACCATGCTTTGGATAGACAACAATTTCACCAATTTTAAACTCAGAGTTTTTTTTACTTTTCATTTAAAGTTCCTGGTTTTTCACTAAAGTACTTATTAAACTTATCTTCAATTCCCTCCCAATCATTTGCATCTTTGGGCGGTGTTTTTTTTGAAGATATATTTGGCCATATTTCTGAATATTTTCTATTAATTTCCGCCCATTTTTCAGTTCCATCTTCTGTATCAGATAATATAGCCTCAGCTGGACATTCTGGTTCACAAACACCGCAATCTATGCATTCATCAGGATTGATAACTAGCATATTTTCGCCCTCATAAAAACAATCGACAGGGCATACTTCAACACAATCCATGTGTTTACAATTTATACATTTTTCATCAACTACATAAGTCATAACTATTTAGAAATTTTAATTAGAGCTCTTTTCCTTGCATTTCCAGATTTAATATCAGAAATATATAATAATCCTGAAAGTCTTCTTAAAAGACTTGTTTCATAATCGTGTAATTTACCATCAGCAAGTACTATCTCCCAAAGTATCTCTAACAATAAAATTTTTTTTTCTTCAGAATAATCTTTATTAATCTTAGAAGTATAATAAAATAATGATTTTGAATTATTTCTATCTTTTATTGCCTTTTGCAGGATTGATTTAACTTTATCATTATTTTCTTCAAAAAGATTAGTCAAAGTATCTTCAATTTTGCTTATTTCTTCATCATCAATATTTCCATCAGTATTTGCTGCTTCTATTAATAGACCACAAATCAGTTCCAACTCATTATAAGCTGAAACATTATTTACTTCGTTATTCTCAAAAAAATTTTTTAATATATTTATCAAAATTTGCTAATCCTACCAATCTTTTAAAGAAGTTTCTCTAAAACTGCAAAAGGAGAATTTGGGTCCAGCTTTTTTTTCGGTTTTGTTTTGCGATCGATTATTTTTTTTGTATTATTTTTTTTATAACTTTTTTTATCAATTTTATGCAATTGCTTAAAAAAATAAAGTTTTTTGTTATCAATGACATTAATTACTTCATATCCACAGAAACGCATTATACCCTCTAATTGATCACTGTTGCAACCAATAGGGTTCATTAAATCAGCTGACTCTAAAAAAGGTCCGTATTTAATTTTTTTTCTTGCTAAGAAAAAAGCTTTTTCAAATACATCAACTCTTAAAGCAAAATTTTTAATACGAATATACCCGATACAAAACCAATAGCTTTCTGGAATAACTAAATTGGATGTAAAAGATACCCTTCCATCTGAAGGAAGTGGGATAAATTCATTTAACAAAATGGTGTCATTATATATTTTCCATAAAACTGCACTTAACTCAATTGATTTTTTTTTCATTAAATTTGGAATAAAAAAGTATTTTGCACCAATTCTAATACCAAGTTTAGAAATTTGTTGCTTACTTTGATCATCAATCTTATTTATAAAATCTTTAAAATTTTTAATTTCTAGCATCCCTAAATTTTCAAAACAATTAAATGTTATAGCTCTAAGATTTGGATTTAAATTATCCTCTAATTTTTCTTTAACAGGCTTTAAATTTACTTTAATTAGATTATCAATCCAGGATTGCAACTTTGCAGAAACAAGTAATTTCTTTTCTGATGATAAGAATTCAGTATTTAAAGCTTCTGCAATTGGATTGTAAATTTTTTGTCCTTTAATTAAATGACCTATTTTTTCTTCACCCCAATAAATAAATATTTGATCATTTAATTTCAATTTTGATACATCACCAAGATTTATAGAATCATCAGGAGCATTAAGAAAATTATCTATTTTAATATCAATCATATTTCTAATAGATTTTTTAACATGACTTAATAAAAAAAGAGAGTGAGAAATAATATTTTTGTTAAAAACCAAATCAAAACCTCTAACATGACCGTATATTCTGTTATCCAAAACAACTTCATTTTTTTTATTAATTTCAACTTTTTTCAACAATTTTGTTTCTGTTGTATTAATAAAATATTTAGAAGATGTATCAATAAATTTATTTGTAAGTCCTTCATGCAAATTATCAGATAGATTATTTTCAATTTTTAAAGTTTTTTCTTGCCAATATTTTGGATTAGTTAGCCATGAATTTTGATTAGAAATATATGTCCATGTCCTTATTTGAGATATTTTCATAGATAATTCTGGAATGCCACCGATAAAATTATCTAATTTTGAAATTCTTTGATTAATCCAGTCCTCTGGAATATTGTAGTTATTACTCAACAAGATTATAAAAATATTTTTTAAAAATATTAAATAATTGTCATTAAAGATTTTTTCAAAATCAGGAATTCTACAAATTTCCCAAAGAAGTTTTATATTTTTGGAATTTGTTAAATATTTATTTACCTCACTATCGTCAATTAAATTTCTGAGATTGATTTCATCTATTGCATTTTTTTTATGAATAAAAAAATTATGAATTGGAAATTTTTTTAAAGATTGTAATAAGGAACCTATTGAACTAAAATTTAAATTTGAATTTCTCCAATAAATTTTTTGTATTTGATCATAATCATGTTTTTCAATTGACTGTATTGTTAGTGGATCTAAATTTCCTGCATCTCTTGTATAACTAAATGTACCATTATCTTTATAACGTCCTGCTCTACCAGCTATTTGACCTATTTCACTAGACGTAAGATTTCTTCTGTATCTTCCATCAAACTTTTCTAAAGACGTAAAACAAACATGATTTATGCTCAAGTTTAAGCCCATGCCTATTGCATCAGTTGCAACTAAATAATCAACTTTATTATTTTCATAGATTTGCACTTGAGAATTTCTAGTTCTTGGACTTAATGAACCTAAGACGACAGCTGCCCCGCCCTTATGAGTTCTAATTTTTTCAGCAATCTCATAAACTTTATTAATATTAAATGCGATTATAGCCGATCTTGGTTTTAACTTAGAAAAATTCTGTTTTGGTAGAAATGAAAGGTTTGAGAAACGTTCCTTATATTGAATTTTTATTTGTGGAAATAATTTTTTTAATATTGTTTTAATTGTCAATGAACCTAAAAAAATTGTTTCATATGTACCTCTTAAGTTTAGAATTCTATCAGTAAAAATATGACCTCTTTCATAATCAGCGGCAAGTTGCACTTCATCAATTACTACACAGTCTACATGCTTATCTGTTGGCATTGACTCAACAGTACAAAAAAAATATTTTGCCTCTCTTGGAACAATTTTTTCCTCACCTGTAATGAGGGCGATATAATTTAATCCATATTGGTGTACTGCTTTATCATAATTTTCTCTAGCTAATAATCTTAGAGGGAAACCAAATATTCCAGATGAGTATGAGAATAATCTTTCAAAAGCTGAATGAGTTTTACCAGTATTAGTTGGTCCAAGTATAGCGAGTAAATTCCCGTTATTTTGGTCCATTTAAATTATGCAGCATTAGAAATAATTTCATTTAATACAAAATTTAAAATTCCCCCTGCTTTATAGTAATCAAGTTCTTTATTTGTATCTATTCTGCATTTTAAATTTATTTCATTAATGTTTTCACCTTTTAGTTTACATTTAAGTATTTTGTTAGGATATAAATCTGATATTCCACTTATAAATATTTTTTCACTACCACTAAGTTTCAGATTGTTTCTATTATTATTATCCATAAACTCTAAAGGTAAAACACCCATACCAATTAAGTTTGACCTATGTATTCTTTCAAAACTCTCTGCAATAACAGCTTTGACTCCAAGCAGCTTTGTACCTTTTGCCGCCCAGTCTCTTGAAGAACCAGTGCCGTATTCTTTTCCCGCAATAATCACAGTATCAATTTCGTTTTCAATATATTCTTGAGATGCATCATAAATTGGCATAGATTTGTTAGAATAGAAGGATTTTGTTATTCCTCCTTCAGTGCCTGGCAATATTTCATTTTTAATTCTTATATTGGCAAAGGTTCCTCTCATCATTATTTCATGATTACCTCTTCTTGAACCATAAGAATTAAAGTTTTTTACATTTACTTGACGATCGTTTAAGTATTTTCCCGCAGGACTGTCTTCTTTTATACTTCCTGCTGGCGATATATGATCAGTTGTAACACTGTCACCAAGCATAGCAAGTATCTGAGCATTCTCTATGTCTTTAAGAGTAATTTTTTTATTTTCTTCAAAAAAAGGTGGATGTTTTATATAAGTGCTTGAATCGTTCCAATTATATGTTGTGTTTTTATCACTTTGAATTAATTGCCAATTTTTATCACCTTCATAAATTTCTTGATATCTTTTTTTAAACAAATCTGGTGAAAGGCTTGAATTTAATAAATTATTAATTTCTTCATTAGTAGGCCATAAGTCTCTAAGGTATATTTCTTTTCCATCCATATTTTTTGATATAGGGTCTGTTGTTAAATTGATTTTAATGTTTCCAGCTAAAGCGTAAGCAACAACAAGCGGAGGTGAAGCTAGGAAATTTGCCTTAACTTCTTGATGAACTCTTCCTTCAAAATTTCTATTTCCAGAAAGAACAGAGCAAACTGTCAAGTTATTTGAATTAATTCTTTCAGATATCCACGCATCAAGTGGTCCAGAGTTACCAATACAAGTTGTACAACCATAACCTACAGTATTAAAACCTAGTTTGTTTAAGTATGTTGTTAATTCAGCTTTATCCAAATAATCAGTTACTACTTTACTACCAGGAGCAAGGCTTGTCTTAACCCATGGTTTAACATTGAGTCCAAATTCTACTGCTTTTTTAGCCAACAAACCTGCTGCAATCATTACACTAGGGTTTGAAGTGTTAGTGCAACTAGTAATAGCAGCTATTACAATATCTCCTGTGTTTAATTTATTTTTGTTGTCTGACAGACTGCTGTCAATTTTGTTGAACTCATCTGGTATATTTTTAAGTAAAATTTTATCTTGAGGTCTCTTAGGACCAGCTAATGATGGCTCAATGGTCGCAAGATCTAACTTTATTTTTTTAGAAAAAATTGGATTATAGCTGGAGTCGGCCCACATTAATTGTTTTTTTGAATATCCGGTTATAATATCTAAATGCTGTTCATCTTTGCCAGTTAGTCTTAAATAATTAATTGTTTCTTGATCAGTTGGAAAAAAACCGCATGTAGCTCCATACTCTGGAGCCATGTTGGAAATAGTAGCTCTATCGGCTAGTGATAAATTTGAAAGGCCATTTCCAAAAAATTCAACAAATTTACCGACAACTCCGCTTTCTCTAAGCATTTTAGTAACTGTTAAAACTAAGTCTGTGGCTGTAATCCCTTCGTTTAATAATCCATTTAATTCAAAGCCTACTACTTCAGGAACATTCATTGATATAGGCTGTCCCAACATAGCCGCTTCTGCTTCTATACCACCCACACCCCAACCTAATACTGAAAGTGAATTAACCATTGTAGTATGGCTATCTGTGCCTACAACTGAGTCAGGAAAAATATATTCTTTTTCATTAAATTTTTTTACCCAAACTGTTTTAGCTATATTCTCTAGATTGACTTGATGACAAATGCCAGCACCTGGAGGAACTAAGAAGAAATTATCAAAAGAATTTTGACCCCATTTCAAAAATTGATACCTCTCTTTGTTTCTTTCAAACTCTTTTTTTACATTTATATCAAGTGAATCATTGTTTTTATAACTATCTACCATTACTGAATGATCAATAATTAGATCAACTCTTGAAAGAGGGTTAATTATTTTTGGCTCTAATCCTCTTTTTTTCAATGCATTCCTCATAGCCGCTAAATCTGCCACAGCTGGTACGCCTGTAAAATCTTGCATTAATACTCTTGTTGGGGAAAAAACTATTTCTAGGTTGTCACTTTTATTTTCTTGAGTGAGTGAATGAAAAGTTTTTGCAATCATGTCCTCAGTTACAGTTTCACCATCCTCATTTCGCAATAGATTTTCAAGTATAATCTTTATTGTTATTGGTACTTTAGAAAGGTTAATTTTGAACTTATCAGCAACAATATTAAGGTCAAAATAGTTGTATATTGACTTATTAATATTTAATTTTTGTTCAGAATTGAATGAATCTAAATTTTTCATGCGTTTGTATTAATAATTATAAATATTCAAATAGTATGAAGATTATTTTTTGTATAGGAAAATATGAATTTATTACATGATTTCTGCGAAAAATCACAAATAAAATTAAAATTCATTTAAAGAATAAAATTATTTTAAAATAAATAAAATGATAATTTTTTTTAGTTTATTTAATCAATGGTATATTGTTGACTTTAAGCGTAAGTTTTGGGAATAAAAGTGCAGCCTTTTATTAATATCACTGTTTAGTGATTTTGGAGGGAGGTTCCTCCGGGGTAACAAAATACAAGGAGTATTTTATGGCTAAGAAGAAAAAGAAAGCTGC
>MDTG01262906.1_pt1 | contig 14741 bp, 13 predicted proteins | sample 811421 | NCBI WGS metagenome assembly MDTG01 (sample SAMN05326645, study PRJNA326480) | marine metagenome | isolation source: seawater | place: Pacific Ocean: South East | collected 2011
CATATGATCATATTTTATTAATCAAAGACTTATTATATGTTAATTATGATTTAAATAATTATTTGGTGTTTTTGAAAGGCTTTAATCCGCCTTTAGTAATAATTAGTTCTTTACTTATCCTAAACCTTCCTGTGCCCCTCATAGTAGAGAAAACATTGCTTACTTCAGCAAAGAAGACAACAATTATTGAAGAAATATAAGAAAACAAAAGCAATATTATTACTGCAGAAATTGTTCCGTACACCATATCAAAATTACCAAATTTCGATATATATAAAACAAAAAGTGTTTTTGTAAATTCGAATATCATGGTTCCTAATATTGCTGCAAGAAGTGATTGTTTAAATTTTATAGATTTTTGGGGAATTGCATTATATATAAAAGCAAATATACCAAGACTTAATAGAGGAGGCAGGATATGTATTGTGGTAAAAGTCCAAATATTTTCAATTAGATTTGTTTGGTCTGCTCCAGCAGACTCTATGCCTACACTTCTGCCTATAATTGCATATACTGTTTCAATAAGTATGTTTGTTGATAGAACAAGCCCAATACTTACTGTGTATATCATATCGGTTAATTTTCTTCTTAATAGTGATCTGTTATCTGAAATTTTCCATATCCTGTTCATCATTCTAGATAATGCACCAAAAACAGCACTTCCGGTCCAAAGCAAGCCTATAACAGCAAGGGCTCCAACCAACCCTCTGTTGAAGTCAATTGTTTGTAAATTGTCATATATAATCGGACTATCTGCTATTCCTGGTAAATGTCTTTCAAGTACATCTTTAACTAATTCTACTGCTCTCTCATGACCAAAAAATATACCTAGAAAAGCTAATAGCCCTAATATAAATGGGAATACTGAGAAAAAGATATAATAAGACATCCCTGCTGCAAGATATGTTCCATCATCTCTTGCAAACTTTTTTAAAGATTCAGTAAAAAGATCATAAATACTCCTCAATATAGAAGGAGCATTTATTTCATATATAAATTTTTTTATTAATTCCAAAGTGCTCATAAATTACACAAAATTAACATATTTTTTAGACATTTTAGATTAATTGAATGTTAAAATACCATTAGATTAACAATATAATTTATACAAAATATATTCTTTAAGTTAGAAATTAGACAATTAGGATAAATTTATGCCATCAAAATCTGATACAAAAATTGAAGACCTTTTAGCTTCAAGGAAAAAGAAATTCCCCGTAGTAACCGTAGGTTCAATTGTAGCAATATTGTTATTAATATTAGCTTTTTATTTTGATTTATTTTCAATATTTAATTCCTCTGAAAAGGAAATTAATATGCAAAAAGATATTGTAGTTGCTGAAATGGGAAATATGGCAAGTACATTAACTTCATCTGGAACCGCTAAAGCTGGAGCTCAATCAAATCTATATTCTGATTCAATGGGTGAAGTATACGAAGTCAAGTTTTCTGCGGGAGATGAAGTCAAAAAAGATGAAATTATTTTAACTTTTAATAAAGATGCTGCTGTAAGAAATTTAGAAATTTCCAAGTCTAATTTAAACCAAGCTCAAATCACATTAAATGAATTATTAAATAGCCCTACAGATTCAGAAAAGCTTAGTGCAAGTCAGTCAAAGATAAGTGCAGAACAACAATTAGAATCTTCCAAACAGCAACTTAAAAATGCCGAAATTACCTTAGATAAATTACTTACACCTGACTTATCTCAAATTAATTCTGCAGAAGCTGGAGTAGTGTCAGCAGAAGCTGGAGTAGTGTCTGCAGAAGCTGGAGTAGTGTCTGCAAAAAGCTCTATAGTATCTGCTCAAAATGCTATAGATAATGCATACGTAGAACTTCTGAATTCGCAAAAATCTTATTGTGACACCTTATTAACTAATCCTCCTTTTTCAGACGAGAAGGCTCCTGTATGTTCTACAACTGATTTGCCTTTATCTGAATCTAACAGGTCAAGGCTACTAGATGATATAAAAAGTGAAAATGATCCTACTACTGCAAGAATTACTACAACCAAGGCTCTGCTTTTAGCTAACTCTACATATACTAATTCTCTAAGTAGTTTGGAAAATGCCAATAGTAATTTAGAGACTTCTGAATCTTCAGTTTTGACTGCAAATAGTAATTTACAGACTGCTCAAACTACTTTAAATTTACTACTTAATCCATCTGAAAGAGATGTATTGCAGGCCCAATTAGCAATAGACACGGCTAAGTTATCCGTTTTATCTTCTCAAGCCTCCTTGGATTCTGCTATTCAATCAGAAATAGATATACTTTCAGGAGCTTCTGAATTTCAAATAGATAAGCAAAAGCAAGCTGTATATACTGCTGAATTATCTGTCCAAGAAAACCAAGTAGTTCTAGATTCTTTAGATATAAAATCTCCCCGAAATGGAGTTGTTGGTTCTATTAATGTTTCTGTCGGTGACAAAGTGTCTGCCAATACCCTTCTAGGGGTTATTAGTGATATCACTTCTATTTCTGTTGACCTAGCAATATCTGAATCAGATGTTGAAGGAATAGAAGAAGGTTTGTATGGAATAGCATTATTTGATTCTATGCCTGATCAGTCATATGTTGTGAAAATATCAAATGTAAGCATAATTCCTAATATTAACCAAGGTATAGTTTCATATCCTGTAGAAGCAGAAATATTAAAAACTAGAGATATAGCTATTGCTCTCCCTGAGCTCGCTAGATATGCATCAGGAATAGCAGGATCTTCTGAATTAGCTAGTTTTATTTCTCCTCAAAGTAATGCATCAGGACCATCAAGAATGGACCCATCGAATCTAGATTTAGAATGTATTAGAGAGCAATTAGGAGATGATTTTGATGTAAATAGTATTTCTCCTGAAACTATTCAAAAAGTTATGAATTCGGGTTGTATGCCTGATTCATCAAAAGGATTTGGGTCAAATTCTATATTAAGTGTAGTTGAACAGTTTGCCCCTTCTAAAATGCCAACAGCTGGAATGGGTGCCAATGTAATTCTTTTAAAAGATTTAAAGGAAGATTTAATTATGATTCCTTCTAAATCTATTATTAGGAAGGGCAAGGAAAGCTACGTAAAAAAGGCGCAAGGCGAAGATGAAATTGAAGTTAAGATTATAACTGGAGAGTCAGATGGAATTAGAACTTCTATTTCAAAAGGAGTTGATGCAGGAGATTTGATAATAATAGAATACCAAGTTACTGAAGACAAACCTGCTGAATCTTTTGAAGATAATAAGGGGTCTCAGCGTCCTCCTGGCCCACGGGGAGGAGGAGGCTTTAGAGGCAACGCAGGAAAATAATGATTGAGTTAAAGAACGTAGAAAAAATTTACGAAACAGAAGCTGAAAATGTTCATGCTTTAAAATCTATAAATTTAAATATCAATCAAGGTGAGTTTGTTTCTATTATGGGTCAATCTGGCTCAGGAAAAACAACATTAATGAATATTTTAGGGTGTCTTGATAACCCTACTTCAGGAGATTATCTTATACAAAATAGCAATGTATCAGATCTTAATGATGACCAAAGATCTGCATTAAGAGGACTACTATTTGGATTTGTTTTTCAAAGTTATAATTTGCTCCCAAGACTTACAGCTCTAGAGCAAGTTGAGTTGCCTTTAATCTATCAAAATGTTGAAGATAGAAAATTAAAAGCTGCAAAAGCATTAGACATGGTTGGCTTAATAGACAGAATCGATTTTAAGCCAAACCAATTAAGTGGAGGCCAACAACAAAGAGTGTCTATAGCTAGATCTTTAGTAGTTAAGCCAAAAGTAGTTTTGGCTGATGAACCAACAGGAGCACTTGATATTAAAACGGGCAAAGAAGTTATGTCTGTTTTAAAAAATCTAGTGAAAAAAGAGAAAATTTCTGTAATAGTAGTAACCCATGAATCTGAGGTGGCAAGTTATACTGACAGAACAATTCTGATTAGCGACGGGGAAATAAAAAGCGATAAATTAAACAAATGAATTTCCAAGATTTAATATTAATTTCATTAAGAGCAATTGCATCAAATGGCTTGAGAAGCTTATTGACTACACTAGGTATTATTATTGGGGTAAGTTCTGTAATTATTTTAATGTCGGTAGGTCAAGGAGCAGTAAAAGGTGTAATAGATGAACTAAATTCTCTAGGTACAAATTTGATATTTATTGAACCTGGCTCATCAGAAGAAGATGGGCAAAAAGGTGCTGCAGGCTCTGCTATAACTCTTACTCGAGAAGACGGAGAAGCAATTATAGAAGCCCAAATACCTGATGTAGTGTATGTAACTTCAATGATAGATTTTGGAGCTCAAGCTATTACCTCTTCAAATAACGTAGGGGTTCAAGTGGTTGGCACTGAGTCAATGTATTCTATTATGAGAGGTTTAAATTTATCTGAAGGTAGATTTATAGATGAAGATGATGTAGAAAAAAAAGCTCTGAATATGGTACTTGGTCACACAATTTCTGAACAATTATTTCCAGAAGATTCGCCTGTTGGCAAAAATGTAAGACTTTCAATTGCAGGGGGAAGGATAATTTTTAATTTTAGAGTTATTGGAGTTACGTCTGAGAGAGGCGCAGGTGTTGGCGTAGATGACGACAATGCAGTTTTTATTCCGGTATCAACTCTTCAAGCCAGGATTAGTTTTATTAAAAACCCAACAGGTGAAACTAATGTTAATAATATTATTATACAAACTGCTGAAGGGGCAGATGAATTAGAAATTAAAGAATCTATTTCACAAGTTTTACTTGATAAGCATAAAGTTACATCACCAGATTTTATTATTGAAAGCCAGAAAGATCTTATTGGAGCCGCAGGAGAAATAGCCAATATTTTGTCTTTATTGTTAGGTGGAATAGCTGGAATTTCTCTAGCAGTAGGCGGGATAGGAGTTATGAATATAATGTTAGTTTCAGTTACAGAAAGAACAAGAGAGATAGGAATTAGGAGGGCAGTAGGAGCAACTAAGGGGGACATTATTAAACAATTTGTTTGGGAAGCATTAACTCTAAGTTCCATGGGAGGAATTATAGGTATTATTTTAGGTATGATAATTTCATTTTCACTTGATGGTAGATTTACTTTCGATGATTTTACTGTTAGAACTGTCATTCAGCCGTGGAGTATTCTTATAGCTTTTGCAGTTTCTTTTGGTATAGGGTTAGTAAGTGGAGTTTATCCAGCATTTAGAGCATCAAGATTAGATCCCATATTAGCTTTAAGAAATGAATAAATTAAAGTAAGTTTCTCTTTCTAAATTGATAAATTGATAATATCAAGAATATAAGAGTTATGGTTAAAAATGGCACCCAGTGCCAAGAATGAAAACCAGCCTTAAGAGGATCAGAGCCTTTGTAGTAATAAAATAATGAGAAGTATTTTGTGTTGTTAAGAGAGTCAACTAACGGGGCAATATTTGCAATTAAATATGATATCAATGCCAGCGCTCCACCAATACCAACAGCTTGAGATGCGTTGCCACTCAAAGTTCCAATAAATATAGATATCATTCCGAATGAAATACCCATTAAAAATAAGTTAAAACATATAGCCACCAATCCTTCATTTGGGATGCTTTGAGAGAAAGCAATTCCTAAAATAAAATAAGAAAACCAATGCACTATAGATATAAATAAAGCCTTAATAATCATGGAAAAGATTTTCTGAATTATGAAACTTTCTCTTGAAATTGGAGCTGAGAGAACTATATCCAAACTTTTTATAGCCTCTTCACTTGCTGTGGATTTTCCTCCAGAATTAACTGCTACCGCTATTACCATAATCGGAGCCATTATAGTAAATATTTGAGCATTCAAAAATCCCGATATGCTGCTAAAATCTATGCCAGATTCTCCTCCAATAAATTGCACTAGTGCTTTTGGAAAACTATCAAATATAGTTTGAAATGCATTTAGTTCAATGGAGGAAAGTACAAACATTATATAAAGAGCCAGTATAAATATTCCCGCAAACCAATAAATGGCTGCTTTTCTAAAATCCCAAAGTGTCTTCAGTAAGATATTGCTCAACATCATTTTTTACTCTTATTTTTTTTGTAAAATGATAGAAATATTTCTTCCAGATCAGGCTCCATGCTTCTAAAAGATATTACTTTATTTTCAGAAATCTTCTTAATAAATTTATTAACATCACCTTCAACATCAAATATAAATTTTTCACCAGACCTAGAGATATTTTTAACCCCTATTGATTTTCCAAATTTTCTCTCAGGAACCTCATTTTTAAATATAACCTCAAATCTGTTGATTGCCATTGATTTCAATTGAGCCATAGTATTTTCAACAACAATCTTTCCGTTTTTTATTATTGCAACTCTATCGCATAACATTTCTACTTCAGGGAGAACGTGAGAAGAGATAAAGATAGTTTTGCCTTTTTCCTTATACTTTAAAATAAGTTCATCAAATTCTTGTTGCTTCAAAGGATCAAGGCCACTTGTAGGCTCGTCAAGAATTAGAATTTCAGGGTCATGACAGAATGCTTGTATTATTCCAATTTTCTGTTTATTACCTTTAGAGAGCTGTTTGGATTTTTTATTAAGATCTAAGTCAAATTTTTTTGCAAGAGATTTAGCGTAGTTAATTTTTTCAGGTTTATTTCTCAAGTGCATCATATGGGTCAAATATTCAAGGCCAGTCATGTTGTCATATGTAGTAAATTCCCCTGGCAAATATCCTATAAGATTTCGTATTGCTAAATAATCTTTTACTGAATCAAGACCAGCAATTGAAATTTCTCCATTAGTTGGAAAAATGAAATTAAGCATGCTGCGCATAGTTGTGCTTTTACCAGCTCCATTTGGGCCAATTAGGCCAAATATTTCGCCTTCTTGCACATTGAAAGAAATATTTGAAACAGCTCTAAAATTGCCATATTTTTTAGTTAATTTTTTAACGCTTATTATTTCAGACATTCAAAAAATTATACTTCAAGTTTAAAAGAACTTACACCCTTAAATGTTTTCCAAATAACAATAACTACAATACATGAAATTAGGCCTCCCATAATTAGTGCATTACGAGCCCCTATTAGATCAGATGCGACTCCTATTTCGAAATGACCCACATTATTTGCTGTCATAGCTGCAACCGAATGCAAACTAACTGCTCTCCCTCTAAGATTATCTGGGCACGTGAGTTGGACTATAGCTTGCCTTACTGTCATTCCAACTGCATCAGCAGCCCCGAGAAGACTGATAATTAATGCTCCTAAAAAGAGTCCTGAAGACAATCCAAAAATAATTAACAATACTCCATATAGCATTGTGGCAGCTAATACTAATTTTCCTTTAGATTTTATCTTTGTTAAGAAAACTACTAAAAATGACCCTGCAATTGCTCCTACAGAATTGAAGGCAGTTAGTAGAGAGACGGCTGCAGCCCCTCCCTTATAAAGCCTATCGGCTATTAGGGGCATAATTTGCCGATAAAAACTTACTACAGTTACACCAATATCTAATAAATATAATCCAGGAAGTATCGGATGATTTTTTACATATACCAAGCCTTCTAAAATATTTTTTATTGGACTCATTTTATTTTTTTGAGAAGGCGTGGAATTACTTTTTATCATCATGCAAGCTATGGCAGATACAAAAGCAGCTATACTTCCTATAAATAATGGAAGGGCAGTACCAACTAATACAGTTAAAATACCGAATATTATAGGAGCAATAACACTTCCTATTTGCATTGTTGCAGTATTAGCAGCAACCGCATAGATTAGTTGATTTTTTGGAACTAGATTAGCTGTCAATGCAGATCTGGCAGGCCCCCCAATAGTTGAGTTTACTGAAAGAATTGCTGTCGCAATATATATATGCCAATCAGTCAGTGAGTTAGTAAAAGCGAAATAAGATAGTAAGCCCACAACCAAAGTTCCTATTAATTGAGTTACAGTGATTAAAGTTGTCCTTTTTAGGTAATCTGCAAAAACTCCTCCAAAAAGAATTGAAGGCAACTGAAAGAATAATTGTATTATCCCAAGCATTCCTAGACTTAGTCCAGAACCAGTAATTTCATATAGAATGAACCCTGTAGAAATTATCCTGATCTGTGTGGATAGCATTGAGAGAAAACTTGAAAGCCATAAGAGAGTGTAATTTCTGATTAAAAAAACTTCCCAAAAATATTTATTTTCTGATTTATTAACAGTCAAAATATTTATACTTTAATATATTTTATAAAATTTGATATCAAGTCATTTACACTTTTTTCATTTTTTGATTCACAATATATTCTTACAACTGGCTCAGTTCCAGATAATCTTAAAAGTAGCCATGAATTATCATTTAAATTAATTTTTAATCCATCTTTCTTGTCTATTGATTTAATCTCTAAATCAAATAAATTGTCTTTATTAAAGTCTTTAATGAATTTAGTTAATTTATTTTTAGAATTTTGATCTATTTCAAAATCTGACCTTTTAAAAAAATGATCACCATATTTTTTCTTTTGATTAATATATAGTTCTTCGGAACTAATACCAGAATCTACTAGTTGCTCAAGAAGCAAAAGGGCACTAATGGTTCCATCTCTTTCGTTTAGATGGGGGGAATAAGAATATCCTCCACTTTCTTCCCCTCCCAGAATCGATTTATTTAAAGTCATTTCTGGAGCAACATACTTAAATCCAATCTTGGTTCTTATACAATCAGTTTTATAATATGTTGCAATTTTATCGATCATTGATGACATAGATACTGTTGTGCAAATAGATTGTATTTCATTTCTATTACCGAGGATATGTTCTGCAATAGAGCAGAAAGCGTAAGGTGCATCAATATAATTTCCTTTATTATCAACTAACCCAACTCTATCTGAATCTGCATCGAATCCAAATCCTATATCTGCTTTTATATGATTAATTTTTAATTTAAGTTTTTTTAAATTATTAGAAATAGGCTCAGGCTGTTTAATTCCTGGAAAACTAGGATCTTGATTGTTATTGATTTCAATAATATTGCATTTTCCTCCTTCTAAAATTTTACTTAATAGGGATGCAGAGGTTCCAAACATACAATCCACTACAACTTTAAGTTCAGTGTTTTTAATTTTTGCGATATTGATAAATTTTGATATCGAAATTAAATATTCATCAATAAGATTTTCGCGTAAAATTTCTACATCATTATTTGAATAATCGCCAACTTTAGTTGCAGAAGAATTGATTTTTTTAGAGATATTATTAACTGTTTTTTCATCTACACTTTGACCTTCAGAGTTCTTAATCTTTATTCCATTCCATAAAGACGAATTATGACTCGCAGTAATTATTATGCCAAAATCAAAACTTTTATTTTTTACTGAAAAGCTCACTACAGGAGTAGGAACTGGTCCATTACTTAATACAACTTTATGACCGCAATAGGAAATATATTTTGATATTTCTTCCGATATATCTTTTGATAAAAATCTGGTGTCGTATCCTATTATGATTTTTCTATTCTGACCACCTACTGATTCAAGAAATGATTTAATTACTAGCAGGCAATTTTCCAAATTAAATTCTTCGCCAATTTTTGCTCTCCACCCATCTGTACCAAAAGCAGGCTTTGAAGAATTTTTACTCATTAAATTCTGAGATTATCTACTTTATTTAAATTTTCCCATGGCAGATCAAGATCAATTCTTCCAAAATGACCGTATGCAGCTGTTTGCTTATATATAGGTCTCCTTAGATTAAGAGACTCAATTATACCTCCAGGGCTTAGGTCAAAATTATTCCTTATCTTATTTGTGATTTCATCTATAGAAACTTTATTTGTTCCATGTGCATCTACTAATATTGATATTGGTTCAGCCATACCTATTGCGTATGAAAGTTGAACTTCCATTCTTTCTGCTAATCCAGCAGCAACACAATTTTTTGCTACCCATCTTGCTGCGTATGCTCCAGTCCTATCAACTTTGGTGCAATCTTTTCCTGAAAATGCACCACCTCCATGCCTGCAACTACCTCCGTATGTATCAACAATAATTTTTCTGCCTGTTAATCCTGCATCTCCATGTGGTCCTCCTACAATAAATTGCCCCGAAGGGTTGAAGATAAATCTTGTGTTATTATCAATCAGTTCTGAAGGGATAGTTTCGTTACAAACATATTCTTTTAAGTCATTTTTTATCAACTCTTGGTTAACACTGGGAGAATGCTGAGTACTTATTACTACAGTATCAATTCTTAGAGGAGTTCCATCAGATTTATATTCCATTGTAATTTGACTTTTGCCGTCGGGCCTAACCCATTCTAGAGAACCATTCTTTCTTACCTCAGATAACTTTCTTGTTAAAGCATGAGATATGGATATAGGCAAGGGCATGAAGTCCTCACTTTCTTTAGTTGCATAACCAATCATCATTCCTTGGTCTCCTGCACCTAATTTTTCAGACCCATTAGATCTGGCTTCTAAGGCAACATCTACACCAGCTTTAATATCTGGACTTTGTTGTCCAAGCGCAGTTATAACTTTACATTTTTTACCATCTAACCCTATTTCATTATTATCATATCCAATTGATAGTATTGTTTCTCTAGCAATTTCCTCAAAATCAATCTTTGCAGAAGTTGTTATTTCACCAAGTAAAACAACTAAATTAGTAGTGGTAGCAGTCTCGCAAGCAACTCTTGCATAAGGATCAAGCCTCATTAATTCATCTAAAATTGCATCTGATACTTGATCACATAACTTGTCAGGATGACCTTCAGTAACAGATTCTGAAGTAAGTAGAAATGTATCCATTATAAACTCTCCTGACTTGAACCTGTGCCTAATTCCCAGCTATTTAAATATTTATCCTGCTTATCTTTTAAAGTGTCGTAGGCCATATTCATTGATTTTATTTTTAGAGACGCTATTTCTTGGTCTACGCTTTTTGGAAGAGTGGTGACTTCATTTTTTAATTCATCTTTATTTTTTACTATATGTTCACAAGCAAGAGCTTGATTTGCAAAACTCATATCCATTACGCTAGGAGGATGACCTTCAGCAGCAGCTAGATTTACTAATCTACCTTCTCCTAAAACAAAAATTAACTTTCCTGTTTCAAGAGTGTACTCTTCTACATTATCTCGAACCCTTCTCTTATTTTCTGTCATTTTTTCCAATGATTCTAAATTGAGCTCAACATTAAAATGACCTGAATTTGCAACTATAGCTCCACTTTTCATATTTTCAAAATGCTCTTTATCTACTGCATGAAGACCTCCGGTAACAGTAACAAATATATCTCCGATTTTACTCGCCTCATCCATCTTCATTACTTCGTGTCCATCCATTATTGCCTCGAGAGCTTTAACTGAATCTACCTCACAAACTACAGTTCTCGCTCCCATTCCTTTAGCTCTTGATGCAAGCCCTCTTCCACACCAACCATAACCTACAATCACCATCGTTTTCCCGGTAATTAATATATTAGTTGCTCTAATAATTCCGTCTAGAGTACTTTGTCCTGTGCCGTATCTATTATCAAACATATGTTTTGTATCTGAATCATTGACAGCTATGACTGGAAATTTTAGCTTTCCTTGAGAAGAAAGAGCTTTTAATCTAATAATACCTGTTGTAGTTTCTTCCATGCTTCCAATTATATTTTCTAATCCAGGATGATCTCCTCCATGTAGCTTTGCTACTAAATCAGCTCCATCATCAATCGTTAGGTGTGGCTTTTCATCTAATACAGCTTCTAAATGTTTATCATAAGTTTCTTCGTCTTCTCCATGGATTGCATATACTGATATTCCTTGGCTTACTAAATATGCTGCAATATCATCTTGGGTAGATAAAGGATTAGAAGCACACATCGAAACAGTTGCTCCTCCTGCAGACAAGGTATCAACTAAATTAGCTGTTTCAGCAGTTATGTGAAGGCATCCAGAAATTTTAATTCCTTCTAAAGGCTTTTCTTTTAAAAACCTTTCTTTAATAGATTTTAAAACAGGCATCTCTCTAGAAGCCCATTCAGCCCTGAGGCCTCCTTCTTTAGATAAATTAATATCTTTAATATCATTCTTTGGATTGCTTTCGCTCATTATTTCTCCTTAAAATAATTTCAATATTTTATTTGATTAACTAAAAGATCTTTCCTTTTTTTTATTTCATCATTATTTAAAGCCAGAAGACGATCTAGTCCGAATTCTTCAACGCAAAATGAAGCCATAACAGATCCATATACACAAGCGTCCTTAAACTCTTTTTCGCTTAAATTTTCTACAGTTGATAAGTATCCCATAAATCCTCCGGCAAAACTATCTCCCGCACCAGTAGGATCCTTAACTTGCTCAACTAATACTGCAGGGAGGAAGAATCTTGTAGTGTTGCTAGCATATACAAGCCCATAATTTCCCAGTTTGATTACCATACGATTGGCTCCAAAACCTTGAATCTTTTTAATACAATTACTTAATGAATTTTCATTTGTAATTAATTTTGCCTCATTTTCATTAATAACTATCACATCAACTTTTGGTAAAAGTTCTATCACAGATTCTGGAGAATTATTAATCCAGAAATCCATAGTATCAAGCCCAATTAATTTTGCTTTGTTCTTTGATTGTTCAATCAAATCTTTTTGATGCTTTGGGTCAGCATTTGCTAAAAATAATGAATATTCTTCAGTAGTATTTTCATTTTTTGAATATAATGTTGGTTTATAAGATTCTAGAACATTTGACTCACCTTTAATTATGCTATTACTTAAAGTTATTGCATCATTTGGAGAATTAATTTCGTATTTCCCCTCCCACTTAAATGTATTCTGCTTTAATCTTTCTACCCCATCTATGTTTATTCCTCTTGATGAAAAAACATCTAGATCTTTCATGTTGAAATCTTTTCCGATTGCACCAGTTATCCTTACGTTATTAGATAGGTATGAAGAAGATATTGCAAAATATGTTGCAGAACCTCCAAATATATTCTCCTTGGTTCCAAATTCTGACGTTATTGAATCATAGGCTAAAACGCCCACCACTTTTAATTTCATAAAATTTACCTATAAGCCTTGCTCTGAAGGCAAGCCTTTACTTATCCATGTAGGCATTCCTTCATATATGTTAAATAATCTTTCCTCATCGATAGATAATGATGCCGAGAATTCACAAGCTAAACCACTTCTTGCTCCTGCTGCACATATAAAATATAGATTTCCTGTTTCAGGAATTTTGTCTATAGATTGCATAAATTGATCCACAGGAATCCATATTGATCCAGGAATGTGCCCTGAATTATATTCATCTTCATTCCTTACATCTATAAAGTGAGTATTATCGTCATTTAGTTTTTCAGATGCTTCTTCGCACGTTATTCTTGTGTAAGGTTCATTTGGATTTTTTTCAGCCATTTCTGCTCCTTTATCATCTATTAATTAGAGAGTATAAAGTTTCTCCAAAAATTTTTTTCTTATCTTGTTCATTTATAAAATCGCAATAAGTATTTAAAGTTTCAAATGCCTGTTTGTATGTAGATGAAAATTTTACAACCGGGAAATCTGAACCCCATACCATTCTTGGACCGAAGGCTTGATAAGCTTCTTTATAAATCCATAAAGCGTCTTTATAAGGAAAGTCCCATCTTCTTTCTCTGCCGATTACATAATTATATCCAGAAAATTTTAGGTGTATATTAGAATATTTTGACGATTCTAAAACATTATTTACATCTTTCTTTTCTGTGTCATTAGCACTCATTCCAGACATATGATGGCAAAGTATAGGAAGGTCAGGAAATTTTTCTGCTACTTTTCTAATGCTATTTTGGTGTTTAGGGGCACCAGCTATACTTGCAATCATTTTTTTATCATTAGCAACTTTGAAAAATTTTAGCCCTTCTTCAGAAAAGAGCCACTCACCGTCGTCCGATCCAATATAGTGAGTAAAGCCCACAAGATCTATTTTTTCGCTTATTTCATCTAATCTGTCTGCCGCCCCTTCCATTTGATATGTTGATGACCAATTGCTGTCTACATCCGCAAATTGATAAAGTTTGTCTTTGTATTTGTTAACACTGTTGGCAATATATTTATTGTTTTCAGGGTTATGCCAAATTTGTGCACTAACTATTGTTGCTTTATCAATATTATTATTTCCCATTTCATAGATTAGTTGTTCAACGTTACCCCAAGTTTCTGGGTTGGGCACTGGGAGTTGATTTGGCTCATGATCATTTCTATCTTGATATGGCCAATATTCCCATGCATGACAATGACTATCAATAATCATAAAAATCTCCTTAATTTTTGCTTACATAAGAAAATTAACATAAATAAGCTTTTTTTTTAATTTTTTACCGTTGACACCAAGTTTAGGTAGAGTTATAGTTGTGTAGTTCCTAAAGTAAGCAGATTACTCTCTTACCTTTAAGAACAATTTAACAATTGAATATCGTGATCCTTGAATAGTGGAAGGAACACACGTCAATTTAAGAGTTTGATCCTGGCTCAGGACGAACATTGGCGGCGCGCCTAATGCATGCAAGTCGAGCGAGCTCGTTTTCTTCGGAAGACACATAGCTAGCGGCGAACGGCTGAGTAACGCGTGAGTAACCTGCCTCAAAGAGGGGAAAAACCATGAGAAATCATGGCTAATTCCGCGTAATGTCGATTAATTAATTTAATCGAAGAAAGAATTTATTCGCTTTGAGATGGGCTTGCGTCCTATCAGGTAGTTGGTGAGGTAATAGCTCACCAAGCCTAAGACGGGTAGCTGGAGTGAGAGCTTGACCAGCCAGAG
>MDTG01017344.1_pt1 | contig 14740 bp, 1 predicted proteins | sample 811421 | NCBI WGS metagenome assembly MDTG01 (sample SAMN05326645, study PRJNA326480) | marine metagenome | isolation source: seawater | place: Pacific Ocean: South East | collected 2011
CAGTGGTTCAAGCTCAAGTTCAAGTAGTAGTTCAAGCAGTAGTTCAAGTTCCAGCAGCAGTAGCGGCGGCGGCGGCGGAGGATATGGTTACTAATGGCACTCCGTAAAAGTCAGGTCCTATTACCAAACATTTTTCAGACTACTAAGAACAACAAGTTCCTAAATGCTACAGTAGATCAATTAATTAGTGAGCCAAGTTTACAGCGTGTAAACAGTTTTATTGGACGTAAGTTTGCTCCTAACTTTACAGTAGGAGACAGTTATGTTCAGGAGATTGACGCTGCGAGACAGAACTATCAACTTGAACCCGCAGTAGTTTATAAAGCACCAAACAAGCAAATAGAAAGTTTGACTGGTTATACTGACTTTGTTAACCAACTTAACTTTAATAATGTTGATACAAACACTCACAGTGATTTATTTGATCAGGAGTACTATAACTACAGTGGATTTGTTGATCTTGATAAACTTGTAAACTATGGCGAATATTTCTGGTTACCTGCAGGCCCTGACAGTGTGCAAACATTTAACAGCACAGTGGATACTGAAAAAGACTTTACAGTTACACGGCGTACAGTTGCTGGTGTAGATGAATACAGTATTGACAACAGTGATAATGCTAATCCAACTATTACACTAGCAAGAGGAGGCAGTTATACATTTAAAGTTGAACAAACAGGATTTCCTTTCTGGATACAAACAGAAACAGGCACTGATGGCATAAGCAGTTATGGTAGTAATGTAAGCACTCGTGAGATAGTGGGTGTTGAAAATAATGGTGATGACAACGGAACAATTACTTTTAATGTTCCTGAGAAGGATGCACAAAATGCAGCAATTAATGCAGTGCAGGCTGCTAATCCTGACTTTGCTACTGATCTAACTTACAAACAAATTCATAATGTTCCCTACAGTGCGTTTATAGACGAACATGGTGGAATAGATGTTCAAACAGAAATAGATGGTAAAACACTTGTGTTTGTAAACACAACTACGGATGAAACGGCTTGGGATCAGGGCGCACTTTTTGATGCATATGGTTTTGACGATGACGATAATCCTTTTGATGCAACTACAACACTGGACATTAGTATTCGTTATGACGTATTTCAAATAGACATCAATACAATTGGCGGAGTTGATACTATACAACTTACTCGCACAGCGGATTGGCCTGTTGCACAAAAAGTTAAAATTAAACAGGGCAACAAATATGGCAACAGAGAGTTTCTAAAAAATGCTAGTGGTGTTCCTGAACTAATTTTACCATACACTGCTGGAGTAAATTTACTATACTATCAGGACGGCACAAACGAAAACCAGTTTGGTAAAATACAACTTGTAGAAATAGACAGTGTAGCAGCAATTGATGTTGAAGATGATGTACTGGGTAAATTATCCTATACAAGTGCAAATGGAGTAAAGTTTACTAATGGACTTAAAGTAGAGTTTAATAGTGATGTTACTCCGTCAACATATGCAGATAGACAGTACTATGTTGAAGGTGTAGGACAACCAGGCGGTATTACACTAACGCCTGTGGACGAACTAATTACACCTGAGACATACACAGTAAGTTCAAGTGATGGATTTGACACTGTTGGATATGATAATGGTGGTTGGGACGGAACACTTAATGCTCCAACAAAACAGGATTACATATTAATTAATAGATCAAGTCCAGATAGAAATGCATGGAGTAGAGGCAATCGTTGGTTCCACAGAGAAGTTATAGAAGCAACTGCAACTTATAACAACTTTACAGCAGACATAGATGATAACAGTAGAGCTAAACGTCCTATAATAGAATTTTACAGTGGAGTTGAACTGTTTAACATGGGCAAAAGCAGTGTTGCTCCTGTGACAGTTGTTGATACAACACAAACAGATGCGCTTAGTAATGTTAACGGCACCACTGGATATTTTGCAGATGGAATAGATTTACAACAGGATAACACTGTTATTTTTAGTGCGGACACAGATGCAGACACAAGACTAAAAATATTTCGTGTAGACTTTATAGATCAAGACAGCGATATAAACACTGGTGAAATAATTAATCTAGTCGAAATAGGTACAGTTACAGATAGTGATTGTGTGCTTAGTACACTGGGTGCAAACAATCAGGGCAAACAGTATTGGGTAGATGGAACTACCTGGAAAACTGCACAGCAAAAAACAAAATTGAACCAGGATCCGCTGTTTGATGTTTTTGATCCTGATCATGTTAGTTTTAGTGATACAACAAAATATCCTAGTAGTAATTTTGTAGGATCAAAACTATTCAGTTACAAGCGAAACAACAACGCAAGTCCTGATAGAATACTAGAGTTTGGTTTGTCCTATAAAAACTTTAACACTATTGGTGATATTGTATTTGAAAATAATTTTGATTCCGACAAATTTCAGTATACTAAAAGCACAGGAAACACAAATGTAATTGTGCGCAGTGGACATGCACATCAGTTTGATATTGCAGGTAATAGAGTGCTATACAATGGCTGGACAAAAGTTGTAGAAAATAGTAGACAATATCAAATTGTTAGTTACACAGTCAACGAAAATGAATTAAACAGTTTTGAGATAGGTGCTCCAGTAGATACCAGTAGAATTAAACAACCACTACAGGTATTTGTAAATGGAAAATTTGCCTATCCAAGTGAATATACACATCTGATTCAGGGTACTCGAGAATATGTTGTGTTTAACACGGATAGAAGTGTTGATGATGTAATTACTATTAAGTTCTTTAGTAATACAAAAGCCGCAAACAGTTTTTACGAAGTACCAGATAACCTAGAACGCAATGCAGGCAATGCTACATTTGAAACACTAACACTGGGACAAATGCGTAATCATACAGTAGAACTTAGTCATCAGATTAAGAATCTAACTGGTATAGCACCAGGTAAGAGCGACATACGCGATCAAAATTATCGTGCTTATCCTGGTAACATACTACAACACAGTGCAGGCCTTATTGCGCCAATGTACTTGATGAGTAATGAACAAGCAAACACAGTTGAAAGCATTAATTTTGTTAAAAACGAATACACAAAATTTAAAAATAGATTCCTGGACAATATTAATAAACTTGATATTGATCTGACACAACCTGACAAATGTGTTGACGACATATTAACATTTATGGCAGGCAAAAAGACCAGCACATTTCCGTTCTACTACAGCGATATGTTACCCTGGGGAACACAAAAGTCACAAGTAAGTTATATTATTGATGATGCAAGTGAGATAGAATTTGAGTTTGCTACGCAATTTGATCTTACAAGTCTTAGCGGTACAGGTGTGCTTGTTTATCATACTGTAAAAACTACAGGTGTAAAAAATTTACTTGTAGAAGGACAGGACTACACATTTGACACAACTGAAGCAAAGATAGTACTCACAACAGATAATTTAGGCATAGGACTAATAGGACTAGCAGTAGATGACACAATTACTATTGTTGAATATACAGACACAAACGGAAGTTTTGTTCCACCCACACCTACAAAAATGGGATTGTACAAGAAGTATTTTCCTGAAAAGTACACGGATAACACTTATAGAACAAGTAAAACTGTTGTTAAAGGACATGACGGTAGTATATGGATAGGCTGGGGCGATATACGAGACAATGTTGTACTAGAACTTGAGAAACGCATATACAACAATATTAAGAGTCAATATAACAGTAACTTATTTGATTTTGCTGAAGTTGTACCAGGTTACTTCCGTAGTAGTCTAGCGGAGTTCGGAGAAGCAAATAACATAATTCGTAGTTACTTTGGCGAATGGGCACTGAAAAACAAAGTGCGTGTACAGCCAAATACAGTGGCAAAGACAGATGATCCATTTACCTGGAACTATAGAAATAGTGTATACAAGAAAGACGACAGCAGAGTTCCGGGCGGCTGGAGAGGAATGTATCGTTGGTTCTTTGATACAGACACTCCTCATACAACACCCTGGGAAATGTTGGGACTTGGATCAAAGCCAAGTTGGTGGGATAACAGATATGGCGTTGCACCCTATACTAGCGGTAACACAGTACTATGGGAAGATTTACGGGACGGCAAACTGTATTCAGACGCAACAGGTACAACTTTTAGCACACTGGAAAATAGAAAACGTGCGGATCTGCTGGATATTATTCCTGTAAATGAACAGGGCGAATTAAGAGCACCTGCTGAATTTTTAGTACAGGATGCAAGAAGCACAAACGTTAGCGGCGATTGGGCATTTAGTGATGGATCTCCAGGTGAAACTGCTTGGACAAGAAGCAGTGAATATCCATTTGTACTTCAAATATTAGCAGCGAATATTAAATCTGCAAAATATGGCACACTAATGTTTGATTCAAACTTGTTTGATAAAAATGCACAGTATGATCAAATACTACAGAAAGCAAAGAGTTATCGTCCTAGTGTTCTAGACTTTCATATGCATGGTATGATCCATACTGGAGCAACAAGCATACACAGAGTAGAGGGTTACAATCAATTTATTGCTGAATATCTAAGATTCAATGGACTTAGTATTAATGATGCTATAAACAAAATTAACAATCTTGAACTTAATCTTTGCTATGCTGTAGCAGGATTTACGGATAAGCAATATCTAAAGGTTATTGCAGAAAGTGTTACACCTAGTAGCCAGAGCGAAAATATTTTTATCCCGGACGAAGATGTAAATGTATATCTTAAGAAAAGTTTACCACTGGAACGTGTAGTTTATAGTGGCGTACAACTTATTACTAGAGCAGACGGATACGAGATTCAGGGATATGACATAGAAAATCCTTTCTTTAAGATTGTTCCTAGCAAAGTGGGCAATCCTCCAAATGAAGTTGTTGTAGGACAGAGTGTATATTTTGAATATGCAGATTTTGAAAATAGAATAATTAATATTCCTTACGGTACTGTGATCCGTAGTAAGCAACAGGTATTTGACTTCCTAGTAAGTTATCAAAGATATCTATTAAGCAGAGGATTTGTTTTTGATGGCACTACGGGTTCAGGTGATAAGAACGATTTTGTAAGTGCAGGTAAAGAATTTGCGTTCTGGACAGATCAAAAATGGCCTATTGATAGTGTTATTGTGCTTAGTCCTTTCCATAATAAATTAGTTGTGGATAGAAACTTTGCTACAGTGGACGATCTCACACTTAAAGGATCACTAAAAGATGCAAACGGTGCAGTAATTAATCCTAAGTTCTATGATGTAAGTAGAATAGATAATCGTGTAGAAATACTAATAGATACAGAAAATACACAACTGTACAGTGCAGTAATGAATCCAATACAGTACGAACATGCACTTGTATTCAATAATACAACTATTTTTAATGATATTATTTTCCAGCCTGAACTGGGAAATAGACACAGTAGGTTAAAACTAGTTGCAGCAAGAAGCGGCAACTGGAACGGTACACTACATGCACCTGGCTTTTTTATAAATGAAGATAAGATTAACAACTGGCAACAATATCAGGACTACAAAAAGGGAGATATTGTTGGATTTCAGAATACAATCTACAGTGCAAAATACAACATAGACGGAAGCAAATTATTTGACTATAATGACTGGAATATAATACGCAATCTACAAACAGGCTTGCTTAAAAACTTGAGTAACAAAGCAACACAGTTTAACAACTTCTTCGAAATAGACAATCTTAATCTAGAAGATGGTGTAGATAAACTGGGTAAAGGTATCATTGGATTTAACAATAAGGATTATTTACAGGGTCTTGGACTGGATGATGTTAGCCAGGTCAAGTTTTATCAGGGACAGATCAAACAAAAAGGCACAGGTAGTGCAATTAATAAACTTATAGATGCTGAACTTACAAATCTAGATCAGAGTATTGATTACTTTGAAGAATGGGGATTTCGTGTTGGTGAATATGGCAGTATTGACAGCAACCAATTAATTGAAGCGATTATTCCAGAAGGAAATGCTAGTAATAATCCATTTGTTGTAAATTTCTTTGGCAAAGGCGAAACTGTTCCTGAAGCAGATGTTGGCTACTATAATATTACACAAAAGGATCTATACAAAACTCCTAACAATTATACAGGTAGTCCTTTTGGTTATAGAGACAAAAACAGTATTACCCTAAATGATCTGGATAGTGCAGGGTATGCGCGTCTTGATGATGTTGATTTTACAGTATTTGATGAAGCAGGATTACTTAATTTAAGTAACCGCATAGGCGAACTAGGCAAGGGTAAAAAGATCTGGATTGCTACTGATACAACTAACACTTGGGGCATTCGTAGAGTAGATGAAACACTAAGCACAGTAATAAGTGTAGAAAGCACGGGCAACGGCTTCCTAGTTTATACTACTGATCGTAATCATGGACTTGAAAAAGATGACTATGTAATTGTAAGAGCGCAGCAACCTATAGGTAAAGTTGCTAAAATATTTGAAGTGTCTAGTCCTAATAAGTTTACAATAGAAGATAGTTTAACAGAAGCAGAACTAATTGGCGTGCGTATTCCTATGTACAAACTTAGTAGTGTGCGTTTCACACAGCCAAGCGATATGTCAACGTTTACGCCAGTTAGTGGATGGGATAATAAGGAACTAGTATGGGTTGATAAGGATTCAGATTCAAAATGGAGAGTATTGCAAAACGCTCGTCCCTGGACAACTAGTGGCATCAAGACAGCAGCCTCACTTACTGCACAGGATAAACATGGCACTAGCATTGCAATAACTTCAGGAAGCACACTAGCAATAGTTGGCGCACCGGAACAAAGTGCAGGAATTGTTACGCCATATGTTCGTGCTGAAGGCGGAGTGCTATCCGAAAGCACTGCAGTAAAAGTAGAAACAATAGGTGATAGTGTTGACAGTTTTGGAAAAAGCCTAGCAGCAGGCATAGATTATGTAGCAGTAGGAGCACCAGATACTCAGAGCCAAACAGGTGCAGTTTTCACTTACTACATCGATAGTCAGGGAACATTTAATAGACGTCCAGTGCTACGTCCTAGTGATATTACTACAGGTGATAAATTTGGTGAAAGTATAGTAGCAAGCGGCAACGGAAGACACCTATTTGTAGGTGCACCAGGTGATGACAGTGTTTATGTTTACACGCTAGTGGAGATTGCGGAAAGTGCAATTCGCAGTAAAACAATTACAGGAGCAGGACTTCCAGGAAGTTATGCTCTTGGATTTACTCCTATTAGCATTGAAGCACTGAATGTTACTGATGAAAACGGCAAAGTATATTTGCCGCATAAGGATTTTTCAATAAGCGGAAGTAATATTACACCTACTGCAACTCTGTCTGGCGGACTAGATGTTGTTATAAGACAACAGGACTATTTTGTGCAAGTAGGAAAATACACAGGGCATGATACACTTACAGGAGATGCCTTCGGCACAAGTATAGATTGTGATTATTACGGACGTTATATAGTTGTTGGTGCTCCTGATGCCGCAGTTGCTAACACGGATAGCACAGTTTTAGCAGGTGCAGGTGAAGCATATGTATTTGCACAGGTTGTTGAACGTTTTATAGGAGACGGATCAACAAAAGCATTTACTACAAATGCTACACTTCAAACAAAAATATTTGTTGAAGTTGACGGAGTTCTGCAGACTGAAACAGACAACGCAGACATTCCTGTTGACAATGAAGGCAGTACAGACGGATTCTACACAAGATCCAGTAATACAATTACACTAAAATATATCCCAGCAAAAGGTGCAAACATTCAAGTGTACACTGGCACGTTTGCTGAAAAACAAAAAATTGATCAGAACATAGCAGGACAAGCACCTGGCCAGGGTGAACGTTTTGGTGCAAGTGTTGCTATTGATAACAGAGGCACAGTTGTAGCAATTGGATCGCCAGGTGAGGATGAAACAAATCCAAATACAGGCAGTGTGTTTATATTACAGGATAGTGGCAAAAACTATGCAAAGGTAACAGCAGGAACACCTCACACACAAACTGCAGGTGATATATTCTATATAGATGACTATAGAGTTACAGTATCTGAAACTAGTACAAGTCCAACAAAAATTGCAGCAGATATCAATAATTCAAAGATTCCAGGTGTTAGTGCAAGTGTAAACACTGCTGGACAACTTACAATAGAAACCACTAACAAAGAAGATCAAAACAAACTTACTGTTAATCCAGGTACAGGACAGATATTTGTTCGCGATGAACTGTTACAACCATTTGTGTTTACACAAAAAATTAATCATCCTAATGCGTTCGAAAACGAAAACTTTGGTGAACGTGTAGCATTTGACAAGTACTTTGCTGGTGGACTACGCAATCTAGTAGTTAGTAGTGATAAAGCAAGCACACTACTGGGTGTTGGATTTGATGTTGAACAGAACACTAACAGTGAAGATTATCTAAGTGCAACAACAACATTTGATAATAATGGAACTACGTTTACTGATAGAGTAACACAAAGCGGCGCGGCATACGTTTATGAATTATTGGATGCACACACAGAAACAATTACAAATCCTAAGAAAATGGTGTTTGGTCAGCAACTAAAAAGTACAAATGTAAGTGAACTGGATCAGTTCGGTGCTAGTATTGCGTTTAATGATAACAGAATACTAATAGGTGCTCCACAAGATGATACAGTAGTTGGCAGTAACACATTAACAAATAGCGGTAGTGTTTATGAATTTAACAATGCAAACCGTTCAGGCAGTTGGAATGTTCTTCGTAATCAAGCAGATAGAGTTGATGTAGATAAAATAAACAGAGTTGCACTATACAATAAACGTGATGGCGAAATTAAAGTATTCCTAGATTATATTGATCCTGCAAAAGGAAAGATAAGTGGGGTTGCACAAGCAGAACTTGACTATATTAGTCACAGTGATCCTGCACTGTATGATAACAATGGCTGGGGCGACAAATACGAATACAGATTATGGTGGGACACAAGCAGGGTACATTATCTACTTGCCGAACAAGGCGAACTAGATTTTCGTAGTAACTTCTGGGGAGAAAGTTTCCCTGGAAGTGAGATCAAAGTTTATGAATGGATATCAAGTCCAGTTACTCCTGATCTATATGATGGTGAAGGTATAGTAAAAGATCCAACACTGTTTACAACAAACTTGGTATATGACAGTGTATTCAATACAACTAGAGTGCGCTATTACTTCTGGGTAGAGGGAAGAACAAGTATACCAGTAGAAGCAGAATTTAGAACAACTAGTGCAGATAGTGTTAGAAGAATTATTGAGGATCCAAAAGCACAGGGAATTCCGTATGCAGCATTTATAGATGGTGATGCACTGCAACTGTATAATTGTAAGGAATATTTTGCAGATAAGGATACAGTTTTAAGCATTAATTATGATGTTGTTAAAAATGAAGGTGTGCTACACAGCGAATTTGAACTATATGGTAGAGGCAACGTAAATCAGGATATTCCTACTAGAATGTATCGCAAACTAGTGGATAGTTTAGCAGGAAGTGACAGTGTAGGTAATATTGTTCCGGATCCTTTCCTTAGTGAAGTTGAAAAGTATGGTGTGCTTACACAGCCAAGACAGAGCATGTTCGTTAATAGAGCAGCGGCACTGAAAGTATTAGTTCAATATTGTAACAGTGTATTTGTTAAAGCACCATTTACTAGAACTGCAAATCTTTCAAAACTACTAAGCAGTGAAAATATACCAACAGTTAACAGCGGCGAATACGATAAGAGTGTTGACACAGTAGCGGAACGTGACTTTCTAAACACCGCAATCCTAAGCACAGGATACAAAGTGCTTGTTCTAGAGGACGAAAATAACAATAACTACTGGACAATTTACACATTACAGACAGATAAGTCCTGGTTATTAACTAATATCCAAGGTTACAATACAGCAGATTACTGGTCCTATGCAACATATTATATGGACGGATATGATGCAACCACAGTGCCCAAGTTCCAGGTTACACTAGAACCAGACCTACTTACACTTACTGACGCAGTTACAGGCGATATTGCAAAAGTTACTAGTAATGATGAAGGTAACTTTAGTATGTTTGTCAAGACAGACACTGGCTGGGACGAAGTAATTATCGAGAAAGGCACTATTCAATTTAATGCAAGTTTATATGCATTTGCTAATTTAAACAGCAGTAATGAAGCAACAGGATTTGATAATGATGCATTTGATTTTGGAGCATTTGATAAGGTACCTGCAGATGAAATACGTCAGATAGTTGATGCACTTAAAAACGATTTATTTGTAGGTGACTATGAAGTAAACATGAACGAACTGTTCTTCCGCTTAATGGAATATGCACTAAATGAAACAGAGTTTACACAGGATTGGTTGTTTAAGAGTTCATTTATTACAGTTGCTCATAAGATACGAGGTTTGGATCAATATAATACCTTTAAGTTTGATAACACAGACTTTATTGAAGAATTTATTGAAGAAGTAAAGCCATACAAAACTAAAATACGCGAGTATGTAAGTTTATATGATAAAACAGATTTATTTGAAGGTGATACTACGGACTTTGACTTGCATCCATTTTATGATGAAGAAGTTGGCTACTTCCGCAGTCCATCAGGAGATTTTGCTGGAGATGAGGATAAGCAGAAAGAAGGACTTAACAAACCCTGGAGTGATCACTATGGTTATATTCTAGACAGTATTGTTATAGTAAGTGCAGGTAGTGGGTATATTACAGATCCTACTGTTACTATTAGTGCGCCACAACTGTCAGGTGGTGTCCAGGCTACTGCTACTGCAATTACAAATGGTGATGTAATTACAAGCATTGTAATGACAAACAAAGGTAGTGGATATACAGCAGAACCTACTATTACAATTACAGGTAGTGGAACAGGAATAAAAGTTAGTCCAAGACTAGTAAACAACACAGTGCGTGCATTTGATACCACTATCAAGTTTGATAGAATAACTTACACAAGCAGTGTTAAGGATTGGGCGAAAAACACAAGTTATAGTGTTGATGACATTGTAGCCCATCAAAACACTGCCACAGGCACACAGGAAGTTTACAAGGTTACTACAGCATTTACAAGTGGCACAACATTTAGTGTAGAAAATGCTAGTGGTGTTACTGTGATGACAGTGTACAATGATGAAGATTTCACAAACACTGCGGATAGAATTGCAGCCTATTACTATCCTACAGATGGTATGATAGGTGATGATCTTGAACTACTACAAAAAGGAACAGGATACTTAGGAAATAAAGTACAGGGTCCAGGATTTGATCAGGATCCAGGATTCGATAGTGCAAACTTTGATACAATTGCGTTTGATAACTTTGAAATAGACAGTGACGGACTTGCAGTACTAGCAGGACTTGATACTATATTTCGAGGCACTGACTTTGGAGATACAGCTCTTGGAGGCCTATATGTTGAAGATGGTTATGGTGCATTAGGATATTTCCCAGAACTTAATTTAGGAGTCAAACCAGAGAGCATTGTGTTAGATGGTGCAGGATTTGTTGATACATACAACAGTCATGCTCCAGAAGAACTAATACCAGGTCGTGTGTACGACACACTGGACATGGAAGTCTATACACATAGTAGCAATGACTATGAAGGCGACGGTAATGGATTTGAAGTTAGTTATACTAGTTTCACAGATCCTACAAGCACAAAGCAAACGTTTAGTTATGGTGATCCGCCTTCACTTAATAGTGATGATGAGTTTGTACATCTTATAGTGTATATTAACACTCAAAGACAGTATACATTTACTAAAAATTTTAGAGACAACACAATTAGATTGCCTGCTCCGCTTGGGGCATCAGATATCCTACACATTTATGCATACAGCCAGACTGGCGAAAACATGATAGGCAACTACACATATATTGGTGATGGTAGCACAACTGGATTTGTTTTGCCAAATGTTCCTGAACGCACACAACAGACACTGATATATGTTGACGGGGAAGAAGTAGGTGCAACATTTAGCACACAGGATAATCGCAGTTTAATGACACTTAACAGTGCGCCTGATAATGACGCACACATTCATGTGTTTATATTCAATCAAGCAGATACAAGATCAGCACCTACTAAATTTACACTACAAGATATTAACATGGACGGCAGTAGCGTAGTGTTTGGCCTTACAGGTATTGTAAATGACTATGTAGTAGATGGATATATTGAAAGAGGAGCAGAAACTTTTCACGCTCCTCCAGGAAGTGCTAACACGATTGTTGAAGTTGACGATTTAAGAATACGCCCTGTAAACAGTGTTTATCATACAGGTGATGGAAGCACAACACAGTTTGCAACTCCACAAACAGCCGCTGAAGGTAATATTGTAAACACAGGATCTATTAGTGTAGCAATTATACAAAAGAGCGATGGCATAACTCTTGCCGCTGTCAAGGATATTGATTACACTGTGACAGCAGGCACACAATTTATTACAATGCTTACTGCACCAGCAGATGGAGATACTGTTATCGTAAGTGATGATAGAGATGCAGATTATACTATTGGACTTGATGGACAAACAGTTACAATAAGCGGAACAGTGCCACAAACTGCAAGTAGTTTAATGCGTGTAAATGCATTTAGTAACCATGATCCATTACGCATACAAACAAAAGTTTTTATTGGACAGGGCACAGGCAGTACAACAACTGAAGATGCATTTGATGAAGTAGCATTTGATTCTGCAGGATTTGATAGACAAAGCACGACAGGTACTGTTGGAACATACACAATTGATAGAACAGTTACTAATGTAAATCACTTCTGGATAACTGTTGATGGCGTTAGACTACATCCTGGTGATTATACAGTCATAGGAAAAGATGTTGTAATGAGTCAAAAGATTCAGGATACAATTGGCGGATCAACAGTCGTTGTAATCACACACTTTACAGAAAATGTTATACAGTATCCAATAGGATTTAGAATATTCCAGGATATGAATGGCAATGTAGAATATTTAAGACTTGCTAAAGACAATACTACAGTAGTTACTGAACAGGTAGATGTTACTGATACAAAGATTTTTGTTGATGATGTAAGTGTACTGCCGTTTGTACAACCAAGTAGTGAATACCCGGGTGTTGTGTTTATAGGTGGTGAACGTATTACATACTGGGAAGTAAGTCTAGAGGACAACTATATTACTAACTTGCGCCGAGGCACAATGGGCACTGGTATATTACAGCGTATTACCCCAGGATTTATTGTTGTTGATGGTAGTAAGGATCAGGAACTACCGGATGCAAATACTGGTACAAATACCTGGTACAATAAAGGAACAAGCACTGCAGCAGATGGATTAGGATTGCAGCAGGCAACCACTACAAATGCAAACTTCCTAAAAGCAAAACAAGCACAAGTACCTAATTTTAGATTAGAGTTAAATGAGAAAAATTATTTTGCAGATGACTATGTAGAGGACGGATATGCAGAGGATTTACTGTAGATAAATAACGGAGTATGCGGAGATATTAAAAAATGGCTATAGTCTTAAGAAACACAAAGAGCACGGCTTTAACATTTAGCGAACTGGATGGCAACTTTTCAGATCTAGATGGCCGTACTACAACACTCGAGGGAAGTGTTGTTAAAACAGTTAACGGCATAAGCCCTGTAACTGGTGCAGTAACAATTACTACTGCTAACATTACTGAAAACACAAATCTATACTATACAGATGCAAGAGTAAGAGCAGCAGTAAGTGCAACAGATGCAGGTGGAGATGGCAGTTTTTCATACAATGCTAGTTCAGGTGCGTTTACATACACAGGACCTAGTGCAGCAGAAGCAAGAGCGCATATTAGTGTTACTGATGCAGGTGGTGATGGAAGTCTAGCATACAATGCCTCAACAGGTGTTATTACATACACTGGTCCTAGTTTATCAGAAGTACAAGCAAGAATTAATAATATTAGTATCACGCAACTAAGTGACGTCCTAACCACAGCGTTGAATAGCCCAACAGATGGTCATGGACTTGTTTTTAATGCTGGTAGTGGAAAGATTGAACTTGCAGAACTTCCGGGTGCAGCAGGTGGTGAAGCAAACACCGGTACAAATGTTGGCGGATTTAATGAAATCTTCCAGGGCAAAGCGGGTGTTGATTTTAAATTTAGAAGTATAGATCATGATGATAATATTACAATTACGCAGGCAACTAACACACTTACTATTGGTCTAGTTAGTGCGCCTGAGTTCGGAAACCTTAAAATTAATGCTGCCGCTAATACTATTGAAAATATTAGTTCCAACGCAAATATTATCCTTAAGCCTAACGGAACTGGTAAAGTTGAAGTAGCAGCAGGTATTATTCCTAGTGCAGACAGTACACATGATATTGGTACAAACACTGTAAGATTTACAAACATTTACGCAGATAATCTGTTTGGTGCTATCTCTGGTGCACAAACAGGAATGACAAGCATTTTAAACACTTCTCTAGTTGTTGGTCGTGATGCAGATAATCAAATTAAGTTTAGCACAGATAACAAAATTATATTTAGAGCAAACGGTGCGGATCAAATCACACTGTTGGACGGTGTGCTAACACCAGAAACTGATAGTGATGTTGACTTAGGTGCAACTGGTGCAAGATTTAAGGATGCTTTTGTTGACACACTTACAGCAACAAACAGTGCAACTATAGATCAAATTACAATTAGTGACAACAATGTTGCTAGTAATGCCAGTAACGCTAACCTAGTATTACTTGCAAACGGCACGGGTGTTGTTGAAGTTGA
>MDTG01029866.1_pt1 | contig 14740 bp, 16 predicted proteins | sample 811421 | NCBI WGS metagenome assembly MDTG01 (sample SAMN05326645, study PRJNA326480) | marine metagenome | isolation source: seawater | place: Pacific Ocean: South East | collected 2011
CAAATAATACACAAATAATACACAAATAATACACAAATAATACACAAATAATACACAAATAATACACAAATAATACACAAACAAATCAATATAAATAGAATTTTGTTAATCCAACTTAAACGTTAATTTCGTATAATGTATAATAATCTTAATGAGTTATAATATATTACCAAAAAACAATAACATTATTGTATTAGAACCAGTTATTAATAACAATAATTATGAAATATATAATTCAATTAGTTTTTTTAATATGTATAAAAAGAAAATAGATGATAAAAAACTGGCTATCGATAATAACAATATTACTAATGAAATTGAAAATAGAGTAGACGAATTAAACACTCCAAATTTTTTTCTATATAATAAAATGCTGAATGACAATATCTTATACGATGGTAATGATATATCAAATCTACAACATTCATCTGCACATTCACATTCACTTTCGCGTTCAGTTTCAGATACTGGTGTTTTTTTTGATTTAGTAGAGATAATCTATAATATGAATTTACAGGATACAATTAAACAAACACAAACCCGACTATTTATTACTAAATTAAAAATAGATATGGATAACTTTATAATTTTTTATAATTTGATTCAAAAAGATAGTAATAGCGATAAATTGAATAATAATTTTTATTTTTTTAATTTGAAAAATGTAAAATTAGAAAATAACCCAAAGATTGATTTTTGTTTGATTGAATTAACAAAAGTCGGTGATATACAAAAGACCAAAAGTTATGTTGACGAATTATTACGGTGTCTATGTATTATCAAAACGTACTTGAGTATAGGTGGATTATTCATAATAAAAATGGAACATATATTTTATAAACCTGTAGTAGAGTTTATATTCATTTTGTCGTGTATTTTTGATAAAATATACGTAATAAAACCAACTACATCATCTCCTACGAATTTTGATAAGTACATAGTTTGCAAAGGATATTGCGACAACTGTTTTTTTAATAAGGACACCATATCCAGAAATCTGCAACTATTAGATAAAGAAAATGACCATAAAATTATGTCGTTTATTAAACAAGATATACCATCCTATTTTATTAATAAGATAACAGAAATAGATGTCATGTTAGGTCAGTATCAGTTAGATAGTATTCAAGATACAATTAATATTATTAACAACAAGACAATAAACGAAAAAATTATGGTTACAAAGAAAAACAATATACAGAAATCTGTCATGTGGTGCAATAAACATAAGGTTAATTTGAATAATTTATTATAATATTTTTGTTTGGAAATATTGATTAGAAATAAAATATATTATTGTTTGATGTTGTTTGAAAAAAATAATATATTGTGGTAAAAATTAAAAATGCTTTATTTTTGAGGAGTTAAATCTTTCAACTGACTTCTAGTTGAATTAAAAAATGTGTCGCCGCCAATAGATTTATGCATGTTAGGATCGAAACTACAGAATTGTTCTTCGCGGAATAGATCTCTGTGTTTCTGTGGTTCGCCAGTATTTTTTGGCTGATACACGTCAGAGTACAAGTCACTAGTCGAGTTAGGTACATAGACAGCTTGACTACACTTTTGTAAAGCATACACTTGATTTCGCAATACTGACTCGGTGTTGACATTAGTTGCAAATCCAGACCAAGGTGCATTCCTATTTCCAGGATTGAATGTGTTGTTTATATTGTAATTTCCATATTCATTTAGTTTTACACAGCTCTGCTTTCTAGGGTCAACAATCGGAAAATAAGAGTATTTTGTCATGACAGGTCTTACACTTAAATATGGTTGTATATTTCCAGTAGGCACATTTCTGTCGTATATTCTTTTATTATCTAGCTCTTTTATTTGGCTTACACAGCTTGGCGTAATATTAATATTATTAGGGTTTTTCGTCTCTTTGTTACAGGTGATCATACTATTATATATATAATATTATTTTATTTATTATTATTATTTGGTTTATTATTATTTGGTTTATTATTATTTGGTTTATTATTATTTGGTTTAATAGATTGGCAAAACATATACTAAGCATTAGAATCCTAAATACATAAACTAATAGGTATAAAGATTAGATACTGTATTATTATTATTATATGTGTGGTATTTTTGCTATATTAAACAACCAATCAGGAAAGATTTGCGATGAGATGATAAAAACATCATTTAATAAAGGAGTTAATCGAGGACGGGAAGGAAGTCATACTCTTAATGTCTCGTCTGGATTCTTTGGATTTCATAGATTAGCGATTAACGGTTTAGACCAAAACTCCTCACAACCTATGGAACTTAATGGTATTGTACTTATTTGTAATGGAGAAATTTTTAATTATAAACAGTTATTTGCAGAAAATAGTTTTGAACCATACACAAATTCAGATTGTGAGATTATTATACATATGTATTTAAAATACGGTATTGATAAAACTTTAAATAAAATAGATGGGGAATTTGCGTTTGTGTTATTGGATAGAAGAGATAAAGATAAAGAAATTATGTATCTTGCTCGTGACCCATTTGGCATTAGACCATTATTCCGTTTATATAACAAGTTAAACCATATTGGTAGTATCTATGGGTTTTCATCAGAAATAAAATCTTTGATAGATATTTATGATAACTTGAAAAAAAACGAAGTTGATGACGAATATATAGTAGAACAATTTCAGCCTGGAGGTGTTACTAAGATGGTGTTGAATGATAACTCCAAAACCTGGGAGATTGTGAATTCTACCAAATATTGGATGTTACCATTACCACGTAGTACGACAGAAGAAACTATTAGTAGTATTCGTCATAATATAGCTGAAAAATTAATGGATTCAGTAATTAAGAGAATAGTTACAACGGACAGACCTGTTGCATGCTTGCTTTCTGGTGGTTTAGATAGTAGTCTGGTGACTGCTTTAGTAAATAACTATTATAAATCAATACATAATGTAAAAATTAACACTTATAGTATTGGTCTTGAAGGTGCCCCAGACCTTGTATATGCAAAGAAAGTAGCCGATTATTTAGATACACAACATACATCAGTAATTATTACGGAAGACGATGTATTTAATAATATAGGGTGCGTTATACAAGCTATAGAAAGCTATGATACGACTACTGTAAGAGCAAGTATAGGTAATTATTTAGTGGCTAAATACATTTCAGAAAATAGTGACCAAAAAGTTATCTTGAATGGCGATGGGTCAGATGAATTGTTTGGTGGCTATATTTACATGAATAAATGTCCTCACGGTGACGAATATGACGGAGAGGTTAGAAGGTTATTGAATAATATATCTTATTTTGATGTCTTGCGTTCGGATAAATCGATTTCTTCGCACAACTTAGAAACCAGAACCCCCTTTTTAGATAAAGTTTTTGTTGACTATTATCTGTCTTTACCAATCGATATTCGGTTCCGTTTACCGAAAAACACGAGAAAAAGTTTCCCTGACGATATTCAAAAACACGAACGAACTGAAAAAGAGTTATTGAGGGCTAGTTTCACAAGTGATATATTTAAGAATTATAAAGGTGGTGCTTTGTTGCCAGATGATATCCTGTGGCGAAGAAAAGAAGCATTTAGTGATGGTGTTAGTAAAACAACAAAGTCGCTATTTACTATTCTACAAGAGAGAATTGTTGAATACTACAAGTCGAAAGACATCATTATTGATAGTGGTATAGAAGCAGAAAAAAGATATTACAAAGAATTGTTTGATACATATTATCCTAATTGCGAAAATGTAATACCTTATTATTGGATGCCAAAGTATACAGACACGAATGACCCAAGTGCTAGAACAATATAATTAATAAAAACAATACAATTAATAAAAACAATACAATTAATACATTACAAACTATAATAATTTGTAATTTATTCTTTGTTATTTATATGGGAATATATAGATGGATTGCATGGATGCGTTGGATTAATAGTATGAAGATACAAGAAAATATTTATGATTCATTAATTATGGCTTCTTATGTGTTAATTCTTTTATCAAACTTGGGGGTATCTGCATACGCGCCTATATATTTAAAAGATTTAAATTACATATATACAATCTATATATCTGCAGTACTATTATGGAGATTTAATCCGTTACGAAAAGATGTTAAATTTACAAATCTAGATAAAAAGATTTCATTTTCCGCTGGATTTTTTATATTATTTACAAATGTGATTGGAGGATACGTCAGCTACTACAGTGATTATTTTAACAAGTTATTACATCATAACACCACTACAGGCCATCTATTCACTATGTAAAAAACTAATAAGGTTTTCATATAATTCTAAGCTAATCTGTTTGTCTAATGATATTTCATCTTTTGTTTTTCTTCTATCACTATTCAAATAATTTAAAACCCTTTTTGAAAATAGATTTTTATAATATGTTTTTATTTCTTTTATAAAAATTGTCTTATAACTTATATATTCTCCTAATGTGGTTGACACAAGTGTACGTTGTATTAGTTGATTAACCGATATGTAACAGATATAATTATTCAAATGGATATAATGTATATTAGGTTTGATCATGTAAGGATGATAATTGTTGTCGATAAAACAAAAATCGTTATTTAGACTGATGTTAGATTGTTTTGAGAAATTGTCTATATTTTTATTGTGTATAACTGTTCGTTGCTTAGGTGTAGTGTTGAATATTACGTCATCTAATATGTTATATCTGGTCTTATTATTTAAATAATTTTTAATATTATTAGCCCATGAATCATGTAACTTGTTGCTTGTATATATGTATACATAAAATGGCGAAGGGTTATAAATTTTGTCATGAGAAAGTTTGCGTAGTATATTCAATATTCCAGGTCTAAGCAATTCTGGAAATATGTCGATCAAATATCCTATTACATCTTCATCTTTATATTCTGTATTACTATAAACAGAAAAGTAATGTTTTACTGCACAGAAAAATGTATAAATTTCCCCGAAGAATCCTATGGTTTCATCTAAATCAAAAATGATAATTTTCATTATGTAATATGCATATATTTTTTTTATTAACTATATAAAACGTGACGATACAGTATTATGGTTTGGTGTCACACGGTTGTGTCATGCGATTGTTTACTTGGACAGATGATCCATAGCGTGTAATATAACCTGTTCCTGAGAAGTAATTTTTTGAAATACCAAATTATCGTCTAAATCTATTTGAAAGTGTCTGCCTGGAAACCCATAATTTTTACAAACTAATGCTATACCGTCATCTGTTATCTTCGTCTCGCAAAAAATAGCCCCTTTGGTCAGTTTAATATCTTCATCACTAATGTTAGGAATGTATATCCATCTTATATAACTACCATATTTGAGTGTGTCTACCTCATCTACATATTTGTATCCTTTTAGTTTATTCAGCATATCCATTTTTGTTTCTTTTGAAATAGACAATTCATTCAATATTTGTTTGTTAAGATCTTGTATTTTGTTAGTTGTAAAATTTAAAATATCTTCGTTTGATTCGTTATCTAATGCCTGAAGTAACTTATCAGTATCCATTATATTAATCTAACTATATACTTATATTTATATAGTTACATTACTAATTTAAATATCAGCTTATCATCATTAATCATCATGACTAGTTATCATCACTAATTATCATCAGTTAGATTACCATGATGAACCAAATCCTCCACCAATTACGCTGTTAGCGGCTTGAGGTTCCTGAATTCCTTCGTTAGCTTCTGGGTTTCCGCCTGGTGTAGCAGCACCCACCAAAGGTGTCGTATTTTGTTGGTACATGTTGTTATAGTTTGGTAATTGTTGTTGTCCTACACTTGTTGGTGCGGTCGGTAAACTTCCTATTGCGGTACCATCATTATATTGATTAGTGGCTGCGGTTGTGGATACAGGTGCTGTCTTGGTTGCCTGCTTAGTTGCTACTACTTTCTTTTTAGCGGCTGCTGCTTTAGCTTTTTTAGGGTCTTCACTTTTGCCATCCCACAAATCTACTAAACGTTCTATTAATAGATTCGCTTTTTCACCTATTCTAGTTTGTAAACTTAGAATAATCATCATAGTTACTAAAACTATTGATACGATATTGATTTCAGGATACTCAACACCGCTGTATGTTGGTATGAATGTTATTATGCGGTTAATCACAAGTAAACCTATAAAAATAATGATTGTTTGTATAATTAATTCAGCAACTATTTCTAAAGAACTTTTGTCTTCATCTGCCTCTGGAATGACCTTTGAAATACCTTTATTCAACAAAAGAATTGGTATAATTGCTAGTAATGCATATTGAATTAAATTTAATACTTCGTTTTTTGAATCATCGTCAAAATTAAAAACATGTTTTAAAAAACTTTTTTTAGAATCATCACTATCCATATGTTTTATAAGAAGAAAAATAAATTAGTAAAACATGAATTAATTTATATTTTTATTCGTAATAAATTTAGAAACAATTTAGCCATTTAGAGTATAAATATGAGTAGTTCTAGATCGATTGCTGCTGCACGCAACCGTCGCGCGGGTGATTCTGGCTTACAAGCCCGTATGCCTGTTAAACAGCCCGTTAAATCCATTCAAAACCCCAACGTCTATGTTAATCACAATAATAATGGTCACCATAAGATGGGTAATATGTCCAATACTATGAACAGTAATAATAATGGGTTACCATTCTCTAAATTAACCGTGTCTGATGCTGTAGGATTAATTACATTACGTTTAGGAAAAGTTGAACAACATTTGATTGATATACAGAATGGAGATGGTAACACCAGTTTTACTAGCGACGACACTACTAAAACTCTAGATAATAGTGTCATTACTACCATAGTAAATAGATTAGATGCGCTAGAAAAGAAGGACATTCATACACAAAGCGTAATTAAGAATATTCACGATGAAATAGCCTCTATTAAGAAGAACTTGGACAAGGTTTCAGAAATGAATAGTAAGATTGAGCATAATATGTCCGTTAAATTTGAGGAAATCGATATGGGGTTTGTAGAGATTGAAAAGTCGATTGATGAAATCATGGCAAATGATAATGCAAATCAAGCGGTAGAAGGTGATGCTAGTGTAGAGGTATCGGAAGAAAATGTTAAAGTTGAGGTTACAGAGGTCTATGAATACAGTAAGGACGAAGTACCTGATAAAGAATCGACAGTCGATGTAAAGAATGAGGATACAGTTGAAACTGTTGACACCGTTAATAGCATTAAAGAGGAAGTTAGTAAATCTGTTAATGAAAAAAAAGGTGGTAAAAAGAAGAACAAAAATAATTCTGTGAACTTGGAGATGTAATTTTGTGATTAATACAATTTAATTTATTTCGTGTAGTTAAGGAAATATATATGAGATACTAGAAGGTATACTCGTTGTAGTTTAAAAATTAATTTATTAATTTTATTTATTACTAGATTAATGAAAATAATAATTGCCTTTTTGATTTTTTGTATAGTATTGTTTATTTATTTACATGTACAATTTCATTTGAAAACAAGTAACGATCTAGAAATATATGAGGTTGATGATGCATCTAAAGATAAATTGGAAAATGTATGCAATCTTAGACAACCTACAATCATTAATTACTCGAATGAAAAAATAATGAATACCTGTAATACAAAGTATATAACAGATAATTATTACGCATTTGACATTAAAATCAGAAACAATAATGATAGTGTAGAAAATAGCGATTTATATGTACCTCTAGTGTTGCATAGCTCTTTAAAATTATTTAATGAGGACAAGCAATCAAATTATTACTCTGATAATGATGGCGACTTTTTAGAAGAAACGGGATTAAAAAAGCATTTTGTGTATAATGATTCGTATTTACGACCTTATATGGTATCGAATTGTAATTATGATATACTAATGGGATCACTAGGAAGCACTACTCCTTTTAAGTATACCATCAACTACCGTAATTATTTCATGGTAACGCAGGGAAGCATCAAAATAAAACTAGCTACTCCGCAAAGTATAAAGTATTTATATCCAGAATATGACTACGATAATTTCGAGTTTCGTTCAACGGTTAATATATGGGCACCTCAGAACAAGTTTTTGGCTGATTATGATAAAATAAAATTTTTAGAAGTAGTACTTAGACCTGGTCAGACGTTTTATTTACCTGCATATTGGTGGTATAGCATAAAAATATTAGAGTCGGGGACATCTGTTGCTATCATGAATTATAGGACGTATATGAATAATGTAGCTGTTTCACCATATTACGCTTTACATGGGTTGCAGCTATTGAATGTTAAAAGAAATTCTGTAAAAATAAGCGATGCAACCATATCTACACACACGGCTAATGATGAAATGACGCATGAGTCAATCGTACAACAAAACACAGAACAAAACACAGAACAAAACACAGAACAAAACACACAACAAAATACAGAACGAAATATATCCCAAAATACAGAACAACCCAAACAACAGAATATAGAACCAGGTACTACTCAAATAAACACTTTACCTAATGCAAATACCGCTCCAAATGCAACGCCAAATTCAAATATAACACTATCGCAAAGCGTAGATATAGTACCATATGTCCCGACACAAGGTGTAGCATCAACTGCAATATAATAAACAATATACTACTATCTACTACTACTACTACTACTACTACGGTTATATCATAGAAATTTTCGGTGGTTCGTATGAAAATTGAATTATTAAGAGATGCAATCTATTTTTTTTATCAATTAATTATATAATGCTTCGTAGATTGTTTACTAAAAACAAAACCCTTATGATAAATAACAAGTCGCGCGTTAAACGTAACATGTCTAGAAAAGGCAAAAAGGGTAGTAAAAAGGCATCTAATAAAGGTACCAAAAAGGGTAAAAATAGGAAAATGAATTCTCGTGCAAATAAAACTGCTAAAAGACGTCATAATAAATATAACAAAAAAAAGAGAGGTGGATGAGGCGGTAAATCCCGTATGTTTCCATCTCAACAAAACTAACCAAAAAAGAAAATGTCCATAGTATTTTCTTGGATGATGAGCCATATATTTTTTAATTTTTAAAAGTTAAAGTTAAAGTGTTGTATAAGGTTTTGATAAAGAAGATACTTTTTTCTTATTTTTGTTATTTGATTTATTTTATTTACTTGCGTTATTTATATTTTTTATTTTCTTACAAAATTAACTATTATTTGTTGAATTAATAGTTAATTGAATTAATAGTTAATCAAATTAAAAGTTAACAATCACTATTATATCTCTTTGTTTATTCAACCTATCCGTTAATATATCACATGCATCATAATTTGTAGCTTTTATATCCAATATATCTTGACGACACATAGGACATTTAGCATGATGGGTGTCATTTTTACTTCTGTCTGAATGCTCATATAAACCAACAATACAATCCATACAGTAGTTGTATTTACAATTACAACTTATACTGGTGATTACATTTGGATCTGTATGATCCTCGTAACAAATTGGACATGTAATCATTTCGGGAACGGCAGATTCATGTTTGGAGACTTGTATTTTAGCGAATTTATTTCTTTTTTCATTATTTCTCTCGAGAACAAATTGTTCATAAGCTTCAAGATCGACCAATAATAGTGGTGGAATACGGTTTTTAGTGTTTCGTGTATCACCCCAAGCATACCTAGTGCCAATATCATTTTCTAAGGCAGTTAGAGCCGAATCGATAATACCAGGGCCATAACCAGGCATATCGTATATGTGTCTAGTTATCTGGATAACGGTTTTGGCAATAGGTATATTGATAGGTATTCCGAAAACTCTGCTACCGTATGCACGTAACAATGTAGGTATTCCATCTTCACCATAAGCAATCGATTTGACTAACCATAGTAAGAATATAAGGTCATTATTTGTTGTGCTATGTTTATTCAATAGGGATTCATGGCATATTGAAATTTGTTCACTATCACATGTCCTGATGTTATGGTTTTTACTTTTACAAAAAGAACACACCATCTTCGGAATTTATGGGTTAGGAATGAATTTGATAATAGAGGGTTTAAATTGAGTTAAGCTCTTGTTGGATTACAATTATAAAGACACCGTATATAGATGTATAACTTACCCAATAACAAAAGAATTCAACTTGTTTCATTTTTATTTTTCGTTATCTGTATCATCACATAACATGCTACATCATTATATATACGATCATATAACTCAAACAAAACTAGTAATTGTATTCTACAAAACAAAAAAAAGCTAAAAAGCTCTATTTAATGATTAAGATAGGTAACAAATTAGGTAACAAAATAGGTAACAAATTAGGTAACAAATTAAATTATAAATAGGATAAAATTTCCCTTGATACATCCGCACCAACCTTAAATTGCAGTTGTAGTTCAGTTTGTAACATGGCATACTGGTTAGTCGTAGTTGTTTTGTAGTGACCATTCAAAAACTTGTTCATGTATTTAATAACCCTTTTTACATGAACCTTATCTTCAGTCGGGTTTTTTACATTATCGATAAGATATTTTAGATTACGATGCATACTACGCAAAACTACTTTCCATATTTCCCTTGTTTTTTTATCTGTCAGACAATATAAGTGTGGTACAGCCATCTGTACTTTAATAATCCTTATAAACGCATTTGCACGCGGCTTAAAAGATTTATCTCTACTTTTAATGGCGTCAAATTTTGTAGCTTCGCGGATGCTTGTCAACATCCAGGTATCTCTATCCATTAATCTGGAATTTGAACTTGAAGTTAAACTTGAACTTGAAGTTGAAGAATGAGTATTCATACTGACGTATATGTATATGTTAGTTAGCGGTTACGTGTTGACAGTTATCTGTAGATGGTTATCTGTTATAAATAATTACAAGAAGCTATTCCTATAATTATACTAATTGGTTTTGCTGTTGATTTTTCTTTTCATTTCATTTTTTTTATCATTCTATAAACTGACATGCTAAAACTAAAAAAACTACAAAAAACTACAAGAAACTACAAGAAACAACATATTGGTATCTTAATTACTAGACGGGTTTTGATATGTACGAGGTTTTTGACAATAGTGGTTAGTACTTGTATAACTACTGATGTAGTCACGCTTTGAAAAAGGTTTAGATATAGGTATGCTATACTTACGAAGATCTGTATACACGCATGATTTCTTATTTTGGTATTGATATACACCATTAATAAGCGCAGGATTGATAGTACATGACTGTTGAGATTTCATCTTATACAAATTAATCAATATAGCGTCACTACCTCTATTTATTTCATTAGTATTCACCAAGTTACCGCCCCAATTTTGATAATAGGCTTTACCAGATTTACTACTACGAATTGCCGCTGCATTAGTGGATATCGTGTTTACCATAAGCTTCAAGTTTCTAGTACTACTATCCACCGCACCTTGTTTTGCAAACTGCGGATTATTCGGTTTGTACACCGTTAATTTACATCCATTATATTTACTAGGACCAGCGAATGGGACACCCCAGTAAGGGTTATTGATAAAAGAAGTGAATTCTTGCAACGATTGTTCCTTTACTTCGGTTGACAAAGTATTCAAGAACCCGAATAATGCTTTGAATGTCGGGACTTCTGTTGTAGAATTAATTAGCTCATTAAAATTCTCAATATCGGTGTTAGTTAAAATACCTTTTGCCAAAAGTATATACAACAGACGCGCCACTAATGCACGCTCAGTAGCATCGAACACCTCTGCATTAGGATAACAATTCGCTACATAAGTATTTGTTAAAGCAAGAGCGCTTCCTGGTTTGGCGCCTGAAGTGTCGCCTAATGAACCATTATAGTTCGGGTCTAATGGTCTTGCATCCTTGAAATTGAATGATTTTTGGTCAAACGTTTTGCATCTGTTCTTCAAGTATTCCGCGTTAGTAGTATAGCAATTCTTTTTTATATTGGTACTCGCATAGATTGCACGACGCTTAGCCTTATATTCCTCATTACAACAAAACGATGGCGACTGGGTTGTCGATGTAGGATTATTGGTTAAGTATGTATTGTTTGGATAGTACGATGAGACAACGCCAATCGATTCGCATTTACGGCATGACTTGTCTAATTCTTCTGTGTTTGTAACTTCGGAGGGACTGTTTTGAAAAACAATAAAACTACCTGGTTTGTCAATCATGTCGCCTACTAAACCACCATTACTTCCGCTACCACCTAATAATGATTGTCCTTTTGCTGAAGACACGAATCTGTTCATGTTGTAGTTTATTAGCTTTGTCTCCTCTACTGATACACTACTTGAAGGGTCTGATGGTTGTATCTCTTGTGATGGTATTATTCTGCCTTTTCTATAATGTTTGATTGGCCTAGGAATAAATCGTCTTCCCTTACCAAATACTTCTTTTGGAAACGACCCTGATAAAAAAACATTACCTGAATCGTTATTTGTTAAAGGTCTAACGTGGGTAGGAACACTTCCAACAGGGTTACTAAAGGTTCCATCGCCTTTCCATGATTTATATTGACTAGGTAATGTTGCACTATTTCTACCACCTGCTGGCATAGTTCTCATTCCTTGTGGGTAATATGCAGTTGACATTATATATACTATTATAACAGAAAATAAAAACGTTATATATATTATACATGCAACCCTTTATTATTATACTTATTGTATTGTTTGCGATGCTAATTTTGTATCAATTAACTGAAAGATATTTTAGCACTACCATTATTGAGGGAAATACTGGAAATTCGGATAGTAGTAGTCAGGCGATGATTTTAGCACAAAAGAATGCAGGTAACATAGCTTCTTTAAAAGACCAGTTTGATGATTCTGGAGCTACTAATTTGAAATCTGTATTACAGGACATGAGTGGTAATATCGCTGACTTACAAACACAAATTAATGACATGTCACAGGCAAATCAGGATACTGCAACCAATATGACTGGAGGAGGTACTCCAGCGAAGATTAGTGGAACTGAAACATCATAAATATTGGTTATGTATGACAAATAAAAGATGACAAATAAAAGATGACAAATAAAAGATGACAAATAAAAATATCACAAATTAAATATATATATAAATTAATAGAATAGTATGAGTTTATTTGACGATTTAAAAAGTGGTAATAGCAAATCATCCCAATTTTTAGGACCTAATTATCCATATCACAAATACATCAAAATGCCCAGTGAGATAGGAATGTCAGCCAAAGGTGACCTTAAAACACTAGGAAAGGATATCGATGGTTTGATTGCGTATGTAGAAGTGTTGGTCACAGGTAACAGTAAGGCATCTGCGACAGGCGGACCTTTAGGAGATAAGTATTTTTTGAAAACGGCGGCCAAATGTAAACCCAATGATGGAAGCAGTAGCGACAGTTCAAATAACGAAGTTGATAGATATATCTACATAAGTAATGTTCCAGACGGTAATATACCTTTTATTTCGTCTGGGTTAGGTGTCAATTTTTCTGATTTTGAAGGTTTAGTACCAGGTTCTCTAAGTGATTTGGAGGCGTTGAATCCTATGTATATGTTACAAGCATTTACCGCAGGTTCTACCCCTGACTGTCAAGAAATTACTATGGAGACGATTGATGCAAGTAATAATGTTTCTAGTGAAACACAGTATGTAGCTACTATGGATATAAAACATATGGATGCTTGTATGTTTCAAGATGGTAAGAATCCTGTTACTAATAGAACATGCAAAGAAACATTCGAAACATCATCGTCATCGTCATCATCAACAGAAATGTGGAAGATGCCTAACGATTTATTTAGTCAAGCATACCTTCTAATTCTTACGCTTTTAGCAATCTATATATTTTCCAAGTTGATTAATAAATCGGGTTTTAAATGAGAAAAGATACAGACAGATGCAATAAATTTATATACTAAATAGCTATGTGTATTACATTATAAGCAAATCATATCATATCATATCATATCATATTATAATGTAATGTAATTTTATCATACGTTGTTACGTTGTTACGTTTATGTGCATTTATATTGTCTTGTTCATCTTATTTGGAAGACCATGGCCAAACAGAATCATGTAAATTAGTACTATTGCTGCGATAAGAATACTTCTATTTTCAGCAACACTTTGTTTTTGTTTTAAACCATATATCATTAGTAAATACAATATAACACCAATAATCACGGAGTGTAGCACCATTACTAGACCTCTTTCCATAGTTATATAATTAGCTCATAATAAATAATTATAATTAATAATAATAATAATAATAATGAATACTCTAAAGTTATTATTATAAATTGTTATAAATTTGTTTTAAACTATGAAACATTCTTAAACGCATTTTATTATGTGTAATATTATGTGTAATATTATAGTGAACGTTTTTTACTTAAACGTACACCTTTTTTAATTAAAGAACGTCTATCTGCCTCACTGTATGTGCCTGTATCTAATTTTCAAATTATATTTACTTAATATTTACTTAATATTTACTTAATATTTACTTAATATTTACTTAATATTGACTAAATATTATTATGTAATTGTTATTACAAATCACTTACTAATTTGCCTATTTACTTTCTGCGATGAGATCTCTTTGCTGATTTGCGTCTTTTTACGGTTCTTCTCTTTTTGTTAGTTTTACGCTTATTACGCGTACTTCTCTTTCTTCTTCTTCTTCTTCCTCCTGTGGGGCTCTTCTTGTATGCGGCTAAGAATTCATTAAAATCGATTCCATCATTATTAGGATCCACCTGTTCGTACGGGATTTTAGCTGCACCTGGTAACAATCC
>MDTG01184571.1_pt1 | contig 14740 bp, 8 predicted proteins | sample 811421 | NCBI WGS metagenome assembly MDTG01 (sample SAMN05326645, study PRJNA326480) | marine metagenome | isolation source: seawater | place: Pacific Ocean: South East | collected 2011
CTCATTTAATGCTTTTAACAAATTCTCATAATCATTAATACTGAACTTGTTTTTTGAAACGAAAGGATTAAATTTGATATCTGTTGTTTTTCTCCCAGGGTTTTGTAATATTATAGTCTTACTTTTTACGCCATACTCCTTAAATTCAGAGTTAAATTCATTATCAAAATAATCTAAAACTTTAAATCCTAGGCTTTTAAAGAAAACTTCAAAATTGATAATTTTATCTTTCTTAAACCTACTATCTATATCATTCAGAAAATTTTTAAATTCATCTATTGATGAGTTTATATATTTAATTTTACTTTCAGTAAATGCTGAGTAATCGGTTTTTTCTTCATCAATACATGTGGGTAAGTCAATTATAATGACACTTTTTTCATCTTTTAATTGCTCCTTGATATTATAAATATCATGCTTAATGAAAAAACCAACATTTTTTATTTCAGGCCTTCCATAAATTAGGTCGTATTTAAGTAATCCTGGGAAAAAAGATATATTGAAATCTATATAACTAAATCCATTACTAAAAAAGCCTTTTAGCCAATTTGATCTGCCAACATTTGGCTCTAATATTGTGATGCTTTTTGGGAGAAATTTTTTAATTAATTCTATGATTTCTTTTTTATTGATACAGCCCACTGTACAATCTAAAAAATCAATTTTCTTAAAATCACTGCCCCATTCTTTCTGAATAAATATTTCTAGTTTATTCATTTTATAAACTATAAATTAAGAGAATAATAAATCTAATCAATTTTGAAATCATAACCATTGTAAAACATAAATGTAACTCCTCTATGAATATTTAAATAATCATCTCCATGATAATGATCTCCAACAACTAAATCAATTTTGCCATCTCCATTCCAATCACCCATTTGCCATGTATATCCAAACATACCAGGATATTTTGTATCAGCAACAAATGTTGCTGCTGCATCATCTTCAATTAAATAAATATCTTTTGGGTTTTTAGAACCTTTCAAAATCCAAACCCTTCCTCTATATTGCATATTATTGCCTATTTCTTCTAAATAGTAGGGATCATTAATTGCAATTTCTGAACATCCATCTCCATTCATATCAAAATGCCTATCTATAGCTGGTTGACCTATTAAACTCTTTTGTGAATTACCTATCCATACATCTGCATCTCCTATATTTAGTTGACTTGATAATTTCTCATTAGAACCAAAAAATATAGCAGCTCCACCAGTTCTCTCAGGTTTACCCTCTAAATTTTGAACAGATGATCTTGCTGTAACTAAAATATCATTATTCCCATCGCAATTAAAGTCTTTTACTGGTCTAATTTGTTCTATTCTTTGTGCCCATATTCGTTGTTCCTTGTTAACTAATTTCGATTCTTTCGCAACTCTCTTAGTAAATGCTTTTGTTGATGCTGTAATAGTTACATCAGAATCATTTAATTTTAATATTTTGGGGAAATTTTTACCATAAAATATTCTTGCTTCTCCCATTTTATCTTTCCCATCATATCCAAGACCAATCCCTATTTCATCCTTGCCGTCATTATTTATATCACCAACTATACTAACTCCAAGACATAAGGAGCATCTTCCAACATCTTTGGGCATTACGATTTTTGAAATATCTAAAGGTTTAGGGTTTTTGTCATCTAACCAAATTTTTCCATATGGTTTTGCTTTATGTTTAGAACCAAAAATAATATATGCTCTTGGAGCGAAGTGTGGGATTCTAGTTTCACTTTCATAAGGATTGTAAGAGCTAATAACTAAATCAGAGATGCCATCTCCATTAATATCTCCAGACTCTAGGCCGTTAGCATAGCCTAAGTATGCTGACCCATCATTCTCTGCTCCAATATGAATCCCCTTTACTTTGGAGCCAATATCTTCGGCTCTTATTTGAATAGTTTTTCCTTTTTCAAATTTAAATTGACCACCATATACAATGTATACAGAACCAGTTTGTTCTAGGAATTCACCTTCTCTTTCACTATCCCTAAATGCCGCAGACATCATAAAATCATCTATTCCATCTCCATTAAAATCTCCCGCAGCTGCAAATGATATACAAATTTTTCCATAAGCTTTATCTCCATATACTATCAAGTCTGGAAAGTCCTTCTTAGTATTTATTTTTTCTTTTCTTCCAAGCCATATATGACATTCACCAGCGTACATCTTATTATTCGAATATGCAAAATGAGACATATTACCGAAGTCATTTATTCCATCATTATTAATATCGCCTAAATCTTCTGGCATTCCGCCATAATGAGATAAATGAAATGCTATTTGATAGGCTGCATCTTGATCATTAAATCTTGTGAATGCATCTTTGGCAAAGTAGACATTATCATCAGGAAGATTTCTATTCAAACTCGCTTTTTTATTTGGATTAAATCCCTTTGAATAGCTTGGTATTAAATCTCCTGGCTCTGTCCAATTTCTACCTGTAGTCCTATCAATATATATTTGACTTCGTAAGTTGCCATTTAGGTTATATTTACCTCTTTCACCTTTTCTTTCTACCTCTTCATAAAACTTTTCTTCAGGATGTAAACCTAATTTTTTAGGTCCATAATTGCTTGAATTACATCCTGATAAAAGTATAGTTATTAAGGCTAAAAATATTTTAAAATACATCTTAATTCAATTTAGTAAATCAGATTACTTTAATTCTATAAATAATCAAAATTAAACAAAAAATCATTTTAATAATTCTTTATGAATATTTGATGAAATTTTTTATTATGGTGATTAATTTTCAATAATTATTCTCTTAATCAATTTCTAAAAAGTTTGAATTATCTGAAAAATTAATTTTTAATTACAACCCTAAAGAGAGTATCTCTATCTTGTAAATCTTCAACTCTAACTTTGGCATAATAATTACTTTTGTATCTTATTATTTCTCCATAGCTTGATAAAAGATTTTCTATCTCTTCTACCGTAAACATTTTGTCGAAATCAGTTGTATATGATGGGTGTTTAATATTTTCATGTATTATTAAAATTCCGCCTAATTTTAGAGAGCCCCATATTTTATCAAGCACACTTTTCCTTTCTGATTTTGGAACATATAGTAAAGAGCCTACAAATATAGCTACAGAGCAACTAGGAAAACTTTCCAAAGATTGAACTGATCCTAGGCTAATTTTTATTTTATCTTTAAAAATATTTTGATAGTAACGATATAAAGATCCGAAAAATAATAAATTTTGGCTCAAAATATCTCTCAAATAGCAAAAACTTATATCTAAAGAACTATCTAGTAGTAATTCCGAAAGTAGAAGTCCATATCCGCCACCATAATCACAAATCTTCATATCATTTAGACATTTACAATTCTCTTTGATTATTTTTGAAATCATTGGTGCCTTATAACCCATTCCTGTTATGTAATAAGACATAGTACCAATACTTCTAGTCAATTCGTTACTTAAATTAATTGAATTATCAGAGTTTTTCCAAGGTATGAATCCACTTAAAGAATCTTTATTCTCTTCATTAAAAAAATCTTCATAATTTTTGTTTATATCCTCAGGTAGTAAATTATTTTTAAGATGAGAAGTATCTGTATCGTCGCTTATAAAATCTTTATTAGAGTAAGTTCTTAATAAAAAAGAGTTCATAAATGGCATATGTCGGGAATACAAATCAATATTTATAAGTTCCTGAAAATTTTTGGTGCCCCATTTAATAGATGAATCAGATTCTAGTGAATGTAAATATTCATCTTTTCTCAATATTTTTACTATTTCTTTACTACTAAAATCTAAATCTAAGTGATAAAAATGTTTTTCTAGCCAACTTTTTGTTATAAATCCAAATGAAGATTTTGATTCAGGGTAGTAATGTAAATGTAAAATTGATTGTTTTTTATCGCAGCATCCAAGAAGAAGTTCTATAAAAGACTTAGTCCAATTTGATGTAAGTAAAGGGACAGATTTACCGACGTAAAAGTTTTTTGCAGAAATTTGAGAATAACAATAAAAGAAGTTTCCAATACATCTTTGCGACTCAGGGAAACCCATCAATTTGGATGTAAAGCTCAATAAGGTGGTCTCTTTATTTTTATCATTAAAAGAATTTTCTAAGTCGAATTCAATTAGATTTGATGATTTTGTGAGTAAAATTTCCATAAAAATAAATATTAGCTTTTAAAAATTTGAATTGAATGCTTATTTAAGTGACATTATATGATCATATATTATTTTTGAAGCATTACCTTGACCATAGTATGGATATCTTTTTTTTGAAATATCAAACTTCATTTGTTTATTAAAAACATCTACAATTTCTTTATTATCTTCAGGATTAGCTAATCTATTCCATCCTGAGGATATTAATTCTATCCATTCGGTCTCTTTTCGCAGTGTTATGCAAGGAACTTGATGAAAATAAGCTTCTTTTTGTACTCCTCCTGAATCAGTTATTATTATTTTTGAAAACTTTTCTAAAGTTGCCATATCAACGAAACCAACAGGGTCAATAACCTTAAAGTTATTTAAATATTTATTTAAATTAAATTTATTTATTTGAAATTTGGTTCTTGGATGTAGTGGAAATAAAATTTCAATATTAAGAGAGTTTAGTGTTTTGAGAATGTTTTCTAGAATAAAAGGATTATTTGTATTCTCTTCTCTATGAATAGTTAATAAGGCATATTTGGAATTATTTAAATTAAACTTTTTTATTAGCTGTAAATTATCTTTGGCTTTATTTGAAAAGTGGTGATTCATATCCTCCATAACATCTCCTGTTAAAAATATTTTCTTTTTTGATATACCTTCATTTATAAGATTATTTATTGCCTCATCAGTAGGGGCAAAGCAAATTTCAGATAAATGATCAGTTATTAATCTATTTTGTTCTTCTGGTTGATTTTTATTAAATGATCTTAATCCTGCTTCGATATGTATTACTGGGATACATAATTTGCTTGCAGCTAAGGCACCAGCTAATGTTGAATTAGTATCTCCATAAACAAGTAAGTAGTCCGGTTTTAAATCTATTAATATTTTTTCTATTTTTTCAAGCATTCTTCCTGTATTTTCTCCATGTGTGCCTCCTGAAATAGAGCAATTGTAATCAGGAAGAGGTATATTTAATTCTTTAAAAAAATTTTCTGACATATTTTTATCAAAATGTTGTCCAGTGTGTATTATTATTTCTTTGATTTTATTCAGATTATTACTTTGATTCATAAACGTTCGACTTAAAGCTGAAGCTTTTACAAATTGTGGTCTGCATCCAATTACCGTTGCTATTTTTATTAACATTTATTTTTGTGTGGTTTTTTGCTTAACAAAATCAATAATATACCAGAAACATTTATTATGTATTTTAAGTTAATTTTAGCCTGTGAAAATTGCTGTAATAGTTCACAACCAAATTTATAAAGACGCGAGAGTTAGAAAAGAATCAAAAACCCTCAAAGATAATGGATTTGATCTTACTTTAATTGGCTATGGCTCAGATGAAAGTTTTTGGACTTTAATTGAAACCTGCAGAACTAAACTCATTAAAAAAATTCCATATAATCCAAAGAGGGAATTAAAGAAATTTTTGCAAAAAATTAATAATAAAATTAATTTTATTTATCCATTTCAGAAGATTTTTGTATTAATTGGTTTTCTTAGGCCAAAGGTTCTTTATTTCTACCTTAAGAATACTTTGATAATGCAAAATCGTTTTTTAGATAAATTATATAGATATAACATTAAAAATAAAAAAAATATATTTGCTAGAGCATTGGAGAAATTTCTTATTAAAAGAATTTTAGGAATAACTCTTAGAACACCTCTTAAATTACTGATTTATTTATTTAAGATTTATATAAATGCATTAAATTCTTTAAAGAAATTCTTTTTAAGATCAAAATTTAATAAAAAAATAATTAAAAAAATCAAAATTTTTAGAATAAATTTATTTTTAAAAAAAATATTTAGAAATATTGATGCAAGATACATCTTAAAAAACGTCTATTTAAAGTATGGAGGGGCATACCTAACATATCCTTTTATTTCTAATATTATTTTCCATAATATAAAGCATATTAAATTTGATGTTATTCATGCACATGATTTAATAGCATTGATTGTAGCTTGCAGATATAAAAAACTTTATCCAAAAACAATATTAGTTTGGGATGCACACGAAATTTACACTCATCTACAATATAAAACTGTTGTCGATAATCTCTACATTAACTATGTAATAAGAACTTTCGCAAAGAAGATAAACTATTTCATAACTATAAATAAAAGTATTGGGGAGTTTTATACTTCAGAATTCCCAAATCTGCCAAAACCAATAATTTTGATGAATGGTACAAGATTCAATCCAAATATCCAAGAAAATCAAAATAAAGCTAATAGTCCAATTAGGTTGTCTTTGAATTTGAAAAAGGATACAAAAATTTTACTCTTTCAAGGCGGTTTGGTTCCTAATAGAGGTATAGAAGAGTTATTAGAAGCCAGCAAATACTTAGAGAATAATTGGGCAATTGTTTTTATGGGTTGGGGACTCCTAGAAGAAAAAATTCAAGAAAGAATAAATGAAAATAAAGAATCATTAGATAGAGCAAGATCACAAATATATCTCATTCCTCCTGCTCCATATGAAAATCTTGCTGAGTGGACCATGGGGGCTGACTTAGGAACTATTTTATATAAAAACTCAAGCTTGAATCATTATTACTGCACTCCAAATAAAATTTGGGAATACCCTAATGCGAATGTACCAATTTTGTGTACAAATTTATTTGAACTATCAAAAATAGTAAATAAATATAAGACAGGTTATGTATTAGATAAAGATGTTAGTGGTAAACAAATTGCAGAGTTTGTAAATAATTTATCTAATGAAGAACTATCTAGACTAAAAGATAACTGTTTAGAATTCAATAAGAAAGAGAATTGGGAAATTTATACAAAGGATCTCATTGGTTTATATAACTCTATCAAAAATGATGAATCAAAATAACTTTATTTTTAATATCAGAAATATACTCACTTTAGAGAATTACGAATTATATTCAGAAAACAAAATTAAATATTCGACGAAAATAATTTTAATTATTACCCAAGGAATAGAAAGGGTTTTTTTTCTAATAAGTGCAATGACTGGTGCTGTAGTATTGGTAAATCTTATAAGAGTAACATTTGTCTTTAATCTAAAAAGTATATCGCAAATATTTATTTATCTTTTCTTTGAATTTGTTGCTACTTTAACTTACAAATTTAGACAGGAGTACTACAGGAAATCTAATTTAATATGGTATGAAATAGATCAGAAAAAAATATCTGATTCAGATGAATGGGATAAAACTAATTTTATTATGAAAAATTTTACAATAAGGTTGCAAGATTATTATGTATATACTAATTACTTTATTATCATTTTTGTCTTCTTATTAATTCTTTTTATTAATAGAACCTTTTCTTTAGCATTGACTTCATGGATACTTTTAAATTTATCATTTTTTATCTCTTTAATTTATATTAAAAGATTATTGGTTAAGAATAAAAAAAGATTCAATAATTATTCTAAAAATTCATATTTTTTTAAAGGATTATATTTTTTTGTTTATAAATCAAAAATAATTACAATAAAAAAACTTTCCTTGTTCATAACACCTTTTTGTATATCAACTTTATTCATATGCTTATTTTTTCTTGTTGATTTAGATCAAATTGGAATTTCACAGACATTAATTACACTATTAGGAATAAGACAAATACTTGCATCAATAAGATCTATTGAATTAGCTTCATTAAATGAATAAACATAATTCATATAAGTTATTGTAGAATAGGTTTATAATGATTTTGAATTATTTTCTTTGAAGGAATTATCTAAATTAAAAAAACATTTGAAGCATCTTTTTAAAAGCATTTCTTTAAAAAGACTTTTCAAAGATGAATTTAAATCAAAATTAATAGATGATTATTTTATTAAGAATATTTCAATAATAAGAATTCTAGAAGCAGGTGTTGGTTTAGATAGGTTTAAATTTTTTAATTTTTATAAAGATAATAAACTTTATGATTTTTCATTTTTGGAGCATAGGCGAGATAAATTTGAATATTGGGGTGAAAATATATCAAAAAATGTAAAAATCATTGATAATGATATCTATAGATCTAATTCAACTGAAATATACAATTTAGTTAGCTTATCTTTTCCAACTTCACAAATAAAGAGATTTTTTTCAGAGTTATTACCTCGATTATTAATTAATCAAAATGGAAAAGGATTATATCTTTTAACAATTCCAATTTCTATAGAGAAAAATTACTTTTTTGAATTAGAAAATAATAATAAATTAGGATATAAAAAGTTTTTAGAATATGTACAAAGTAATGTTGGGCAATCATTCAATAAGGATATTCTTGATTTAAAAAAATTTTTTAATAATAAGAATATAGAAATAATTAAAATTTGTGATCCAATTTATAGGCCTCAGAGAGGTTATTTATATAAAACTATTTTGCTAAAATTAAACAAAAATTATTTATCTAAGTTTCAAAATACATATAAAAATTTAAATGATAAAAATAAACTTCTTAAAATATATTCAGAAATAATTAATGATCAGACTAATAATAATGACATTTATCAAAATTATTTATTAAAAAAGAAAATTTTAAGAAAATCATTTAACAAAATATCATTCCTTGATGCGGGAGTGGGTCTTAATAGATTTAAAGTAATTAATAAATTTTCTGAAATTGAAAAATTTAATTTTGATTTCTTAGAAAATAGAGAGGAAAAGTATGAATATTGGGATAAAAATATTAAGCCAGAATTTAATTTCATAAAGAATAATGTATATGATTTTAAATCATACAAAAAATATGATCTAATTAATCTTTCATTTTCCCCAAAATATATTAAGTTATTTTGTAAAAAATTATTCAAAAAATATCAAAGTAATCTTAGTTGGAATTCTTTTATGATTTTAACTTTGCCTTTAAGTATAAATTATAGGTTATATGATGATTTAAGAGAATCTAGTGGTTTTGGGTTTGAAGATTTTAAGAGTTTTTTAAAAAATGATAGTTTCACAATTTACAAAAATGAATTTAACTTTTATAAGTTTATTAATGAATATGATTTAGAAATTATTCAGGCTTATGATGCAATTAATATACCTCAAAAAGGATATTTATATAAAACATTTTTTCTTAAAAAGAGAATGTTTTTTAGAAAAAAGATTATTATATTTTTTCAAAAAACTTTTAATCAATTATTAATTTCTATTCCATCTACTAATCAATTAAAGAAACTCTTAAGTAGTATAAATCTCCTAAATAAAATAAAGATAATTATAAGTAATATAAATCTCCTAAATAAAATAAAGATAATTATAAGTAATATAAATTTCCCAAATAAAATAAAGAAACTTATAAGTAATATAAATTTCTCAAATAAAATAAAGAAACTAGTTACTAATATACAAATTTTTAATAAATTTCATAAATTTTTTAAATCTCATTTAACATTTGCCTCCTTAATTAACAATGTCACTTATCTCTTCTCCTTTTTGTTAGCATTTTTTGTATATTTAATTTTATTTTTAAAAAATCATAAACTTAAATTTTCTCAATTCATTTATAATTTAAAACAAGTTTTAATTAATATATCTTCACAGACAAAATATCTCTTAATTATTTTTTTGAATAGTATTAGGATCTTCTTTAGAAATATTAAGAGTATATATTTTAGCTTAAAAAAATACTTACATTCTTTTGAATTAAAGATCTATATGAGAATTATTAGAAAGTATTTTATGAATCATGATAAATTAAATGTTTTAAATGCTGGAGTTGGATTAAAGAGATATAAATGTCAGAGATTGTTGAAGGGTTTAATTATTAGAAATAATTCTTTTTTAGAAAAAAGGGTTGATCTTCATCCCTACTGGCTTAATAAAATAGATAGAAATTTAAATGTCATAAGTGAAAATGTACTAAATTTTAAATCAAATGTAAAATATGATTTAATATATCTTTCTTTTCTGCCTAAGAATATTAATTATTTCTTTAGTACATCTATTTATAATTACTATAATATGATGCATGAAAATTCTCTAATCATATTAACGATTCCTTATCAAGTACTTTATTCAAAAATTAAAGAAAAAGATTTTAAAACTTATGGTGAGGCTGAATTTAAAACTTTCTTAGAAATAAAATGTAAAGGGAAAAAATCATTAAATATTATAAATCTTATTGACAAAAATAAATTTACTATTTATCAAACTATGCCTAATATTCATAAACCTCAAGTTGGTTTTAAGTATAAGACATTAATATTAAAGAAAAGAATTAATAAGAAAATATCATTAAACGATTCTCTAACTAATAGAAATTATAATTTAAAAAGAATTTTAAATAATAATTTCTTTCAAGATAAAATTAAGAATAAACAATCAAAAGATAATAGCTCAAACAAATTAAAACAAAATTCTTCAAATAAACTTTTAAATATCATTAATAATACATGGGATTTGGAATTTAAAAATTTGAATATACTTGATTCAGGAGATAGCTTGGAAAGATTTAAAATTATAAATATCTTTACTAAATTAAAACTAAAACCAATAAGTTTTTATTTAATTGAACAAAATGAAAATCGTTTTGATTATTGGAGACGTAAAATAAACTTTAATTTTAATCTTTTACCTTATAATCCCTACGTTTTCGTTACTTTACAAAAATATGATGTTATCTCATTATCTTTTAATCCTAAGAAAATAAATTTATTTTTTAAAAAAATTTTGTTTGATTATTTGTTTCTTCTTAAAGAGAAATCAATTTTAATAATTACTATTCCAGTTTCTATAAAAGGTGGATCTAATAAGATAAATAGTGATAATATTTCTTTTAAAGGTTTTGAAGATTTTATAAGTTCTAATAAAAGATTTTTTGATAGTAATAAAAAATTAAATGTCGATAAGCTTCTCAAAAATCTTGGATTTGATTTCTATGAAATCTTTGATTCAATTTATCAACCATATCCAGACTTTGAATTTAATACTGTAGTTTTAAATTTTAATAAAAAAGTTAAGAATGAATTGGATTTCAATAAAAATATTTCCAATTCATTTACTAAGATTTACCCTATAAATTTCTTAAATAAAGGATCTAGATTTTCACTTTATAATTATTGCAATTTTTTAACTAAGTTGAAATCTGAAAAACGTATTGTAAACATTGATGATTTTTACAAAAATATCAATATTGATCCAGATAAAAAAGAACCTTTGCAATTAATAAAACATGATATTCATAGCGATGTAATTTCTGCTTTGAAAATGGCAAAAGCTGAAAAAGAAATTGAAGTTAGTTCAATATATTTTGCAATGCATAAGTCGGATCATACAAAATATTTATTAGACCACTCTTCTTACATAGATTCACTTTTAAATATACAAGAATTAGGTCATGAAGTAGGGATTCATTGTGATCCAATATTTTTGACTATAAATAAACTAAGTGCTTTAAAAGAAATTGTATCTTTTGTTAATGAATTAAGATCTTGTGGGCTAAAAATTAGACTTGCTAATACACATGGAAATACAAAGCATTATTTTAGATTCATAGGAGATACTTCAAACTTCTCTAAATACGTTAAGGAGGGGGATAATAATTTTTCAAAATTCCAAGGCGGTACAAATAATGATGGCTATTTTTGCACATCTGAAATGATTTTTAAAGAGATTTATGAACAACAAGAAATTGTAAGTGATAGTAATATAGAAAATAAAAGTAAAGGTTTAGTTAATAGTATTTCTTTAAAGCAATTAATGAATGAAGCAGGTTTTGACTATTGGATTGATACATCAATTTATGATAAAAACCTACAAAAATTTAATGCTAGTACATCTATAAGTGATACTCACAAAAAAATTCAATTGTGGGGTGCATATTTTATTACAGAATCCAAACTTTTTGAGCTAGATGATGAATCTCAAGATGAGCTTTTATCACAAATTAAATTTGATTGTGCACATCTTTATCATCCTCAACTCTATGTTTAATATCTAAGCAGTTAATTTTTATGAAAAATCTATGGATAATAAATCAATATATAAACACTTCTTCTGAATCAGGAAGCTCAAGACATTATTATTTATCGAAATATTTATTAGGCCTTAATTGGAAGGTTACATTAATAACTGGAAGTATAGATCATAATACCAATAAGCAAAGATTAAATAAATCTATTTCATTAAAAATAGAAGTTTTAGATGAAATTAGGATGATTTGGATTAAAGTCAAAAAAAGATCACTTAATAATAACTTTATAAGGGGATTATCAATGGTCGAATTCTTTTTAAAAATAATCTTTTTAATACCTTTAAAAAGAACAGGAAAACCAGATATGGTTATAGGATCGTCTCCAAATCTACTGGCGGCTTTAGCAGCTTATTTTATTTCTTTATTTTATAAATGCCCTTTTATTTTAGAAGTAAGGGATTTATGGCCAGAAAGTTTGATAACATTAAAAGCTTTTAAAAAAGATGGTTTATTTCATTTATTTTTTGATTTAATTCATAAGTTCTTGATAAAGAAATCTAATAAAGTAATTGTTCTAATGGAAGGAGGCATTAACTTTTATGCTGCTATGGGCCTAGATAAAAAGAAATTATTTTACTTGCCTAATGGAGTAGATATGGAAAACAAATTTTATAAAAATTATGATACTAAATTAATCAACAAAAAACCAGTTGAAATTTTTTATTTGGGTTTTATTGGTCATGCAAATGGAATTGAAATTCTTATTAAAGTCTACAAAGAACTTCAATCAAGAGGACTAGGTCAAAATGACTTGATTTTAAGGATTTATGGTGACGGCCCTTTGAAGGAAAAGATGAAGAAACTAGTTTTCAATTTGCATTTGGATAATATATTTTTCTATCAACCTATACCAAAAAATCAGATTATTGATATTAGTAATTCAGCTGATTTTTTTATTTTTTCAATGTTGGATTTGCCTGCTATTTATAATTATGGAATAAGTTTTAATAAAATTTTTGAGTACATGTCATTAAGTAAGCCAATAATTTATAATTCTTATGGAAAATTTAATCCTCTAGATTTGTCTGATTCAGCAATTAAGTCAAAATCTAATCACCCTAAAGATTTTGCAGACACTATACAATATGCACTAAATTTGTCCAGAAGAGAAAGAGAAGATTTAACCAAAAGGTCTTTTCAATATGTATCAGAAAATCATTCTTATGAATCCCTTGCGATAAACCTTAATAACTTTTTAATGGGAGAATGATTTGCCTTGTATCTTACAATTAATATTCAATTTCTAAAATAAAACCAAATTATGAATAAAGATTTATCAGTATTTTTACATGAAACTGCTATTGTTGACGAAGGAGCAGAAATTGGCAAAGAAACTAAAATATGGCATTGGACACACATTTGCAGCGGAGCTAAAATTGGATCTTATTGTTCAATAGGTCAAAATGTTTTTATAGGGAATAAGGCTGTGATAGGAAATAATGTGAAAATTCAAAATAATGTTTCTGTATACGATAATGTAATTATTGAAGATAGTGTTTTTTGTGGTCCAAGTATGGTTTTTACTAATGTATTTAACCCTAGATCTGAGATCCCTAGAAAAAAAGAATATAGGTTAACAAAGGTAAAAAAAGGCGCTACTTTAGGCGCCAATTGCACGATAGTATGTGGAATTGTAATTGGAGAATATGCATTTATTGGTGCTGGAGCTCTAATTAATAAAGAAGTGAAACCATATGCTTTGATGTTAGGAGTTCCTGCAATTCAAAAAGGTTGGATGAGTGCTTATGGTGAAAGAATAAATTTTTCTAAAGAAGGTACATGGAATTGTCAAAAAACAGGAGATATTTATAAATTAGAGGATGGGCATATAACAAGAAAGGTTAGTGGGTATTGGTTAAATGAAAACCTTGATAAATAACGTTAATTTTATTAACTCCTTACCAAAAATTTACTAAATAATAACTTAAATATATATCTTGTTATCAATAAATATAAATTAAATAAATTTAATACTTTAAAAGATTTTATTGAAAGTATTATAATTAACTTTATATTTTTATAATTTTTTCTTTTGAAATTAGCAAGCTACAATTGAAGAAAGTATCAAAAGTTTATATGGCAAACTCAAAGAAAGATTTACCTTCTAATTATGAAGGTAAAATATGCATTATCGGTATAGGTTATGTTGGATTACCTTTGGCCATCGAAATAGTTAGAACAAAAATTTGTAAATTAACAGGAAATGATATTAATCGCGAAGTTGTAGGATTTGATATAGATAAAAAAAGAATTGAACAATTAAAGATCGGTTATGACTCTACTTTAGAACTTAATCAAGAAGAAAAAAGGTTTCTGAAGGATATCCATTTGACAGATAATACTAGTGAAATTTTTGATTCTGATGTGTTTATAGTAACTGTTCCGACTCCAATTAATGATCTGAAAAAACCAGACTTAAAGGCTCTTAAATCTTCTTCTGAGACGATAGCTCAATGCTTAAATAAATCCAAAATCAACTCAAATAAATTTTTCAAGAAGAGAAAATTAATCATATTTGAAAGTACAGTCTACCCTGGAGCGACAGAAGAGGTTTGTATTCCAATAATTGAGGAAATTACAAATTTAAAAAGAAATATTGATTTTGGATATGGATATAGTCCCGAAAGAATCAATCCTGGTGATAAGGAGCATAGATTA
>MDTG01210073.1_pt1 | contig 14740 bp, 7 predicted proteins | sample 811421 | NCBI WGS metagenome assembly MDTG01 (sample SAMN05326645, study PRJNA326480) | marine metagenome | isolation source: seawater | place: Pacific Ocean: South East | collected 2011
GCTCGTCGCCTCCGGCGGCGCCGATGGCGAGCGCCGCGCCGCCGCCGCCGAGGAGCAGGAGCGCGGCGGCGACGACGAGGCCCCTGCGGCTGCTGGCGGGGCGCGCGGGCGTCTCCTCCGTCAGCCGGGGCGCGGGCTGCTGCGAGTCGAGGGCGGCGCCCGGCGTGGGGAGCCGGCCTCGCGCGTCGGTGGCGGGCGCGCTCGCCATGGTCGCAGGGACGTCGGCCGCGGCGCGGGCCGCCTCGGGCACCTCGGCGAGCTCCGTGTCGCGCGTGCCGAGGGGCTCGGCGGGGACGGCGTGCGCCTGGCGCACGCGCTCGGCGAGCGTGTCCCGCGCCTTCGGGGAGCCGAGGGTCGGCGTGAGGGCGTCGATGAGGGCGCCCGCGTCGTCCCAGCGCTGCTCCCGATCGGTGTGGAGGCACCCCTCGACGGCGGCGGCGAGCGCCTCCGGGACGTCCGGCGCCACCTCGCGGAGCGTGGCGCGCTCGCCTTCGAGGATCTTCATCATGACCTCGACGTCGTGCTGACCGACGAAGGGCCGCCGCCCGGCGAGCATCTCGAAGAGCGTGACGCCGAGCGAGAAGACGTCCGCGCGGCCGTCCACGTCCGTGCCGCGCATCTGCTCGGGCGCCATGTAGGGGACCTTGCCCTTCACGAAGCCCGAGGCGGTGGCGATCGTCGCGCCCGTCAGCGCCTTGGCGACGCCGAAGTCCGCGAGCTTCACCTCGCCGCGCTGCGAGAGGAGGACGTTCGAGGGCGTGACGTCGCGGTGCACGACGCCCTGCTCGTGCGCGTACTCGAGGGCGTAGGCGAGGTCGAGGGCGATGAGCGCCGCGAGCGCCGGGGGCAGGCGGCCGTCCTCGCTCGAGGCGAGGAGCGCGCGGAGGTCGACGCCATCGACCAGCTCGAGGGCCATGTACTGCTCGCCCTGGTGCTCGCCGAAGTCGAGCACGCCGACCACGTGGCTGTGGCGGAGGCGCCCGGCGAGCTTCGCCTCGCGCTGGAACTGGCGGACGAAGGTCGGGTCCTGGTTGAAGGCGGGCAGGACGCGCTTGAGGCAGACGCGCTGCTCCACGCCGTCGTAGGCGGCGCGGCGGGCGACGAAGGTCTCCGCCATGCCGCCGACACCGAGCCGACGCTCGAGCACGTACGAGCCGAATTGCCGCGGGAGCGCCTCCACCATGGGCGCCGTCAGTCTAGCAGCGAGGGTCGGGGGCGCTCGCCGGCGCTGGGCTCGGGGCGCGGAGCCCGAGTCGGAGGCCGGGGGTGGCTGGGAGATCGGGGCCGAGCTCGGCGGCGCGGTGGGGCTCGAGGCAGGCGCGCCTCAGGGCTCGAGGCAGAGCTCGACCTCGCGGAGGGCGAGCTGGCCGGAGCCGCCGGAGGCGTTGAGCTCGATGGCCGTGAGGAGGGGGTCGTCGCTCGGGGAGAGGGACGCGCTCCAGTCGGCCGCGTACCAGTCGTAGGTGAAGTCGTTGTCGACGGGGCCGAAGGTGGTGGCGCCGTAGAGGGGGGACCAGGCGCGGACGTCGGTGGACGAGCCGGTGGAGTAGCTGCGGGCCTGCACGTGGAGCGTGGCGCCGGAGAAGCTGAGGCCGGCGACGGAGTAGCGGACGCGGACGGTGCCGCTCGAGGTGGTGACGAGGACGGCGGTGCCGCCCATGACGCTGCGGACGCCGCTGCCGAAGGCGACGACGCTGCAGGCGCTCAGGGGGCGGTAGTCGCAGGTGGCGTCCCAGACCTCGATGGCGGGGGAGGTGCTGTCGCGGTGGAAGCCGAAGCGCCAGAGGCTCCAGCCCGGGCCCTGGCTGCACGGCGTGTCGAGGCCGGGGATGCGGGGCGGGCCGGCGTCGGTGCCGGCGTCGGTGCCGGCGTCCGTGCCTGCGTCGGTCCCGGCGTCCGTGCCGGCGTCGAGACCGGCGTCCGTGCCGGCGTCGAGACCGGCGTCCGGTTCGCCGGCGTCTTCGGGAGCGCTCGCGTCGGCGGCGCCGGCGTCGTCGGACCCGCCTCCATCGGGGACCCCGCCATCGGCGAAGGTGCCTGCGTCGATGTCGCCCGCGTCGGCTTCGCTCGAGCCCGCGTCGCTCGAGCCAGCGTCCGGGGTCGCGCCGTCCAGTGTCGCGCCGTCCAGTGTCGCGCCGTCCAGTGTCGCGCCGTCCAGTGTCGCGCCGTCCGTGACCGCGCCGTCAGGAGCCGCTCCCGCGTCACCCTCACCCGCGCCCGGGTCTCCGCAGCCGCTCGCCCCGGCGACCAGCAGCACCCACACCAGCGCCGCCGCGCCTCGCCTCGCTCTCCCGTCCATCACCGCCAGCTACGTCGGCGCGGGGCCGAGGCTCCCCTTCCAGGTCGTCCGGCACCGACGCCCTACGCGCGATCAGCCTTCGGCCTCGGCGCAGGCGGAGAGGTCGCGGAAGCAGAGCGGGTCCTCCAGCAGGCAGCGCTCGACCCCCTCCAGCCCCTCGTGCAGCGCCCGCAGGCAGACCGGCTCGCACTCGCGCTCGGGCAAGCCCTCGAGGGCGGGCGCACAGAATCCCTCGCCCCCGCGCGCCGCCCGCGCCGCGCACCAGCTCGCGCAGCGCGCTCGGCGGAGCTGCCCCTCGATGCAGTCCTCCGTCGAGATGAAGCAGAGCGGATCGCCCTCGACGCACGCGCGGACCGCGTCGGCCGGCGCCCGCTCGAGCCTGCTGGCGCAGGCTTCGGCGCAGCCCGACGCCGCGCCTTCGCTCCAGCGCTCGAGGGCGCACCAGCCCCCGCTCTCCTCCTCCACGCGCCGGGACGCGCACCAATCGTCGCAGGCGCTGCGCGTGTGGGCGTCGGGCGCGCGGGCGTCGGGCGCACCGCCGTCCGATGCGGGCGGGCCGGCGTCGCGGCTCTCGGCGGGGCCGTCCATGCGGCTGCCGTAGCAGGCCAGGCCGAGCTGACAGAGGGCGCCGATCGCGAGCAGTCGAAGCATGGGCTCCAGCGTGCCGGCACCCGGTCATAGACGCCACGAGGCGTCATCTATCTTCGGTATGGAGCGTGGCTATGCCCCGCGCCCAAGCTCCGAGCGCAGCAAGAGCCCGGGAGAGGCCCGGACGACGGCGTCCAACGGGTCGCCGGCCGGCGCCTTCATCGCTCGGCGTTCTTCTTCCGCTTCTTCTTCTTCGGCGGCGCCGTCGCGTTCTCCGGCAGCTGCACGACGAGCGTCTCGCCGAGGAGCTCCGTGCGCGCACGGGGGAGCTTCTTCTTCGCCTTGCCCCGCGGCCGCCCCTTGTGGTCCCAGGTCCAGTCGTGCTTCGGGCAGCGGAAGAGGGGCACGGCGGCCTTCCTCACGCGGTGCACGCGGTAGAGCTTCTTCGGCTTGTGGGGGCAGGTCGCGCAGAAGGCGCGGACGCGCTTGCGGCTGCGCACGAGGAGCAGGCGAAAGGCCTTGAGCTCGAGCACCCCGCCCTTCTCGAGGAGCTCCGTGCGCACCTTCAGGTCGATGTGGAGGGCGTCCCCATGGCGGGTCACCCCTTCCGGGAGCGCGGTCATGCTGCGGGCACCGTCGGGCATGCTTCGAAGAGGGTGCAAGAGCGGTGCGAGGATCGCGAGCGAGCCCCCGCCCTTCCACCATGGCAGAACGCCCCGGCCGGGGCCCAGCCGCCACCTCGCCCGGCCCCGCTGGCGCGCCCAATCACCGCAAGCGAGCGTGGGAACGCGCCATGCCCTCCGACGAGCCGGCTCACCGGACGCCGGGCCAGAACGCCGAGCGGCTCCTCGCGACGTGGGAGGCGTATCTGGAGGCGGAGGGCGAGCACTTCGCTTCGCGCTTCGCGCGTCGGGCGGCGGGGGGCCGCCCGGATGAGGCGTGAGCGTGGCGCTGCCCTCGCAGGAGGGTGAAGAGGCCAGGGGCTCGCCGATCGACGGGCCGAATCCGGGTCAGGGCACGTTCCACTCGCGGGGGGCGAGGACGGTCATCTGGTCCGGATCCGCCTCCGGGTAGGCGACGACGCCGAGGCCGGTGACGGTGCCGGAGGCCTGCCAGTGCAGCGGCACGGGGACGGGCGCGCTCTGCTCGGCGGAGAAGGGCGCGAGGCGGAGGCGCACGAAGCCCGGGTTCCGCGCCTCGGCGCTCCGCACCATGGCGTTGGCCTCGAGGCTGCGGAGGAGCGCGTTCTCGGCCTCCACGCCTCCCGGGAGCTGCAGATCGAGCACGCCGTCGTCGACCGCGGTCGTCGCGCTCACGCGGAGCTCGAGCGCCGCGAGCCGGCCGACGCCGCCGACGTCCCCCTCGAGCTCGAGCCGGAAGGGCGCGTCCCGGCGCGCCGCGAAGCGCCGCCCGAAGACGGCCTCGAAGCGCACCAGCACCGGCGCCCGCTCGCCCTCCAGGCTCGCGGCCTCGAGGGTCACGGTCTCGCCGGGCTCGATCGCGAAGGGCGCGAAGGCCCGCCCGTCTTCGAGGGCGATCTCCTGCTCCTCGCCGTCGGCCTCGAAGCGGACGCGCTCGGGCGCCGCGCCGCCGAGCGCCCCGTAGGCGCCGGCGGCGAACCACCAGAAGGCCGGCTCGCCGCCCTGCCGCGCGATGGAGGGCGTGTGCGCCGCCGCGGCGCCGAGGAGCCGGCGCGCGGCCTCCCCGTCCCGCGCCTGGTGCGCGGCCACGGCGAGCGCGAGGGTCGCCGTCACGCGCTCGCCCACGCCGCGGCGCGTCTCGCCGAGCTTCACCAGGCCGTCCTCGCCGACCTGCTCGAGCGCCTCCGCGAGCATGGCCCGCCCGTGCCCGTCGCGCGGGTCCGCGAGGAGCAGCGCGCCGGCGGCGCGGGCGAGGAGCGTCGGCTCGCCGGGCACGTCGCGGAGCGCGCGCCGGAGCTGCGGGAGCCAGCCGCGCAGCGTGCGCACGACCGGGTCCGCGTGCCGCGCCGGGTCCACGTCGAGGCTGCCGAGGCCGCTCGTCGCGAGCGCGCCGACGACCGCGGCCTGCATGCGCAGCCGCCCGGCCCGTCCATCCGAGTCGCGGAAGGCGCCGAGCGCGCCGAGGCGCCGCACGGCCCGCGCGCGCGCCGCCTGCGCCTCCGCGTCCGGCCGGCCCTCGTCGTCGAGCGCGGCGCTCCAGGCGACGATCGCCGCCGCCGTCGAGAGCGCCGCCTCCTCGCCGCGGACCGCGCCCCCCGGATCCTGCTGGCGAAGCAGCGCGGCCCGGAGCGACTCGGCCGGGCGCCGCCCCACGAGGGTCTCGAACCAGGCCACGAGCGCCGGGTCGTCCTCGCGGAGCGCGTGGAAGTCCGGGTCCGCCGCGAGCGCCGTCGGCGCCACGAGCACGACCCGCGCCTGGGCCCCCTCGGCGTCCTCGGGCAGCGGGAAGTCGACCTCCCAGCCCTCTTCGCCGACGAGCCCGGCGACGCGCCGCCGGATCGGGTGGAGGCCCCGGTCCACGGCGACGCGGCGGCGCACCTCGCGCACCACCTGCTCGCCCTGCGCGAGGCCCACCTGCACCGGGTGGCGGCCGGGCGTCGTGCCCGTGAGCGTGACGGCCACGCTCCGGCTCTCGCCGGCGGGGAGGCTCAGCTCGCTCCCGTCCAGCGCCACCTCGACGCCCTCGGCCTCGACGGCGAAGGCGTACTGGGCGGCCTCCTCCGTGACGTTCGTCAGGTGGAGCGGGAAGGTCAGCCGCTCGCCGACGCGCAGCCGGGAGGGGAGCGCCAGATCCGAGAGCACGGGCGCGCCGGCCCGGGCGCCGCCCCGAGCGCGGGCCGCTCGCCCGCGGGCCGTGAAGCCGACGGCGAAGAAGCGCCAGGTGCGCGGCTCCCGATCGACCTCGAGGCGCACGCTCCCGGGCTCGGCCCGCACGAGGCGCGCGTCGGCCGGCTCGGTCGGACGCCGGATCGCGAGCGGGAAGTCGGGCGGCTCGAAGAGCGGCGGGAGCGTGCCGAGGTTCGTCTGCCGCGGCCCGTCGTCGGGCGGCGGGGCGATGCGCGGCTGCGGCGCGGAGAAGGCGCCGGCGGCCATGGCGAGCGTGGCCCGGCCGAGCTCCACGCCCTGGAGCCGCGCGACGAGCGCGTCCTCGCCCACGGCCTCGGCGTAGAGCGAGCCCGCCGGGAGCACGCGCGCGGTCGGGTCGACGAGGTCGTCGCCGTTGCCGTAGCGCCCGTCGGGGCCGGCGCTGACCAGCTCGTAGCCGGCGACCGGCTGCACCCGCGAGAAGCGCGCGCGGGCCGTCTCCCGGAGCTGGAAGGGGCGGCCCCAGCCGTCGACGAGCTCGCGCGGCTGGAGGCTCCCGAGCCCGGGCACGCCCCGGTTGCGCAGGCGCTCGAGCCAGAGCGTCGGATCGCCGGGGCGGGTCCAGGCGAGGTCGAGGGCCGACTGCTGCACGAAGCTGCGCAGCGCGAGGAGCACCTTGAAGAGGCGCTTGCGTGTGATGCGCCGCGCGACGTGGTCGTAGTCGAAGGCGCGGTCGAGGCCCTCGAGGCGCTCGATGGTCAGCGGCTCGCCGCCGAGGCCCGTCGCGCCCTCGCTGCCCAGGCTGCCGCTCGCGAGCGAGGCGAGGAGCTGCCGGTTGAAGCGGAAGCGGCCGCGCTCCTCCACGGCGACCTCGTCGAGCTCCTCCGGGACGGCCTGGTCGACGCGCGCCTCGATGGCGCGGAAGACGAGCGCGAGGCGGCCCTCGACGAAGCGCGAGCTCGCGCGCCAGGGATCGCGGAGGAGGCCGAGGCGCGTCGGGTTCGTGGGCTCGGGCTGGGGCTCGAGGTCGCGGCCGCGGAGCACGACCGGCGCGGCGACGTCCATGGGCGTGCGCTCCGCGAGGAGGGCGGCGTAGAGGGCGTCCGTGGGCGACTCCGGGAGGCGGCCGAAGGGGCCGGCGACGAGGCCGGCGGTCTGCTGCTCGAGGGAGCCGGCCTGGCCGAGCGGCACGGCGAGGGCGAGCAGGGAGGCGGGCTCGCCGGTGGCGGAGAGGTCGGCGCGCACGGCGTCGAGCTCCCCGCGGGCGCGGGCCTCGAGGGCGAGCCCCGGGCCGGGCTCCACGTAGAGGGAGGTGAGCGCGCCGCGGGCCTCCTGCAGGCTCCGGCCGACGAGCGGGCGAGCGCGGAGGAGCACCTCGCCGATGGCGTCCTCGGGGAGCGTGATCGTCGCCGCGTCCTGGCGGCCCTCGAGCACGGCGACGCCCACGGCCTCGAGCCGGTCGCCCACGCGCCGGAGCGCCGTCAGGACGATGGGCAGGCCGCGGGCCGCGCGGGTGCGGGCGACCTCGACCTGGATCTCCTGGCCGGCGGTCGGATGCGCCGGGGTGGCGTGCACGCGGGCGGCGGCGTCCGGGTCGACGGCGAGGCAGTAGGAGTCGGCGGTCTGGGCGCCAGCGACGAAGACGCGCGCGGCGGTCGCGGCCTCGCCCCCGCAGCGGTCGTCCTCTGCCGGGTCCCGGAGCGAGACGTCGAGCGCCGCCACGCCGCTCTCGTCGGTCTGCCCCTCGACCTCGCCGACGCGCGGGCCGACGAGCTTCACGGGGACGCCGGCCGGGGCGGGCCGACCGTCGACGGTGGCGACGCGCACGAAGACGCGGCCGCCGAGCTCGGGCGTGAGCGCGCCGCCCTCGACGGCGAGGCGCGCCCCGTGGCGGCTGGCGGTGACGCGGAGCCGGGCGCCGCCGCTGCCCTGGCCGACGCCGGCCTTGCCCGCGTGGGCCGTCACGCTCACGTCGCGCCAGCCCTGCCGGAGCCGCGGCGCCTCCCACTCGAGCTGCGCGCGGCCGCGCGCGTCCGTGAGCACCCAGGGGTCGCGCCGATCCTGGTCGAGCTCGGCCGTGAGCGGCACCGGGCGGTGGAGGCGCACGCGCGCGTTCGAGACGGGCCGGCCGTCGGCGCGGCGTACGACCACGTCGAAGCGCACGTCCGCGTTCGGGGCGACGAGCCACTGGCCCTGCGCGGGCGCGAGCTGGACGACCAGGGGCGGCTCGCTCGGAGCGAGGAGCGTGGCGGCATGCTGCGCGTGGACCTGGCGCCGGGCGTCGTCCCGCGGGCCCGTGGCGCGAACCTGGAGCGCGCCCTCGGCGTCGCGGGGAATCGCGAAGGTGTGCGTGAAGACACCGCCGGCGTCCGTCTCGACGCGCACCGGGGCGCCGAGGGGGCCGCGGCCGTCGCGGAGGGTGAGCTCGAGGGTCTCGCCGGCGAGGGCCGGCCCGTCGGTGTGGGCGTAGCGGCCGAAGACCGGGAGCGCGCCGCCGGGGGTGACCTGCGCGGCGCCCATCAGGCGGAGCGTGCGCGGGTCCTGGGTGGTCACGCCGAGCTCGAAGCGCCGGGAGACGCCGCGGCGCGCGTGCACGACGACGGTGGCGCCGAAGCGCTCGGGGGCGTCCTCCGGGACCTCGATCTCCACGAGCGCGCGACCGCGGCGATCGGCCGTGACCTCCGCCGCGAGCTCGCCGGGCGTGAGGGAGGTGGCGACGCGGATCTCGGCGCCGGCGGCCGGCCGGAGCTGGTCCAGGCCGACGACCTCGTAGGCGACGACGGACCAGCGGAGCGTGCCGCCGCGCGTCGCGTGGAGCGCGCCCTCGAGCTGCATCTCGACGCCGGTGACGTCGCCGCGGCGCACGGGGCGGCGGGTGGTGGACTGGCCCTCGGCGTCGGGGGCGCCGGGCAGGAGGAGGGCGAAGGCGAGGGCGAGCAGGCGCCCGCCGCGGGAGAGGGTACGGCTCACGAGCGCACCTCCGTGGGAAGCGAGAAGAGGTGGGTGGAAGGGGGGGCCGGCGCGAGGTGCGGCGAGCGGCCCGTCGGCGAGCGGCCCGTCCTCGAGGCCGCCAGCGAGGCCGCCGTCCAGTCCGCCGCCGTCGAGTCAGCCGCCAGCGAGTCCGTCTCCGCCCGGCCAACCCGCGGCGAGGCGGCCCGCGAGCCCGCGCTCGGCGTGGCGTGGGCGGGCGTCGCGGCGGCGACGGGGCCGAAGGGCACGATGGGGGGCGGGGGAGGAGGCGGCGGGGGCGGCGGCGGAGAGGCCTCGGCCTCCGCCTGCTCGGGCTCGGCGCCGCGGTCGACGATGGTCAGCTCGCGCGAGGGCAGCACGGAGACGGCGCGGGCCTCCGCGCGGCCGGACGCGGTGGCGTCGTGCACGGTCGCGCCGAGGCCCCGGAGCGTCCCGCCGACGGCCCAGCGGAGCGGCAGCGGGAGCCGCACGAAGCCGCCGGGCGCGAGGGGCCGGAGCTGGAGCCGGAGCGTGCGCCCCTCGACGGTCGGCGTGGCGATGGTGTGCCCCGCGAGCGCCTGCCGGGTCGGCTCGTCGAGCTCCGTGCCCGCCGGGAGATCGATCTCCACGATGGGCGCGCCGAGCAGCCGCGCCTCGCGGTTGCGCACGGTGAGCGCCAGGCCGGCGCGCGCGTCCCGGGGCCCGAGCGGCCCGCCGATGTCGAGGTCGACGCGGGCGCGGCGCGCGGGCTCGGCGTCCCAGGGGCGGCCGTAGCGGAGGTCGACGAAGGCGAGGGCGAGGCCGTCGACCCCCTCGACGCGCACGACGTGCTCGCCGGGGCGTCCGAGGCCGGGGAGGGTCGCGACGCGGATGGGGCTCCGCGGGTCGTCGCCCGGGGCCGCGAGCTGGACGCGCTGCCCATCCACCGTGGCCTCGACGGGCGCGCTCGCGCCGCCGCCGCCGACCAGGCCGCCGGCGACGCTCGCCAGCAGGCGCGCCTCGGTGGGCCAGCGCTCGACGGCCGGGCTGAGGGCGACGAGATCGCGCAGGTACGGGAGCCCCCGCGCCGGCTCGCCGAGGGCGGCCCAGGCGGCGGCCATGTGGGCCGTGGGGCCGATGCGCGCGAGGAGCTCGCCGGCCTGCGCGGCGGGCTCGAGGAAGGCCTGGTCCTCGAGGCGCACGACCCCGCGCTCGGCGCGGCGCATGAGCTCGCGGGCGCGGCCCGGGTCCCCCGCGAGGGCGAGGGCGAAGGCGGCGTTGGCCGAGACCGTGGGCTGCTCGCTCACCCGCGCGGCCCCGTCGCCGGCGCGCGTCCGGAGCTGCGCGAAGAGATCCTCGAGCACGTGCTCCACGGCGGGCCGCTCGCTCGCGGCGCGCTGGGCCGGCGCGAGGGCGGCGAGCACGTTCGCGTAGAGGAGCGTCCGGTTCGGATCCGGGCTCGTGCTCTCGGGGCTGCCGAGGATGCGACTCACGGAGCGCAGCCCGCGACGCAGCGCGAGCGGGTCGACCGTGGCGTCGCGCCAGGTCGTGCTCACGGCCTGCGCGATCTGCAGCGGGTTGCCGTAGAGGTCGCGCGACTCGTCCGGGTCGCCGGCGCGGAGCAGGGCGCGGCTCCGCTGGAGGACCTCCTCGGGGATCGACTGCCCCTGGAGCGCGAGGGCCCAGCCGGCCAGCGGCTGCGCGCCGCCGTAGGCCGCGACGTCGCCGAAGAGGGCGGCGCCGGGGACGATGCGGAGCTCGCCGGGGCCGCGCTCGGTGGCGTCCGCAGGCACGTCGAAGCGGAGCTCGGCCGCGCCCTCGCCGGGCTCGAGGAGGCGCTCGCGGCGCTCGCGGACGAGGCGCGCGTCGGGCCAGACCACGAGGGGGCGGCGCACGGCGTCGAGGGGGCCGTCGTCGCTGGCGCGGAGCACGCGCACGAGCAGGTGCCCCTCGCCGACCTGCCGGAGCGTGACCGGGACGATCACCTCGACCGCGTCGCGCGGCGGGACCGTCACCCGCGGGGCCTCCGGCAGCGCGAGCTCGAGCCCCTCGGCCTCCACGACGACCTTCGCCTCGAGGGGCTGGGCCGTGCGGTTCGCGACCCGGACCGGGAGGCGGAGCGCGTCGCCGACGGTCGCGAAGGGCGGGACCGGCGCGTCGATGGTGGCCTCCTGATCGACGCGCACCTCGGTCTGGGCGGTCGTCAGCCAGCCGCTCGCACTCCAGGCGATGGCCTCGACCCGGTAGGTGGTGAGCGCGTCGGCCAGCGGGAGCTCGGCCATGGTCTGCGTGCCGTCGAGGGGCACGAGGCCGACGAAGTGCAGCGTCGCCGGGAAGCGCTCGCGGACCACGTCACGGAGCGTGCCGAAGGTGGAGGGCGGGGGCGCCGGCTGCTGGGCGTTGCGCTCGCGGCGGACGCCGTCGTCCATGTCCTCGGCGGCGGCCTCTTCCATCTCCATGGGCTCGGGGGCCGGCGCGTCGGCGGAGGCGCGGGAGCGGCGCGAGGGAGCGGCCCGGCCAGCGCCCCGGCCGTAGCCGACCGAGCCCAGGTTGCCGAGGCCGATCGTGCCTTCGCCGGTGCCGCCACCCCCGCGGCCGGAGCCGTTCAGCGCGAGCCCGCCGAGGGTCTGATCCATCTCGCTACCCGTCGCCGTCACCGTGCGGGCGCGCTGCTCCTCGCGCGCGGCGAGGCTCACGGTCGAGTAGGCCTGCGCCATGCCCTGGAGGACGCGCGGGCCGGGCGCGAGCGTGCTGAGCTGCTTCATCAGCGTGTCCTCGCCGGAGGCCACGGCGTAGGGCGTGCCCTGGGGCACGATCCGCGTGAAGGGATCGCGCACGTCGTCGCGCGTCCCCACGCGCCCGTCCGGGCCCGGCGAGACGAGCTCCCAGTTCGGCGCCCGCGCCGTGATGACGACCCGCGGCGTGGCCGCTCGCCGGAAGGCGAAGGGGTTGCCCCAGGGGTCGACGAGCTCGCGCGGCGAGAGGACGCCGAGCTGCACCAGGCGCGAGAGCCAGCGCTCCGGCGGCTGCCCGGCGGAGGCGCGCGCGGCGTTCTCGTCGTCCGGATCGGTGAAGCGCATCAGCGCGACCATGAGCTTCACGAGCTGGTGGCGCGCGAGGCGGCGCGCGACCGCGTCGAAGGAGAAGGACGGGTCGACCGCGCGGATCATCGCGAGCGAGGCCGTCTCGCCGCCGAGCGTGTCGCCGAGGCTGCCGAGGCGGCGCTCGCGCTTCAGGTTGGCGATCACGTCCGGGTGGAAGGCGAGGCGCCCGCCGCGGCGCTGCACGATGCCCTGCTGCTCGGCCTGGTCGGCCTCCGTGCCGCCGACGATGCGCTCGAGCGTCATCATCAGGCGGCCGACGCCGCGGCGCCGCATCTCGCTGCGCATGGCGACCGGGTCGCGGAGCGTCCCCGCCTGGCCGCCCCGGTAGCGCCCCGTGCGCCAGTAGGGCTGCACGAGCGGCTGGGGCCGGTTCGGCTCGTGGTCCTGCGGGAGACCGCTCGTGAGGGCCGAGCGGAGGAGGAGCTCGGCCCCCTCGCCGTCCGGCGCCGCGACGGCCGCGCTCACGGCGCCGCGCATCCAGCTCAGCGACCAGGGCACCTCGCCGCCGTGCGCCGCCAGATCGCGGGCCACGAAGGCGGCCCAGGCCTCGGGCGCGCTCTGGGTCGTGCGGAGGGCGAGCTGGGCCGTCTCGCGCACCTCGTAGACGTCCTCCTCGGCGGCGATGGAGAAGCCGAAGGCGTCCTCCGGGCGGACGAGCACGGCGTCGTAGGCGCCGGCGCCGAGGGCCGCGCCGCCCGGCTCGTCGAGCGGGTGATCGTCCGAGGGCGACAGCAGCGGCCGGGCGCGGATCTGCACGACGCCGGCGACGCCCTCCGGGAGCTGGACGCGCGCGCGGCCGCCCTCGGTGAAGGTCGCCGCGACGGCGTGGCCCTGCACGAGCGCCTCCACGAGCACCGGGCGCCCGCGGGCGTCCGGGTGGCGCGCGACGTCGACCTCGACCGCGCCGCCGGGGGCGACGACGCGCCGGAGGACGCGCGGGCGGACGCGCGCCTTCGGGCTGACGCGGACGCAGACCGTGGCCGTGGCCGGGCGCTCGCCGAGCACCTCGACGTCGAAGCGCGTGGCGATCTGGCCGGCGCAGTCGCCCTCGCGGATCGGGCCGGCCGCGCCGTCGGCGATGCGGAGGGGCACGACGGCGAGGCCGTGGGCGTCCACCTCGAGCGTGACCTCGCGGCCGCGCACGGCGGCGCCGCTCACCTTCAGGCGCGTGCCCGCCGGGGCCGGCTCGCCGCGCGGATCGACGACGGCGACCAGCGCCTCCGCGTCCACCTCGGGGACGATGCCGCCGCTCTCCGGCGTCGCCTCGACGCGCCACTCCACGCGCGAGAGGAGGAAGGGCGCGCTGACGCTCAGCGTGCCGTGGCCCGGGTGCGTGACGCGCACGGCGATGGCCTGGGCGGCGACGTCGCCGGCGAGGTAGGCGGGCGCCTGCATGCGGATCGGCGCGACGCCTTCGTCGTCGGTCTCGACCTCCTCGGTGGTGCTCCCGAGGCGGAGCTGCACGTCGGCGCCGACGACGGGCGCGCCGGAGGGCGTGCGCACGCGGACCTGGCCCGTGAGCCGGCCGGAGGGCGGCACGACGCGCTGGTCGAGGGCGGCGTCCACGAGGAGGCGCTCGACCGTGCGGCGGCCGACCTCGAAGCTCTGGCCGGCGTTCGCGGCGGCCACGCTGTCGTCGAGGCGCACCTGCACGCCGTAGCGTCCGTCGGGGGCCGAGTCCGGGAGGTCCACGTCGAGGGTGACGACGCCGCCGGCGCCGATGGGGAGGCGCCGGTCCGCGAGCGGGCGGCGCGCCGGGTCCGTGACCGTGACGTGGGCCGTGCGGCCGGTGATCGGGACGCCGTCGCCGCGGCGGTGGAGGCGCGCCCAGAGGTGCACGGTCTCGCCGGGCTCGTAGCGGCGCCGGTCGAGGAGGAGGTCCATGGCGAGCGGCGAGGTGAGCTGGGCGGTCCACTCCCAGGTGCGCGTGCGTCCGGCGCCGCGCACCTCGATCTGGAGCTGCGGGCGCGCGAAGGACTCCTCGGGGACCGGCACGGCGACGGCGAAGCGGCCGTCGCGGTCGGCGCGCACCGTGACTTCGCGGACCGTGCGCCAGCTGCGCGGGCGCGTCTCGTAGGTGCGGAGGCGCGCGACGATCTCGGCGTTGGCGAGCGTCTTCAGGTCGGCGAGCCCCTGGACCTCGTAGGCGACCCCGGCGACGCGCAGGGCGCCGCCGTAGTCGGCGCGCGGGGCGCCGTGGAGCGAGAGCTCGAGGCCCGTGTTGCGCTGGGCGGACGCGGGGGCCGCGGGGGCGAGGGGCGCGAGGGCGAGGAGCCCGAGGGCGGCGAGGAGCCGGCGGAAGGTCGGTGTGCGCATCGTCTGGGGATGTGGACGCATGGGGACGCGAAAAGGTTGGGCGTTCGGGCCGCGGAGCCGGAGAACGGTGTCGCGGTGGCGTCGCGCGGACGCACCGGTGCCGCCCCCTCCGGCTCCCACCGCGAGGCTACCAGCACTCGGCGCGCTTCTGTGCGTACGCTTTGGTGTCGCCGATCTCCCGCGGGTTCCCTCGCTCGCCGGCGACTCCCGCGTTCGCGGAGCGGACGGGGGGCTCGGGGGGCTCGCGGCCGTCCGCTTTCCGCTCTCCGCGTTCCGTGGGGGGCGGACCGCAGCGGCGCCGGGGGCCGCGTTCGCGGAGTGGGCGGCCCGGGTGATCCCCGCCTCGTCGTGATGTCGTCGACGGGACGCGGCCGGTCGGATGGCGGAGCGAGAGCCGGTGCGCTCGGACGGTCCGAGAGAGGAGAGGAGCGAACCGAGGACGCCCACCTCTCGCCCCTCTGGACGTCTCCGCGTGACGGCGGGCCGTCCGCCCTCGCGCCGGCCCCTCTCCGCGCTCGGACCGTGCTACCTCTACGGCCATGGCGGACGCCGAAGAGGTGCTGACCACCGCGCTGGAGGAGGCGCTCGGGGCGGCGATCGTGCTCGACGCGCAGCTCCGCGTGCTCGCGTGGACCCCGCGGACCGAGGAGCTCGTCGGGCCCATGGAGCGCATGGTGCCGGCGCCGGCGCTGCTCTGCGGCGCGGGCGAGCAGCGCCCC
>MDTG01319666.1_pt1 | contig 14740 bp, 7 predicted proteins | sample 811421 | NCBI WGS metagenome assembly MDTG01 (sample SAMN05326645, study PRJNA326480) | marine metagenome | isolation source: seawater | place: Pacific Ocean: South East | collected 2011
CCCGCGAACACTCGACCTTGAGCGGTGACATTGGCCATGCCCGCCAGCTGCGAACGCTGGCCCACGGAATCAACACCTTCAACAACGATGTCGATGCCCTGACTCGTCGCTTCACTAAGCACCAGATTGTCCCGCGCCTTTTTCTGCACACTCTGCTGCTGAATCCGAACAGGGCCTGCATCGAGCCGGATCGCCGAAAAAGTCGAGGCGACATGCTTGTTCATCGCGGAGTAGCAGGCCTTGAAGCTGTCGATCGCCAGCCCACAGCCGAGATTATGTAACCGCACCAGATTCGCCTGTGAGCGGGTTGGGGCTTGCAGATAACAGTTTTCGCGAACCTCGAACATCAAGCCATCGGCTGGCAATTGATGCAAAGCGAGCGAAGCGGCAATGTATTTACACAGATCATCCGAGATCAACTGCGCGCTTGGCAGGCTCATGGCCAGTTTGACCTGATAACCGTCCAGGCCAATCAGTTGTTGAGTGGACAACCCCTGGCGCAGCAACTGGATGAACAGATCATCGCCCAAGCCATAGGACTCAAGCAGCGGCAGGCAGTCACTTTCCTTGATAAAGCCGCGCTGCGGATGCATCCAGCCCATAAACATTTTCAGCCCGCAGACCTGGCCGCTCTGCATGCACACGCGTGGCTGAAAGTAAGCGTTGAATTCCCCCGCTTGTAGGCCCTGCTCGACCTCTGCCTGCGTAGGCTTTTGCCGACGGACGATTTTGGCCACGCCTGCCGGCAATGTCTCGTCTTGCCCGTAGCGCTGGAGTAATGCCTTTAGGCTCTGAATAACCAGCGGCCTGCCAATTTCACCCAACAGATGAATGGAGGATGCGAACAACCGGGCTTGTTCAGGCGATGGGGCGCTATGGTCCTTGCCGCTGAACATGATCATGGCTGCAACATTTCTGGCCTGAGCCATCTGCTGGATTACTGCACCCGTGTCGAGCCCCGGCAGATCCGGCTCGCAGATCACGATATCAAGCCTGCCAGCCTCAGCCAAAACAGCCATCGACTCTTGCTCTGAGCTGGCCTGATGAATGTGCTCAACCCCGAGAGATTCAAGTGCATCCACGGTGTTGGAGCGCTGCAAATCTCGGTTATCAATGACCAGTACGCTGAGTTTAAACATGGCGAGGAGCTCCGAATCTGGGGTAAATCAACATAACCCCAGACTAACAACGCAGCGCCGCGAGACCGACTAGTGCGCACCCCTCACCATTGTCGGACTTGTCTAGCGGCGCTGTAGGACGCTTCACTGCGTATTCACTGGCCTAGTGGCTCTCCGGGCCGCAACTGGTTGCGCGCTTGCTGCGCAATACCCGGTCCAATTCAATCATGGCCTGACGCAATTCCCGCGAGCGACTCTGCAAAATTGCCGCCTGCGGTTGCCTGCAAGCCGCTTCAAGTGCTTCGCACGCGGCGATCAGAGGCAAGGCACGAATAACCCGCGCAGCACCTTTAATGCGGTGAGCGAGGTCTGAAAGGCCCAGAGGCTCGAGTGTCTCTGACAACCCTTCAAGCACCGTGAGATCCTGGGCATTGCTGTTAATCAGCTCATCGAGCAGCCGTTCGACCAGCACGCTATTGCCGCCAGTGAGCTTATCCAGCGCCACCGCATCAAATAACCCGCTGCTGGCATCAGCAATTGCGCCGGGCGGTGCGGGCACGCAGCGTTGCAGGTGTGCGCCCAGCGCGGCGAGCTCGATGGGCTTGAAGATGCAATCATTCATACCCGCCTTGAGGCAGCGCTCGCGCTCCTCCTCCTGTGCATTGGCGGTGAAACCAAGAATCCAGGTGGCATAACGCTCGGTGCGCTGTTCTTCTTCACGTATCCGCAGGCTCAGGGTATAGCCGTCCATCACCGGCATGCGGCAATCCGTTATAACGATATCGAAGTAGTCTTGCTGCCAGGCCGAAAGCCCTTCGGCACCGTTCACCGCCTGCGTTACGCGATGCCCCAGAAACTCCAGTTGCTGACTGATCAGCATGCGATTGGCCGGATGATCGTCTACGACCAAAACATTAAGTATCGGTCTGGCAGACACCGGCGCATCCGCCACAGGTTCAGTTTCGGCTACTTGCAGTGGCTCCAACACCGGCAGGGTTAATTGCACCATCACCTGAGTGCCAAGGCCGACCGTGCTGCGCAATTGCAGGTTACCGCCCATCATTTCGCACAGGGTCCGGCTGATCAGCAAGCCAAGCCCCGCGCCACTGCCGGTAATGCTGCCGGCGACCTGAGCAAATGGCTTGAACAGCTTTTCCTGATCCGCCTGCGAGATCCCCATCCCGGTATCAGCCACATAAACCCGCACTGTCACGTGCTGGGCAGAGCAGGCTTCAACGTGGGCGCTGACGCTGACGGTGCCGGACTCGGTGAACTTGATGGCATTGCTTATCAGGTTGGACATGACCTGCTTGAACCGGATTGGGTCGATCAGCACATCCCGCTCATCAAGGCCCTCGGTATCAAACTCCATCAGCAGGTTTTTCTGGGTGACTAGCCCGCCAAATACCCTGACGACCGACCCCACCAGATCGGCCAGATTGGCCCGTTCGGGCATCAGGCTCAGGCGCCCGGACTCGATTCTCGAAATATCCAGAATATCGCCGATCAATTGCAGTAATCCCCGCGCTGAATCGTGCGCGACCTCCAGTGATGAGCGATCGAACTGGCCGCGATCCGCCCGTTTGATGGCAAGTTCCAGCATGCCGATGATGGCATTCATCGGTGTGCGAATTTCATGGCTCATGGTTGCCAAAAAGGTCGATTTGGTGCGGCTGGCCTCATCGGCCTGTTCCTTGGCGGCGCGCAGCTCCACAACAAGTGCCTTGCGCTCACTGATGTCGATCCAGCCGCAAATGACCCCGCGCACAACGCCTTTGGAATCATTGAACGGCAAAATCCAGTGATAGATGGTGACGTTTTGCCCCTGAATAACCACCTGCCGATCACAGATAACCGGCTTACGCTCGTGCATCACCCGGTGGTAATCCTTCTCGACAGCGTCGGCATCGACATCCTGAACTTTCAGGTTCTCGAACACGGTTTTGCCCAACACCGCTTTGCGGGTGGTCGAGAACACCTGCAAGTAACTGTCGTTGCAGGTCAACATGCAGCAACGCCGGTCACGCACATAAATCGGGTGCGGCGTGCCGTTGATCAGCACTTCCATGAACTGCAACTGATCGCTCAGCGCCTGCTCTGCGCGGCGTCGCTGACTCACCTGCCGGCGGAGGTAGAAATTCCACACAAACACTGCAAACAGGAACACCAGCGAAATGCCAACGGCCTGATAAATCAGGCGTTTGTAGTTGCGCCATGAGGGCTCGATGATGAGTGCATTGGTGCGCCAGCGGTTACTCAGAATGCTCATCTGGTCCGGGGTAAACGACAGCAATGCCTGCTCCAGAATACCCAACAGTTCGGCATCTGCAGGGCGCACCGCAAATGCCGCCTTGGTCGGTGCAACGTCGAGCACACCGCTGACTCGCAGATTGTCTTCAAACGATCTCGCGATGTAATAGCGGGCAATGTTCAGCGGGTGAATGGTTGCGTCTGCATAACCCTGCGCAACCAGCGTCAGGGTTTCTGGGACGCTCGCGGTTTCCAGTAACTTGATCTGTGGATAACGCTGCTTGATATAGGTTTTCAGCGCATGCCCACGTGGAATGGCCAGGGTTCTGCCGGCCATGTCTTCAAGGTGCATAACTCCCTTGAAGCTCTTGCGGGCCACCATCACCAACGGCGAAATCAAATAGGGCCGGGTGAAACCGAATTTTTGCTTGCGTTCAGGCGTTAGGGAAAAGTCGGCAATTACATCCACCTTGCCGGATAACAGGGCTTGAGTTGCCTGATCGATATCCGAGAACTTGACCACCTGAATACCGATGATCGACTCCTCATCAATCATCGACAGCAAATCGGCGGTAATGCCGCGATAGTGACCGTTCTGATCAAAATAGGAAAAAGGCGCCAACTGATCATTCACCGCCACTTTGACGATGCGCCGTTCCTTTATCCAGTCGAGTTGTTCGTTCGACAACGAAGGTAAGTTGCTTTTGAGTATGCCGCCACCGCCCCACCGCTCGAAAATACTGTGGCGCTGTTCATCATCAATCACCGCCAAGGCTTTGTTGACTACATGCAGCAAGCTTTTGTTATCGGCCCTGACGGCAAACACAAAGCCCCACGAACCCTTGCCGGAAATTCGCGAGGCGCGCAGGTCATTGGGGAAATAGCGATTGATCAGATATCGACCTGCCGTGACATCACTGAGCATAGCATCTGCCTGACCGAACACGACCGCCGCCACGGCGGTCATTGAGGAGGTGAACGGCACTGCAATCGCGTCGGGATAACGTTTAGCGACATCCGCTTGGTTCAGATACAAGGTACTGAACGCCAAGCGCTTGCCACGCAAATCGCCGGAGGCCGGGGACGTCTCACCGATACGCTGCAATAACACCGGCCAATCCGGCGTGTATTTGATGCTGGCGCTGACATCACTGCCGCCCAATTCTCGCTCACTTGAAGTGCCGAGCAGGTCGATAGTGCCATTACGCAGCGCCTCCAACGCATCAGCACGGCTCTCAAACCGGCGCACATCGACGTTGACCGCCAGCCCCTGGGCGATCAGCCCCATGAAATCGGCGGTGACACCTTCGTAATCCTCACCACTCGAACTGATATCGAAGGGTGGGTAATCTGGCGCCGAAGTGCCTAAGACCAGCGTGTTTTTTTCCCGCAGCCACTGTTGCTCTTCAAGGGTAAATACCGGAGAGCCATGCACCGACGCAGAACGGCTGAAAAGCTGCAGCGCCGTACTGGAATCAGCACTCGCAGTGAGGCTGCATAGCGTTAAAAGCCAGGCAAATACACTGCGAAGTAAGACACCGTTCATCCTATCTCTCAGACCAGCGCATTGCGTTTGGCCAACTCGATCAGCTCAACCAGATTTCCGGTATTGAGCTTTTCATGCAGACGGGTTTTATAGGTGCTGATGGTCTTGTTGCTCAGCAGCATGCTCTCTGCGATTTGCTTGTTGGTGAGGCCACGAGCGAGTTGCTCCAGCACCATCAACTCGCGGTCGGACAATCGCGTAATGCGCTCATGCTCATCCATGTGCACCTCTTTGCCCCGAACCGATTTAATAAATTGCGCCGGAAAGTAGGTGTAACCCGCCTGAATGGCTTTTACCGCATTGAGCAATTCCGCCAGCTTCTCTTCCTTGCAGACGAACCCGGACGCACCTGCCTGCATGCAACGGGCACTGAAGAAGTTGGCTGACTGCGATGTGAGCACCAGAATATGGATGGGTAAACCGGACAGTTTCAGGCGCGATATGACCTCAAAACCATCGAGCCGCGGAATACTGATATCCAGAATAATAATGTCAGGTCTCAACTCCTTGGCCATTTGCACGGCATCCACGCCGTTATCGGTCTCCCCGGTTACGCTCAGGCCGTGTTTTTCCAGGAGCATCCTGACTGCCATACGTACAACAGGATGGTCATCAACAATTAAGACTTTACCCACGACTAAGCTCCATTAATTTGCGCAAACTATTCAGCATTACTTGGTATATCGACAGCTATCGGATTGTTACGCAGCTTAATTTATGACAAATAATTTATATCGCTTCAAAACCATACTTTATATCGGGCAAAGACAAACCAACGCACTCAGATACAATTGATCACAAGTGACGAGTGTTCAGCCCCAGGCACTATATATATTTATTGAACCCCAAACCTTTAACACTAACTAACGACCAGTTATTAATAACCAACTGTTCCGCAGGCATGGGTTTTCCATACAAATAACCTTGAACCAAGTCACAGCCCATCTCAAACAACAACTCTTGCTGTTGCAGCGTTTCAACACCCCCGGCCACCAGCGATATATTCAAAGAGCGCGCCAGTGCGACAGCGCTGCTGATCATTGACATATTGCTGGAGTGACGGCGACGCGAGAGAAGAAACGAGGTATCCAGCTTTACTTGGCTGAACGGGATTTCGAATAGATTCAACAGCGATGAGTAGCCAACCCTGAACCCTTCCATTGCCAGGCCGCAGCCCATGAGCCGCAGGCGTATGAGGTTTTCCAAACCACGATCAGGAACCTCAGAGCTGCCCAAATCGCTAATTTCAAAGATCAATCCGTTAAGCGGAAGTTGGCAAGCACAGACCAGATCTTTGATTTGATCGACCAGATAACTAGAGCCCAACTGCTGAGCAGGTAAATTGAATGACAACTCAATATGTCGATTATTAGCCTGCAACGATTGCTGCAAACTCAAACCTTGCTTGATTATGACCCAGAACAACTCATCAAGCAGGTCATTGTCCTCAATTAGCGGCAAAAATTGCTGCGCTGAAATAAGCCCATGAATCGGATGCTGCCAACGCGCTAATACTTCCGCACCCTTAACCTCCCCGGTTTTAAGGCTCACCTTGGGCTGATAAAACGCCTTGAACTGCCCAACATGCAATCCTTTAATAACTTCATCAACTGTGAGCGGGATCGCATTTGATAAATCGTCAACAACAGGGCCGGCATTATCAAAGCGTCCTAATAATGCTTCGAGTTGTTCGAAACTGAAGGGATGGCTCAAGTCACCCAACAGATTAAGGCCGAATGCATCGATAATACTGACAACCGCATTGCGCAGGCTGGCATCGACTTCGCAGCTCAAAATGAGGGAGTTGATCAGACCGGACTCGGCTGCATGCCGAAGAAATACCAGGCCGTCCATCTCAGGCATGCGCAAATCGCAAATGACGATATCGACACCACCGGCCTCCCTCAAAAGCGTCAGCGCCGAGGCACCGTCACGCGTTTCAAGCACCTCACAGACTCCGGCCTTTTTCAGCGCGGCAACCGTAACCGCGCGCTGAAATGCATGGTCCTCGATGACGAGAACAGATAAAGAAGCCATGAGATACCTAAGATGAGAGCGAAAGAATAGATTTTCCGAATCCTCATCGAACAAAACTACAAGTAGATACTGGCATGCCTGTAGGAGCATTCTGGTCTAACAGGTGATGTTCACAGTTTCACGCGCCAGATTGATAGACGACCGGACTGGCGCAATGCTATTGCACAGACAAGAATGAATGCCTAACAAGGCACTGGGAGCCACGACATGCGCTGGGAAAGAGGACGACGCAGTGACAACGTTGTAGACGCACGCTCGGGCGGTGGGCGACGGGTTGGTCGCTTGAGCTTGGGCAGGATCGCAGCAGTGGTCGTGATCGGCCTGTTAATGGGCCAGGACCCGCTGCAAATTCTCGGGCAACTGGCCGGCCAGGCAGTTCAGCCCGGCGCACCCAGCAGCCAGCAAAGCAGTGAACCGGCAGCCAACGATCAGCAATCGGAATTCGTGCGCGCCATTCTTGGCGACACCGAAGACACCTGGGGAGAAATTTTCCAGAATGCCGGTCAGCAGTACCGGGACCCCAAGCTGGTACTTTTCCGCGGGCAGGTTCGCTCGGCCTGTGGCGTTGCCAGCTCGGCAGTAGGCCCGTTCTATTGTCCCGGCGATCAGCAGGTCTACCTTGATCTCGACTTTTTCAACGAGCTTGAGCAACGTTTCTCAGCCGCCGGCGACTTTGCTCAGGCTTATGTAATCGCCCATGAAGTTGGCCATCACGTGCAAACCCTGCTCGGCGTTTCCGCGAAAGTAGATGCGGCGCGTCAGCGCGGCCAGAAGATGGAAGGCGACAACGGTCTTCTGGTTCGCCAGGAGTTGCAGGCCGATTGCCTGGCGGGCGTATGGGCCAACAGCGCACAGCGTCGCCTCGACTGGCTGGAAGATGGCGATCTTGAAGAGGCGCTGAATGCGGCCAACGCGATCGGTGATGACCGTTTGCAGAAGCAAACACGCGGCCAGGTCGTGCCGGACTCATTCACTCATGGCACGTCTGCGCAACGCATGCGCTGGTTCAAGGCTGGGTTCGACAACGGCAACCTGAGCAGTTGCGACACCTTTAATACCGAGCGCCTTTAAGCCAAAACCAACAGGCCCCCGATATTGCTAGCGGGGGCCTGTTGTTGCTTGCTTACTGCATCCAGGGCGGAGGCGGCGGCTCATCGGTGCTGTCGTCATCAGCATTGAGCAATGCCTGACGACGGGCTTCCTCGGCCAGCGCGGCCTTGATTTCACGCATCACGGCATCAACATCCGCCGAGTCTTCAGGGTCGTCGAATTCACCTGTCAGCACGCTGTCCGGGGTGAGTTCACCGGCTTCATAGAGTGCCCACATTTCCTTGGCGAACTTGCTAAAGCGCAACTCCGGGGCAAACTGGCCGAAGTACGCAGCCATGTTGCCGACATCACGCTCCAGCATCTTGAACGCGTGGTTGTTGCCCGCCGCATCGACGGCCTGCGGCAAGTCGATAATCACCGGGCCTTCAGGGCCAAGCAGTACGTTGAATTCGGACAAGTCGCCGTGAACCAGCCCGGCGCAAAGCATTTTGACGATTTCCTGAATCATGAACGCGTGGAATTCGCGGGCGTCTTCGGGCAACAAGTCGACGTCATTCAAGCGCGGCGCCACACCGCCCTCGCCGTCAGTCACCAGTTCCATCAACAGCACACCCTCGAGAAAATCGTAGGGTTTGGGCACGCGCACATTGGCGTTGGCCAGTCGGAACAGAGCACCGACCTCGGCATTCTGCCAGGCGTCCTCCTGACCTTTACGGCCATATTTAGAGCCCTTGGCCATCGCCCGCGCATCGCGGGAGTTACGCACCTTGCGGCCTTCCTGATATTCCGCGGCCTGACGAAAGCCACGCTTGTTGGCTTCCTTGTAGACCTTGGCGCAACGCAACTCTTGACCACACCGGACCACATAAACTGCCGCTTCCTTGCCACTCATAAGCGGGCGTATCACCTCGTCGACAAGACCATCCTCGACCAAGGGTTCAATACGTTTTGGCGTCTTCATCAGTTTTTCTTAAGGGTCCTGTATGGCCTGAATTGTCGTTAGCGTGTTACTCGCGTATCTGATGGCAAAACACTTTGCTTTTCAAGGGCCTCTTATACGGCAATCGAGACGTAGCGCCCACCCTGACAGAATGATTAGTCCCTCCGAGCCTGATTCCAGAGCCTTGAAATATGCGGAAATAAGCAACAAAGGCCGCACAACGTGCAGCCTTGCGACACGCCAATGAGTTTATTTCAGCGCGCTGGGATCGCTCTGGGGCAACCCCAGTTCGATTGGCTCACCAAGCGAGTCATTCAGGCGCTGTAATTCATAGCGCATGGCTTCGGCGTCGTCGGCCAGTTCCAGGGCGATACTGGCAAATTCATCGGCGACCTCGATAAAGGCCAGCACCACCGAGGGGTCAAAAATGTGCCCGCTGCTGTTGGTGATTTGTGCAGTCGCCTGAGCGTGGCTGACGACTTGGCGGTAGGGATGCCGGCTGGTCAGGTCTTCATACGCATCGACCAACGCCATCAAACGTGCGGACAGTGGAATTTGTACGCCGCGCAACCCTTGTGGATAACCGCTGCCGTCCCAGTGTTCGTGCTGGCTGTAGACGATGTGCTTGGCATCGGTGAGAAAGGTAATCTGGCTGCCCAGCTTCGCTTCTGCCGCCTCCAGTGCCGCGCGACCGGCTTCGGTATGCTGATGCAGGAGCCTGAGGTCTTCGTCTAAAGCCTGCTGCGGGGCGAGCAGCAAACGGTCAGGCAACACCAACTTACCGATGCCATGCAGCAAGGCAGATTTTCCCAGCCGCTCAATGGCCTCCTCGTTCATTTCGTCTTCGAGGCCGGGTTGTTGGCGCACCAGTGCTTGTGCCAGCACGCGCATGAAGCGCTCAACCCGCGCCAGGTGATTACCACGCGGGTTATCGCGCATGGCCGCCAGATTGGCCAGTGTTTCAATCGTCACCTGTTGCAACTGTTCAAGCTCGCGGGTGCGGCGGCGTACGGCAAGTTCGAGGTATTCGTTGCGGTCGCGTTGAAAATCCGCATGGAGCTTGAGTTGCAGGTGGGCATTGATACGCGAGAGTATCAACGCAGGGCTGATCGGCTTGGTGAAGTAATCAACGGCGCCCAGATCGAAGCCCTTTTGCTCATCGGCTTCATCGCTTTTTGCAGTGAGGAATATGACCGGAATATTGGCAGTTTGCGGATCGGCCTTGAGTTGGCGACACACTTCATAGCCATCCATACCCGGCATCATGATGTCGAGCAGGATCAAATCCGGAGCAACGCTACCGGTGGCAATTCTCAGGGCATTTTCACCGCTGGTGGCGACCTTGAGGCGATAATGATCGAACAGCAGTTCGCTCATCAGTTGCAGGTTTTCGGCGGTATCATCGACCAGCAGAATCAACGGTTGGTCGGGTTGCTCAAGCATATCGCGCATTGCAAAACTCCCTGCTTACATCTTGAGGCCGCGTAAGCTCATTGCACCGCGCAATTGAACCAGCGCCGCAGCAAAGTCGTAGCTATTGATGGCGGCGTAAAACAGCCCCTGCTGATTACCTAAAACACTTTGTAATATAGCGGCTTGGTGTTCGAACACCTTGCAGGCCCGCGGATCGTCAGCCTCCAGCAGGCTGATCATTTGCTCACACACCTCAATGACCTGCTCGGCATCCACGGGTTCGGCCGGCTCTACGACAGCCTGATGGCTCGGAAACGCGTGGATGATGGCGCCACACAGGCTGGTCAGTTCAACCTCCAGAGCGGTCAACAGTGATGTAACCAGATCACCCTGCGGATCGTTCAACGCAGCATCCAGCGCAACGGCCTGACCTTGCAGTTTGGTCGCGCCCAAACTGCCCGTCAGGCCTTTGAATGTGTGGGTGAGGCGCGCGGCGCAGGCTTGGTCAGACTCAGCCAATGCAGCCCTTAAATGTTCGGGGAAACGGCCCTGACTGATGGCGAATCGCAGCAGTAACCGCAGGTAAAGCTCGACATTACCCTGAACCCTGCGCAGGCCTGCGGCGATATTCACGCCTGGCAATACCAGTTCAGACGGCAGGTCGGCTTGGCGTTGCTGGTTCGGCGATAGGCTTGCCTGAGGCCTTAACCAGCGCTGCAAACAGGACTCGACCGACTCGGGCTCAAGCGGCTTGCTGAGAAAATCGTTCATGCCCGCCTGCAGGCAAAGCGCTTCGTCCTCAACCTGCACATTGGCGGTCAAGGCCACAATTGGCAGGTGCTCGAACTCGAACATTTGCCGTATGGCCTGAGTCGCGCGAATACCGTCCATCACCGGCATCTGCATGTCCATCAGCACCAAGTCGTAATAATCAGCCCCCATTGCGCGCATGCGACTGAGCGCCACCGCGCCATTCTCAGCCTGATCAATGTGCAGCCCAGTGCCCTGCAGCAGCCCGATCACCAGTTCGCGATTAATCGGGTTGTCTTCAACCAACAGTATCCGCAACCCGGAGAAGTCTGCCGTCTGGGGCTGCGGGCTAATGGTCATTTGACCGTCATCGTTCAACTCAACTGGAGATTGCAGATTAAGCGCTGTGCTCAGCACCTCTTGCAGCATGTTTGCCAGCACCGGCTTGGCCAATACACTGACATAACCTGCCGATTCCGCGCGGATGAAAACACTGTCCTCGCAATACCCACTCATCAGTAACATCGGCGGGACAGACTGCAGGTTCAGCGCCTGGATTTGCCGGGCGAGGTCGATGGCGTCCATGCCCGCCACATCGTAGTCAATGATCAGCAGATCGTAGGACGACTCGGCGACCTGTAAAGCCTGCAGAACAGCGGCGTGGGAATCCACAGCATGCACCTCGAAGCCTTGCTGCTCCAGCAGTCGCGTCACGCACGCACGTGCACGCTCATGATCATCCAGCAACAGCACCCGCAAACCTTGATACAGCGCCTGGCACGAGGGCTGAATGCTTTGCGCTTGAAGTGTCAGCCTGAACCAAAAAACACTGCCTTCGCCAACCTTGCTGCTAACGCCGACAGCGCCATGCATCGCTTCGGCCAAGCGCTTGCTGATCGCCAGCCCTAAGCCGGTGCCGCCATATTGGCGCGTGGTTGAAGAGTCGCCTTGCTGAAAGGATTGAAACAAGCGCGAGATCTGCTCTTCGGTCAAGCCGATCCCGGTATCGCTAACCGCAAACTCAAGCTGTTGCTCTCCTGCTTCGCTGCGCACCACTCGCACGCTCAGGCAGACCTCGCCGTGCGGGGTAAACTTGATCGCGTTGTTACAGAAGTTGATCAGTATCTGTGCGATTCGCAATGGGTCGCCCACAAGCTTTTCCGGCACTTGCGGCTCAATATCGAAGACCAACTCGAGGCCCTTCTGGCCTGCTTTATGACCCAGCAGCGTGGCCAGATTCTCCAGCACCGTTTGCAACTCGAACTCGACATGTTCGATGCGCAAGCCGTCAGCCTCAATCCGCGAGAAGTCGAGAACGTCATTGATGATTTCCAGCAGATGCTGGCCAGCCTGCTGGATCTGGCTCAAGTAATTGCGCTGCCGACTCTCGGTAGCCCCGCGCAACGCCAGATGTGACATGCCGAGGATGGCATTCATCGGCGTGCGAATTTCGTGGCTCATGTTGGCCAGAAAGTCGGACTTCATACGTGCGGCCTGCTCAGCCATTTCCTTGGCGGCAAGCACTGTTTCTTCTGCCTGCTTGCGCGCAGTGATATCACGACTGATGCCTACCAAACCTAAAGATGCGCCCTGTTCATCGCGGATAACCGTGCGCACCGTATCGAAGATGACACTGCGCCCGTCGGGATAAACCACCGGCTCTTCACGGTTGTTTGGTTGCTCATCGCTCAATGCCTCACGATCATCCTGCGCGCGCATCGTCGCCCAATCAGTGCTCAGCAGTTGCTGGTCGGTTTTGCCGATTATTGCCTTGCGCGATAGCCCGAACAGCTCGGCACAGGCGATGTTAAGCCCTGCATAGCGCCCGGCAGAGTCCTTGAACCAGATGGGATCGGGAATCGCATTTATCAGCGTCAGCAACTTGGTGCGCTGCAGGTCGGCCTCGGCTTCGGCGGCCTTGCGCTCGGCTATCTGCTCAGCCAACCGGCGATTCCAGAACAGAATGAGCGTGATCAGCACCAGCGTACCGAGTAGATACGGCCAGACTAACTGCAGCAAACGGTGCCAGTTGAACTCGGTGAGGTGCGGCAACCAACGGTCCTTGACCTCTTGCTGCTCATCATTAGTCAGGCTGGCCAACGCCTTGTCCATCAACACCAGCAATTCTGGCCAATCCTTGCGCACGGCAAAGTGAAATTCACTGGTGTTCAGACCCGCCTCGCCGCGCAACTCCAAATTGTTGAGGTTGAGTTTTCGGATCAGGTAACTGGCCGCGATCATGTCGCCGATATAGGCATCTGCCCGCCCCGAAGACACGGCGCGCAGCGCTTCCTCGCTGGAGCCGACCGACTGGATAATCACATCCGGCACCCGTGTTTTCAGCATGTACTCGGCGGCAAAGCCTTTCTCTACCGCAACGCGGGAGCCTGAGAGCGCATCAACACGCTGGTACGACTTGTCTGCGCGGGTAATGAGGAGGCTGCTGCTTCTTAAATAGGGGCTGGTGAATGACATGCGCGACAGCCGTTTCGGGGTAATCGCAACCGAGGGCAGCACATCCAGCCTGCCAGCTTCCAAGTCCGCCAGAGCGCCCACCCAACTGTCGACGATTACCGGCAGAAAGCGCACCCCCAGCCGTTCGCCGACCAACGTCAGGTAATCACCACTGATGCCAGTATGCCGGCCCTGCGGGTCCATCACATCGAAGGGCGGCCAACCTTGCTGCTCAACGCCGACACGGATGACCGGGTGCGCCTCAACCCAGGCAAGTTCATCTTCGGTTAGCAATATCCGGGGGGCGGCAGCCAGCGAAAATGCCAGTAGCCATAACATTGAAAACATCCACACCCGGAGCATTGTCGCCCTTCCATTGCGCACTATCACCTACCTGATTTTTGCCAGCAGTTTAAAAGTCAGAATCGGATTGGCACTCAAGGCAGCAGCTCCGATAATCTCAGTATCGTCTGAGGAGCCCGTTGATGCCCGATTTATCTCGTTATTGGCAAGCCGTGTGCGAACGTGATGAGAGCTATGACGGTCAGTTTGTATTCGCGGTCAGCAGCACCGGCGTTTACTGTCGTCCCAGTTGCCCGGCACGCAGACCGAAGGCGTCTAACGTCAGCTTTCATGGCAGCTGCGAGGAGGCCGAACGCGCCGGTTTTCGCCCCTGCAAACGCTGTTCGCCACACGGCCAAAGCCCCGCCCAACAGATGGATCAACTGGTAACTGCCGCCTGTCGGCTTTTACTCGAATCAAGCCCCGCGCCAACGCTGGCACAACTGTCCGAGCGTATTGGCGTCAGTGCATCGCACTTGGTACGCGCATTCAAATTGCGCACCGGGCTCACCCCCAAAGCGTGGCTTGCAGCGCAGCGTAAAGCGCGCTTCGAGACGCTGATCCCGGCGGCAGACTCGGTTCTCGACGCCGCGCTCACTGCCGGTTACTCCGGCACGCGGGCGATTTATCAGCAGCCACAAGCACTCAGCCCCAGCCAACGGCGTCAGCAAGGCCGGGGCGAAACGCTGCGCTACACATTCGGTCAATCGACCCTCGGCCAAGTACTTCTGGTCGCCAGCGATAAAGGTGTCTGCGCCTTGTGGTTGGGCGACAGCACAGAGGCGTTGGAAACAGAGCTGCATGCACCCTTCGCACAAGCAAGCTTGCAGCCAGATCCGG
>MDTG01078771.1_pt1 | contig 14739 bp, 11 predicted proteins | sample 811421 | NCBI WGS metagenome assembly MDTG01 (sample SAMN05326645, study PRJNA326480) | marine metagenome | isolation source: seawater | place: Pacific Ocean: South East | collected 2011
CAGGCCGCCGTGCGCACGCTCCACTCGGCCCGGTCCGTCACCATCGCCGCCGAGCCGGTGACGAGCACGCCGCCCCAGCCCGCGGGCGCCGGGAGCGCGGTCCCATCGCGGACGTCCAGGGCGGGCGCGCGCTCCGGCGAGAGGCCGAGCCCCGCGCGGAACCAGTCCTCGTAGTCGCCGCGCGCCGCCCGCATGGCCGGCCGGCTCCCGCCGACCTTCACGATGAGCAGCCGATCGCGCGCGGGCTCCATGACGAGGACCATACCGGGTCGCGCGCCGGAGTCACGGGCGAGGCGAACGCACGGGGAACGCACGGGAGGGCGAGGGCGGCGAGCTCGTTCGCCGGGCTCAGAAGAGGTCGTCGAACTCGTCGGCCCAGGGGTCGGGCTCGCCGCCCTCGCGCTCCTCCCGCGCGTTCGCCTCGCCGTCGCCGAAGAGGTCGAAGTCGCTCTCGTCCGGTTCGTCGCTCACGAAGAGGGGCTCGGCGGCGACGAAGGGCTCGCGCGGGTGGTCGACGAACTTCTCGTCGGGGTCGTCGCCGCGCCAGTGCGACGGTCCGGGGGGCGGGAGGTCCGGCGGCGGGTCGGCCACGCGCTTCACGAGCCCCTCCCGGAGCGGGTCGAGGAGCGGGGCGCGGCGCACGAAGGCCTGGCGCGGCTGCTCCCTCCCGCGGATCGCCGGGAGCGCGTAGTTGCTCGCCGGGGACTTCAGCGCCGGGTCGTTGCGCATGCCCGCCCGCTCGGCCCCCCACCACCAGAAGGGGCGCCAGTCCTCGGCGAGGACGGGCTTGGCCAGCGGCAGCACCAGCCGGAACTTCGGGTGCTCGGGGCGGTGCGACCAGGTGGTGTGGACCACGTGGTACCACTCGGTCCACTGGGCCGAGGCCTCCTCGATGGGCACGCCCGAGTCGTAGTCGAGCACCAGGCAGGAGAGGTGGACGACGTCGTCGGACTCGCGCCGGCCGCCTTCCCGGTAGAGCGTCGGCGACCAGATGCGGAGGTCCGTCTTGGCGCGCCCGCGGGCCTTCTGGAGGAGCCGCTCGTAGGCGCGCCGGGCCTCCTCGCGGCCGCCGCGCTTCTCCGCGCGCCGGAGGATGGACCAGCGCCGGCCGCCGAGGCGCTCCCCGCTCTCGATCGCCGCCCAGGCCTCCTCGATGCGCATCACGTCGCGGGCGACCTGCCGCTCGAGCTTCGGCTTGAGGATGAAGCGCATCAGCCCCGCCGTGAGCTCCTCGAGGGTGAGCACGTCCCGCGTCGGCGTCGTCTCGAAGACGCGCTTGAAGGTCGCGACGGCGAAGCGAGGCGGGCGCCCGGCCACCCCCCGAGCCTAAAGCCCCACGCCCCCGCCGCCCAAAGAGGCGCAATCGGAGGTCGAGGATCCACGCGCGATCCATGCGGCTCCCCTCGCTTCTTCCGCGAAATCCCCCGGACCTCGCCAGAGCGGCCGGCCAGGGGCCGGTCGCTAGCGCATCATCGTCGCGTCGAGCGTACAGAGCCCCGTGCCCTCGGGGCTCTGCGCGTAGGCGACGCAGGTGCCTTCGTCGGCCGGGCAGGAGCCCTCGACCTCGAGGGCGCAGATGCGCACGCAGGCCTGCTCGAAGAAGCCCGAGCAGGTCAGGCCGGCGGCGCAGTCGTTCGGCGCCTCGCAGTCCTCGCCGACGTCGGCCTCGCCGGCCTCGCGGCAGTCCGTGTCGCCGCGGGAGCTCACGATGTAGCAGCTCTCGCCGGGCTCACAGGCGTCGTCGGCGAGCACGTCGCAGGCCCGCGGCGGCAGGCACTCGCCGAACTCCGTCTCGGACCCGTCGATCAGCACACCGGGCCCGCCGCAGCGCTCCTCCTCCTCGGGGTCGCAGGCCGCGCCCGAGGCCGGGCAGCAGATGCGTCCGCAGACCCCGCCCTCCCGCTTCCGGAAGCAGGCGAGGCCCACCATGCACTGGTCCGTGCGCTCGCAGGGCTCCCCCTCGCCGATGCGCCCGCCCATGGGCACGCACATCGGCTCGGGGCCCTGGAGCACGCAGGCCCCCGCCGCGCAGCGCCCACCGACCGGATCGCAGATCCCCGGGCAGGCGAAGCCCGCGTCCGGGCCGCCGCCGTCCATCGTCGGCAGGTCCGCGTCCCCGCCCGCGTCGGGCAGGAGCGACCCGTCCACGCGGACGGAGGCGTCCCGCGCTCCGGCGTCCACGCCGGCGTCGGGAGACGCGTCGTCGTCGCCGCAGCCCCCGAGCAGGGCCACGACGACGACGCTCATCCAGATCGATCCACGTGCGCGCACGATACGCCGGTGCGACGCCGCGAAGCGGCGGCTATTCGTTCACATGGCCAGGCAAGCACCGAGGTCGGCCGGGAACGAGCCCACGCGAGCACAGGAAGTGCCGTCAGGACACACGGGCGACATCGGGTTGCAGGCCTGCAGACACGCAGATGACCCGCCTTCGGGGGTTAGACAGAGAAAGCCCGGTGCACACGAGTTGAGGCTGTCGCACGAGTCACCCTGCGTGCCCCCGTCAACAGGCGGCGTGATGCAGTCAACGCTGGCGTCGTTGGAGATCACGTAGCAGGCCTCGCCCTCCGGACAGCCAGTCTGCTCGATCACGTCGCAGTCACTGGGAGTACGGCACGCGCCGAATCCCGTGAGCATGCCTGCGCCGTCACTGAAATTGATGCAAATATCGCCCGGGTCGCATGTAGCGTCGGAGCCGCCGCAGCAGACCTTCCTGCACTCGCCCTCATCACAGGTGAGCCCCTCCTGACAGTCGAACGGTGCATCGCAGGGGGTGCCGGTCGTGCCCGTTCCAGCTGGATTGCACAGCGGCTCTGGGTCAGCGCCTTCCATTGGCAATAGCCAGTAGCAGCCTTCACCCATCGCGGCGTCGCAACCTGCGTTCGAGACCAGGTCGCAGTCACCGACGGGGCACATGCCGGTCGACATGCCCGAGTCGGTGCCCGGGGTGCCCGAGTCGGTCCCGGGGGTGCCCGAGTCGGTCCCGGGCGTGCCCGAGTCGGTGCCCGGGGTGCCCGAGTCCACGCCCGGGGTGCCGCTGTCCGTGCCGGGCTCGCGGCCGTCGTCGTCGCCGCAGGCCATCAGGGCCAGGGCCATTCCAAGAAAGAGAAGCTTGCGCATCCGAACCTCCAAAGGCTGTAGGTAGCAGGGAAGACCGGACACCGGCAACTCTCAGCGGCAGCGCTGCATGACGGAGACCGTCACGGTCAGGGGTTGCTGGCTCATGCCCTCGGCCGAGGGGTACGACGGCTTCGCGGGCCGCGATCGTTCTGCGCGGTCCCCCATGCTGTTGCTACGCTCCCAGACGGGCTTCCCGGCCCATGGAAGGGAGCGACGCGGGGGGCGCATTCTGTCCTGCGCCCATCGCGGCGTCGGAGCGGAATCGCGGTCATCATGCCACCATCGGAGCCACTGTCCGTGACGCACCTGGCGTCGTTCCTCGAAGCGCTCGGCGTTCAGGTCGGGGGTCGGGGGGGCCAGCAGCTGTACGACGATCCGCTCGTCATGTGGTCCTTCGCGGAGGCGGGACCGGGCTCGGGGGCGTTCTGGCGTGCGGTGCGGACGCTTCCGAGGAGCGGCCCGATCGAGGGGCGCCTCCTGGCCGCGCTGGCACCTCCCATCCCGGAGGCCCGGGCTCTCCCGGATGAAGAGGCGGGTACGTTGATGACCGCAGTGGCGGAGGAGCTGAGCGCCGCCTACGGGCTCGAGCTCGAGTTCGTCGGTGTCCGCGACAGCTTCGATTTCGACACGAGCCTGTCCGAGCTGGTCATGGAGTCGGAGCGCTTCCTGGCTCGAGCCTTCGCGTCGGAGGAGCACGAGCGCTGGTGGTATCTGCTCTCCGAGCTCTTCCGGAAGCTGCTCCTCATCGACGAGCTCGCCGAGTACGTGTGCTGGCCGCTGCTCTCCGAGGCCGCGCGCCCGCCCGACCCGATGAGGCACTTCCTGTGGGCCCGCGCCTCGGGCTACGAGATGGCCTTCCAGTCGGAGGGAGCGTTCGCGCTGCTCAGGAGCTGAGAGCCCCAGCTGCGAGCCCGAGCGCCAGCCCCAGCAGCGAGCTCGAGCGCCAGCCTGAGCCCGAGCCGCGAGGCCGAGCTGCAAGCCCAAGCCGGCTTCCGCGGCCGTCCGGGGGCCGGTCGCTCAGGCCTCGGCGGAGAGGGACGTCGGCTTCGGCTGCTCGCCCCGCGCGGTCCGCCGCTCGAGGGCCGCCCGCACGAAGCTCGAGAAGAGCGGGTGTGCGTGGTGCGGCTTGCTCTTGAACTCGGGGTGGAACTGGCACCCGACGAAGTGGGGGTGATCGGGCAGCTCCACCATCTCCACGAGGCTCCCATCGGGGCTCAGCCCGCTCAGCACCAGCCCGTGCTCCTCGAGCTTCTCCCGGTGCTGGTTGTTCACCTCGTAGCGGTGCCGGTGCCGCTCGCTCACGGTCTTCGCCCCGTAGATCTGCGCGGCGATCGACCCTTCCTTCAGCGCGCACGGATACGCCCCGAGACGCATGGTCGCGCCCTTGTCGCGCACGCCCCGCTGGTCGGGCATCAGGTCGACGATCAGGTAGGGCGCGTCCGGATCGAACTCGGCGCTGTTCGCGCCCTCGAGCCCGCAGACGTGCCGCGCGTACTCCACGCAGGCCATCTGCATGCCGAGGCAGATCCCGAAGAAGGGCACGTTCGTCTCGCGCGCCCACCGGATCGCCCGGATCTTCCCCTCGGCGCCCCGATCCCCGAAGCCGCCGGGCACCAGGATCGCGTCGTGCGCGTCGAGCTTCGCCGCCAGCGCCTCGTCGTCGAGCTGCTCGAGCTCCTCGCTGTCCACGTAGGTCAGCTCGACCCGCACGTCGTTGTCGATGCCGCCGTGCACCAGCGCCTCGTGCAGCGACTTGTACGAGTCCCTCAGGTGCACGTACTTGCCGACCAACGCGATGCTCACGGCGCCCTTCTTCGGGTGCTGGAACGTCTCCGCCACGCGCTTCCACGCGCTCAGGTCCGGCTGCCGCGACCAGATGTTCAGCCGCTCGGCGATCTGCGTGTCGAGCCCCTGCTCGTGGAGCACCATCGGCAGCTCGTAGATCACCTTCACGTCGGGCGCGGCGATCACGTTCTGCACGGGCACGTTGCAGAAGTGCGCGATCTTCTTCTTCAGCGCCTGGGGCAGCTCGCTCTCGACCCGGCAGATCAGGAGCTCGGGCTGGATGCCGAGGCCGAGCAGCTCCTTCACCGAGTGCTGCGTCGGCTTCGTCTTCAGCTCCCCGGCCGCCTTGATGTGCGGCACGAGCGTCACGTGCACGCTCACGGCGTTCTGCGGGCCGTTCTCCACCTTCATCTGACGCACGGCCTCGAGGAAGGGCAGCGACTCGATGTCGCCGACCGTGCCGCCGATCTCGACGATCGCGATGTCGGCCTTGCGGGTCGCCTCGTAGACGCGCGCTTTGATCTCGTCGGTGATGTGCGGGATCACCTGGATCGTCGCGCCGAGGTACTCGCCCCGCCGCTCCTTCGAGATCACGGCGTCGTAGATGCGGCCGGTCGTGAAGTTGTTCGCCCGCGTCATCGTCGCGGACGTGAAGCGCTCGTAGTGGCCGAGGTCGAGGTCCGTCTCGGCGCCGTCGTCGGTCACGAAGACCTCGCCGTGCTGGTACGGCGACATCGTGCCCGGATCGACGTTGATGTACGGGTCGAGCTTGAGGTGGGTGACGCGGAGCCCGCGGGCCTCGAGGAGGGCGCCGATGGAGGCGGCGGCCAGCCCCTTGCCGATCGAGCTGACCACGCCACCGGTCACGAAGATGAACTTGGTGCGACGGTGCATGACGTCCGAATGAGCCGTCCATCGATGGGGGGTCCCTCGATGGGGGCGGCGTGTGTGCGCGTGTGGGTGCGGAAGAGTGCCCCGCTCGTGTGCGTGCTGCTCCGCGCTTCGGCAAGCCGGCGCGTGAGCGGCGACAGGCCGGGGCGGGAGGCTGCCCGCAGGGGCTACGCCCGAGCGGAGTGCACGGGGGGCCGACCGCGCACCGGCGGCCAAACTACGGGGGGCCCCCGGGGCTGTCAACGCGCTCCCGCGAGCGGCTTTCCCGACGTTCCCGGGAGCCCCCGGAAGGGCGCCCTTTTCCGCGATCGGGGGAGGGCTCGGCGCACCGGTCCGTCACCGAAACGTCACGTTCGGCTCCGATCGGCCCCGTGCGCGGTGCCCCCGAGGCGCCCTGCACCGCGAGACCGTCGAGATCGTTCGGTCTTTACAAGACGTTTACCAGTAAATCCGAGGAAGAACGCATTCTATGCGGGTTTGCTCGCAAATTTCGCGCTTGACGCGCCGCGTCGTGGCCGTTAACTCGTTGGGCGTCCGGTTCTTGGTTTGTGAACTTGTAAATTCACGACGCCCGGTCGAACGTTTCGACTTCTCCTCACCACGCACGAGGAGGGCGACGACGACACGGGCCGTGACGCGAGCGAAGAAGACGCGAGCGAAGAAGCGGGACACGCGGCGGCGACACGCCCGGAAGGAGCGACGATGAGCATCGATACGGTTGGGGTCGTGGGTTGTGGCCAGATGGGTCTCGGCATCGTCGAGGCCTGCGCGAGCCACGGGGTGGCCGTGAAGGCGATCAAGGCGACGGGCGGGGACCTGAGCAAGGTCCAGGCGCGCATCGAGAAGTCGCTGGGTCGCCGGCTGAAGAAGGGGAAGATCGACCAGGCGGAGCACGACGCCATCCTCGGTCGCATCGAGGTCACGGGCGACGTCGAGGCGGTCGCGGATTGCGACCTCGTCATCGAGTCGGCCATCGAGGACTTCCCCATCAAGTCGAAGCTCCTCCAGGACCTCGAGAGCCGCATGACGAACGGGGCCATCCTCGCCTCGAACACCTCGTCGCTGCCGCTCCTCGACCTGGCCAAGCTCATGGCGCGGCCGGAGCAGTTCCTGGCGCTCCACTTCTTCAACCCGGCGCAGGTCATGAAGCTCGTCGAGCTCGGCGTGACCGAGACGACCGCGCCCGGCGTCATCGAGACGGCCAAGACCTTCTGCGAGAAGATCGGCAAGACGCCCGTCGAGGTCTCGGCCTCGCCCGGCTACGTCGTCAACCGGCTCCTCGTGCCCTACCTCCTGCACTCGCTCGCGACCCTCGAGGAGGGCATCGCGGCGCCCCAGGCCATCGACACGGCGATGCTCCTCGGCTGCAACCACCCGATCGGGCCCCTCGCCCTCGCGGACCTCATCGGCCTCGACGTGGTGATGGCGATGGCGACGACGCTCCACAAGGAGCTCGGGGACCCGCACCGCTACAAGGTGCCGTCGATCCTCCGCCGGCTGGTGAACGCGAACCAGCTCGGCCGCAAGACCGGCATCGGCGTCTACGACTACTCGGGCGAGAAGCCGGTCGTGAACCCGGACCTCGTGCCGCGCGTCGCCGACGCCGCCGAGTAGGCGACGCACTCCCGATCGCGTCGACACGGCCTCGCCCCGCGGCGGGGCCGTCGTCGTCCGTCCGCCGTTGCGCTGCGCCGGTGCGGGTCCATCGCGCGGGTTCCGCCCTCGGCGGGCGCCGTCGCGGGGGCGGGGTAGGCTGCGGGGGCCGTGGAGCGGGCCATCCTGCACGTCGACATGGACGCCTTCTATGCGTCCGTGGAGCAGCGCGACGATCCGCGCCTGCGGGGCAAGCCCGTGATCGTCGGCGGGCCCTCGCGGCGCGGGGTCGTGGCGGCGGCCAGCTACGAGGTGCGTCGCTTCGGCGTGCGAAGCGCCATGTCGATGGTCGAGGCGCTCCAGCGCTGCCCGGACGCGATCGTCGTGCCCGTGCGCATGGCGCGCTACCAAGCGGTCTCGGCGGAGGTCTTCGAGGTCTTCCGGCGCTACACGCCGCTCGTCGAGGGGCTGAGCCTGGACGAGGCCTTCCTGGACGTGACGGGGAGCCGGCGCCTCTTCGGCGACGAGGTCCAGATCGCGCGGCGCATCAAGGCGGAGATCCGCGAGGCGACGGGGCTGACGGCCTCGGCCGGGGTCGCGCCGAGCAAGTTCGTCGCGAAGGTCGCGAGCGACCTCGACAAGCCAGACGGGCTGGTGGTCGTCGCGCGCGAGGGGCTCGAGGCCTTCCTCGCCCCGCTGCCGATCGAGCGGATGTGGGGCGTCGGGCCGAAGGCCGCGGCGAAGCTCCGGGCCTTGGGCTTCTCCACCTTCGGCGATCTCGCGTCGACGCCGGTGGGCGACCTCGAGACGGTGCTCGGGAGCTGGGGGCGGAGCGTGCACGCGCTCGCGCGCGGCGAGGACGAGCGGCCGGTGGTACCGGAGCGGGAGGCGAAGAGCCTCGGCGCCGAGGAGACCTTCGAGCGCGACCGGCGGAGCGCGGCGGAGCTCGAGCCCTTCCTGCTCGGCCAGGCGCAGCGGGTCGCGGCGCGGCTGACGCGGGCCGGGCTCCGGGGGCGCTGCGTGACGGTGAAGGTGAAGTACGTCGGGCACCGACTGAAGACGCGGCAGACGCGGTTGCCCGAGCCGGTCAGCGACACGGACTCGATCTACGAGGCGGCGCGGGGGCTCCTGGCGCGCTTCCCGGAGCTCGGCCGCGGCGTGCGGCTGACGGGCGTGTCGGTCTCGGAGCTGAGCGAGGGGCCGGTCGCGCCGACGCTCTTCCCCGACGAGCGGCGCGAGCGGCGCGAGAAGGTGGAGGCCGTGACCCAGGCGCTCGGGGAGCGCTTCGGGAAGGGCACGGTGAAGCGGGGGCGGCTGCTCGGGCGGCGCGGACGCGGCGACGACGAAGCGTCGTGAGGCCCCGGCATGGGCCGGCGTCGGTCTGGTCGAAGGGACGGCGGCGCGAGGTGGCGGCGGCGGGTAGCGTTCGCTTCCCCCCATGCAGGCGTTGATCTACGGTCGGCGGTCATGGCTGGGGTGATGAGCCGCGGGGACACCGACGGCGGCGGAGCGAATGGGCAGAGGGAGCACACCGGGCCCTTCGCGTTCCTCCGCCGACTGGACGATGCCCTCTTCTCCGTCGAGCAGACGATCGTGGTGACCTTCCTGGGCGCCATGACGGCGATGGTCTTCCTCGACGTGGTCGACCGTCGCCTGACGGCCCCGGACAGCAAGATCGGCGATCTGCTGGGCCGGCTCTTCGGGGTGGACGGCGGCGACACCAAGACGATGCTCGACCAGACGGTGGCGCCGATCGTCGGCGCGCTGCTCGGGCTCGGGCTCCTCTGGTTCGCCTTCGCCTCGGCGCGGCGGCACGCCGAGGGCGAGGCCAAGAAGCGCGCGGAGGCCGGGGAGAAGGCCGAGGAGAAGCGGCGGCTCCACCCGCTGGTCTCGGCGCTGCTCCTGGCGGGGCTGCTCGCCGGCCTCGGCTACCTGATGACCTGGCGCGAGGAGGTCGAGGACGAGTGGGGCGCCATGGTCGAGGCCCGCGTCTTCCCCTCGAAGTACTTCTACCTGCTGCTCTTCCTCCTGGCCGTCGTGCCCTGGTCGCTGCAGCTGCTCCGCGACAAGCCCGAGGGCTGGTGGAAGCGCATCGCCGGCTTCGTCGTGGCGGGCGGCCTGCTCGCCTACTTCGCGCTGACCTTCTTCCCGGACGGCTACTCCTGGTCTCTCGAGGTCGCGGGGATCATGCTGCTCTGGGTCGGCTCGCTGGGCGCGAGCGTCTGCGTGCACGCGGGCAAGCACATCCGCATCGAGGCGCTGCAGAAGGCCGTGCCCGAGAAGCTGCGGCCCTTCGTCACGGGCGCGGGCTTCTTCGCGGCGGCGGCCTACTCGGGCTTCCTCGGGTACCTCGGAACGGACTACCTGAAGTTCCAGATCGACGTGGAGGCGGTCTTCGCCCAGACGAGCATCCCGGACTGGGTGGCGACGCTGGCGATCCCGCTGGCCTTCTATCTGACGGCGGCGCGCTTCTTCGGGGCGGGCGTGAGCGCGCTGATGGGCGGGCGCTACGGGCTCGCGGACGTGGACGAGGTCGCGGTGGCGGCGGCGGCGCGCGAGGAGGTGCCGGAGGCCGAGGAGGAGGCGGCGGCGCAGGCCGGGGCCGAGGACGGAGACGCGGCCGTGGAGCGCGTGGCGGCTTCGGGCGGCGCGGCTTCGGGGGATGCGGACGCGGCGTCGAGCGAGGCCGGCGCGGCGGAGGGCGACGGGGATGGCGACGACGCGGAGGATGACGACGACGGCGCCGCGGACGGAGATGACGCGGAGGATGACGACGCGGGCGGAGACGACGCGGGCGGAGACGACGCGGGCGGAGACGACGCGGGCGGAGACGACGCGGAGGAAGACGACGCGGAGGAAGGCGACGATGCGGGCTCCGAGTCGGGCGAGAGCGACTCCGCGGAGCCCCGTCGACCTGAGGGCACGGGCAAGGGCAGGGGCACGGGCACGGGTTCGGGTTCGGGTTCGGAGGGCGAGTCGTGAGTGAGGCGAAGGCTCCCTCGCAGGACGAGCAGGCGCCGGCGGCCAAGCCGAAGTCGCTCGTCTTCTACGTGCTCCTGGCGCTCTGCCTGGTCTTGCCGGTCTTCGGCAAGGGCGGGCTCATGGCGGCCATCGTGCTCGGCGGCGCGCTCCTCGGCGTGCCCCTCTTCGCGCTGATCGGCATCGTCACCGTCGCCGGCTTCTTCCTCTACAAGGACTACACGGACATCGCGCGCTACTCGCCGATGGTCGAGCGCATGCGCGGGCTGATCGATCAGAAGACCCTGATCGCCATCCCGCTCTTCATCATGAGCGGCGCGGTCATGAGCCGCGGCCAGATCAGCGTCCGCCTCATCGACTTCGCGCGCTCCTGCGTCGGCTGGATCCCCGGCGGCCTCGGCATCAGCGCCGTCTTCGCCTGCGTCTTCTTCGCGGCCATCAGCGGCTCGAGCCCGGCCACGGTCATCGCCATCGGCGCCATGATGGGCCCGGCCCTCGTGAAGAGCGGCTACGGCGATCGCTTCAGCCACGGCCTGCTCAGCTCGGCCGGCTCCCTCGGCATCCTCATCCCGCCCTCGATCCCGATGATCATCTACCCGATCGTCTACCAGGGTGCGGTCATCGAGACGGAGCTCCTCTTCGCGAGCGGCTTCGGCCCGGGCCTGGTCATGGCGGCGCTCCTGATGGGCTACTGCGTCGTCTACGGCATCGGCCGGCCCGACATCCCGCGCGACCCCTTCGAGCTGAAGCAGGTCGGGCGGAGCTTCGTGCGCGGCTTCTGGGCGCTGATGTTCCCGGTGCTGATCCTCGGCGGCATCTACGGCGGCATCTACACCACCGTCGAGGCGGCAGGTTTCAGCGTCGTCTACGCGGTGCTCGTGGAGGTCTACATCCACCGCGCCATGACGCTCGAGGACATCCCGGAGACCTTCAAGGAGACGGGCATCTTCCTCGGCTCGCTCCTCGTCATCATGGTCGCGGCGCTCGCGCTCGACGAGCTCCTCCACGAGCTCGAGATCCCCGAGAAGCTCGCGCACTGGATCGAGTCCCAGGAGCTCGAGGGGTGGCAGTTCCTGCTCATCCTGAACGGCCTGCTCCTCCTGGTCGGCATGGCCATGGACATCCTCAGCGCGATGTTCATCTTCGTGCCGCTGCTCGCGCCGGTGGCCGTCGCCATGGGCGTCGACCCGCTGCACTTCGGGATCATCTTCATCGTGAACCTGGAGATCGGCTACCTGACCCCGCCGGTGGGCCTGAACCTCTTCGTGGCGAGCACCCTCTTCGAGAGACCGCTCGGGCACATCATCCGATCGGTCTTGCCCTTCATCGGGCTGATGGTGATCGGCCTCGGCGTGATCACCTACTGGCCCGGGCTCTCGGTCGGGCTCGGCCACTGGGTGATGGGGCGCGAGCAGGTCGAGATTCCCGCCGGCGGGCCCGGCGGGGGCGCGCTCCAGCCGCTCGACGACGGCGCCCTCGATGGTGACGACGGCGACGGCGACGTGCAGACGCTCGAGCAGATGATGAACGAGCTCGAGGGTGGCGGCGACGACGAGGGCGGCGTGCAGACGCTCGAGGAGATGATGAACGAGCTCGAAGAGGGCGAGGGCTCGGAGGACGAAGGCGGCGTGCAGACGCTCGAGGAGATGATGCGCGAGGCCGAGGAGGAGGGGAGCGGCGAAGGGGCGGAGGCGGCGCCGGCCGAGGAGCCCGACCGGGTGCTCTCGCTCGAGGAGATGATGGAGCAGGCGGGCGTCGACTGACTGCGGCGTCGATGCCCCCGTGCCCTCGCCCGCGCCGCCCGGGGCACGCTCGCCTCGAGCCGCGTTCCTCTTCCGGGGACGCGCCCCACGAAGCGGCTGGACGACCGAGCGGCCGGGGGCGCGCGGGTGCAGAAGCGGCGCCGTGAGCCCCCTTCGTTTCGCGGGGGCGCTGGGCGCCGGTCCGGTGGCGGCGGGCTGAACTTCGTTCAGACGCGAGCGGGGCCGCGAGGTGGCAGACTCGGGGCCGAAGCGCGGACCCGGGCGAGGGCGCCGCGCGGGGAGGTCGTCGTGAAGCACGCCATGAAGCACCGGGTCGCCACGAAGCGCTGGGTCGCCCTCGCGTCCTGTTGGGTCGGTCTGATCGGAGCCGGGTGCTCCGCCGGCGGCGGCGGCGGGCCGAGCTGCCGCGCCGGCGAGGAGGGCTGCGAGTGCCTCTCGGGGGAGTGCGTCGGCGGGGCCGTCTGCGTGGACGGACGCTGCGAGGCGCCGAGCGGCGGCATGGACGCCGGCACGCCCGAGGGCATGGACGCCGGAATGGTCGACCCGATGGGGGACGCGGGCCCGAGCGGCCCGGCGGACGTCGGCCCGAACCCGGACGCCTTCTTCGCGGAGGACCCGCCCCCGATGCTCTGCCTCGAGGACGGCTCGATGGTGAGCGATCCGACGCCGCCCGGCGGCACGCCCGAGTGCCCCGACGACAAGAACCGGGAGGGCTGCCGCTGCGCGCCGGTCGGCGAGACGGCGCCCTGCTGGCCGGGGCTCCGCGTCAACCGGAACCGCGGCCAGTGCATGGACGGCGTGACGACCTGCGAGCCCTTCGACGAGTTCACGGGGCGCTGGGGGCCCTGCGAGGGCGCCGTGCTGCCCGACCCGGAGGCGCGCCTCGGGCCGGCGTCCTGCCGCTGCTTCTCCGCCGGCCGCTGGGAGATCGACAACCTCAGCCCCTGCTTCGTCTCGGACGGAACGGGGACGGTCACGGGCGCCGTCTCGACCTTCCTCTCCGGCGGCGCGCCGAGCTGCCCGAGCATCTCGAGCGGCCCGCCCTTCCCGCCGATGCCGGGCACGACCTGGAGCACGAACCGGCTCACGGTCGACTGCGAGGGCCGCTTCGAGCTCTGCTACACGCTGAAGGCCGGCGACGCCGAGTCGCCCTCGGACGCCGACTGCGTGGTGGCGCGCGTGTGCACGGAGACCTGGTACGAGGAGCGCGACGCGACCCAGGAGCTCCCCGAGCTGCCGGCCTGGAACACGATGACCGCCGCCGAGCACGCCTGCGCGCGCCAGTTCTCCGAGAGCGGCGGCTACGGCGAGATGAGCGTCCGCGGGCTGAGCGTCGAGTGCGACCCGATCGACGACGGCGAGGGCGGCGAGTACGTCTTCAACCGCGTCAACTACTGCCCCTCGGCCTGCAACGAGCCGCCCGTGCCGCCGGAGCTCGAGGAGGAGTGCTCGCGCTGCATGGCGGGCGGCTCCGGCAGCTTCTGAAGAACCCGCTCGCCTCGCCCCGCCTCGGGCCCGCTCGGTCCTCCTCGGCGCGCCCTGGGGCGGCGGCCTCGGGGCGGCGTCCGTCGGTGGCGTTCGCCGGTTGGCGTTCGCCGGTCGGCGGTTCGAGCGGTCGCGGCTTGAGGGGAGGGCGGCGGCGGCGCATCCTCGCTCCGCGATGCACCCCTGGCACGACGTCTACATCGACGAGCACCTCCTCGAGCACGCCTTCCCCGTCGTCATCGAGGTCCCGAAGGGCAGCACGAACAAGTACGAGCTCGACAAGGAGACGGGCCTGCTCAAGCTCGACCGCGTGCTCTACAGCGCCGTCTACTACCCGGCGAATTACGGCTTCGTGCCCCGCTCCTTCTGCGACGACGGCGACCCGCTCGACGCGCTCGTGCTCAGCCAGGAGCCCGTGCACCCGCTGACCATCGTCGAGGCGCGCCCGGTCGCCTGCATGCGCATGCGCGACGACAAGGGGCTCGACGACAAGGTCATCGCCGTGAACGCGAGCGACCCCTTCTACGAGGACGTGAAGGATCTGAAGGACCTCCCCGGGCACACGCTCCGGCAGATGAAGCGGTTCTTCCAGGACTACAAGATCCTCGAGAACAAGGAGGTCGTCGTCGACGAGTTCATCGGCCTCGACGAGACGCTCGAGGTGCTCCGCGAGGCGCTCGGCATGTACCGGAAGCTCCGCCGCGGCGAGCTCGTGCGCTGAGCCTCCATCGAGCTCCGCTTCCCATGGCGCCCCGCCGAGGCGGCGCGGTTGGCGCGGCGCATCGCGCGTCCGCGGGAGGGGCTCGACGCGCTCCGCGGCGTCGTCATCCTGCTCGGGCTCGCGCTCGTCGCGCGGGCGGCGCCGGGGCCGTGGCTGCTGGTGCCGCCGCTCCTCGCGGTCCTGGCGCTGGCTGCGGGGGTGCTCGAGCGGCGTGGGGCCGGGGCGGCGAGCGAGGCGCGGCTCGCCCTCGGTCCCGGGGGCCTCACCATCGAGCGGGGGGCGGGGCGGACGCGCCTCGATCGCGAGCGCGTCGTTCGCTGGTACGCGCTGCCCGAGGGGGTCGTGCTCGAAGCGACCGCCCCCGGCGGGCCCCGGCGGCTCCTGCTCGCCGTCCCCGACGCG
>MDTG01135544.1_pt1 | contig 14738 bp, 13 predicted proteins | sample 811421 | NCBI WGS metagenome assembly MDTG01 (sample SAMN05326645, study PRJNA326480) | marine metagenome | isolation source: seawater | place: Pacific Ocean: South East | collected 2011
CGAATAAGAATTTTGTCTGGGCAAAACAAGATACACCAAGAGAAAACTTAATTAAAAAGCTCGATGGTGAGGTAGATTTCATTCCAATTCTTAATGATAAAATGGAACTTGAATCACTTGTAACAAAAGATTATTTGCCTATACCTAAAGAAGAAGAGATATTTATTAGATCCAGAGCTCCAGTAAGAGTTAGTTTCGGTGGCGGTGGTTCTGATGTGACACATTTCTTCGCAGGCGACAAGGGCGCTGTAATCAACTCAACAATTTCCCTATACAGTCATGCTACACTTAGAATGAGAAGTGATTCTAAAATATTGATTCATTCTTTAGATTTAAAGGAAACATTTGAAGCGAAAAATCTTGAAAAGGCAATCAAATCGGAGGGACCTTTTGGATTAATCTTAGCAATTTTAAAGGTAATTAGGCCAAAAATCGGTTTTAATCTCTATTTGAACTCTGATTTTCCATTAAGTTCCGGATTAGGAGGTTCAGCAACAATCTCTGCGGCAGTTCTTGGATGTTTTAATATGCTAAGAAAAGATCGATGGGACAGATACGAAATTGCAGAAATAGCTTTTCAGGCGGAAAGACTACACTTGGGAATTGCAGGAGGATGGCAAGATCAATATGCCTCTGTTTTTGGTGGTTTCAATTTTTTAGAATTTAACCAAAATGAAAATGTAGTAAATCCAATCCGAATACAATCAGAGACTCTATTTCAGCTTGAAGAGAGTTTAGTTCTCTGTGATACAGGTATTTCTCATGACTCAGGCAATATACATATTGATCAAAAAATTAAAACTAGCTCGAAAGAAATAAAGAAAAAAGTTCAAGAAAATGTTCAGCTTACGTATGACATAAGAAATTATCTATTGAGAGGTCAATTAACTAAATTTGGGAAAGCTCTCCATGAGACATGGCAGCTTAAGCGAAAATTTAGTGACATGATCACTAATGATCACATTGACATGATATACAACGGAGCAATTGAGAACGGCGCCCTTGGAGGAAAATTACTTGGAGCTGGTGGGGGAGGTTTTTTTATATTTTACGTTTCTCCATTTGAAAAACATAAACTAATTCAATATCTAAAGAATATGAATTTAAGAGTTCAACCTTTCCGATTTGAGGCAGAAGGGCTCAAATCAACTTCATCCCGCTTTGATGATTTTCATAACCCTGATAAAGAAGATACAAAATGAAAATTTCTGGAAGAGAGATCAGCGATAAAGATGTCTTCGTTATTGCTGAAATAGGTAACAATCACAATGGTAGTTTAGGTCGTGCTTTAAATATGGTGGAATTAGCTCAAAAAGCAGGTGCTGATTGTGTGAAATTCCAGATTAGAGATATGAAGTCACTCTATCGAAGTAAAAGCATTAATCGAGAAAGCGATGATCTCGGAACTGAGTATATTCTCGATCTTCTTGATCGTTTTCAGCTCTCAATTGATGATCATAGGAAAATCTATGATTTTTGTAAAAAAATTGGAATTATTTATATGTGCACTCCCTGGGATCAGACAAGTGTTGATATTCTGGAAGATTTTGGCGTGCCAGCTTATAAAGTTGCATCAGCAGATTTAACTAACATACCTTTGATAAGCAAGATCATCAAAACTGAAAAACCCATGATTCTCTCAACAGGAATGAGCACGGAATCTGAGATTAAAACTACGATAAGATTTCTAAAGGGAAGTGACATTGAATTCGCTTTATTACACTGTAACAGTACTTATCCTGCACCATTCCATGACATTAATTTGAATTGGATGAATTCTCTAAAAAAAATTCATAACTTTATTGGTTATTCAGGCCACGAAAGAGGGATTTCAGTTTCTCTAGGAGCCGTCACAATGGGAGCTATGATAATTGAGAGACATTTTACAATCGATAGAAATATGGAAGGGCCTGATCATGCTGCAAGTTTAGAATTTGATGAATTTAAAGCTCTAGTAAAGGGTATATCAGAGGTTAAGCAAGCTTTGGGATCAGCAAGTGCAAGGGGGCTATCTCAAGGTGAAATGATCAACAGAGAAAATTTAGGAAAAAGTTTAGTTGCATCTACTGGCTTAAAAAAAGGGACTGAAATAAGTGATGAACATATTTTAGTTAGAAGCCCCGGACAAGGATTGTCGCCTCAGTTCAAAAGCAAACTAATTGGAAAAGTGGCCCAAAGAGATATCAAAAAAGAAGATTATTTTTACCTATCAGACATTGAAGAAAAAACGATTAGCGCGAAGGATTATGATTATAAAAGACCGTGGGGAGTTCCTGTCAGATACCATGATTTTGATGAGTATAACTCAAGAATTAAACCAAACTTTTTTGAGTTTCACTTATCTTATAAAGATTTAGATTTAGATCTTGATCACTATCTAAAAGGAACCTATGAATGCGGCTTTGTTGTACACGCTCCAGAATTGTTTTCTGAAAGTAGACTTATGGATCTAGCAACACCAGATGAGGAATATAGAAAGTTTTCAATAACTGAAACTCAAAGGGTAATAGATATTACAAGAGATCTAAAAAAATATTTTCCTAATGAAAGCACACCAATGATTGTAGCCAACATTGGTGGTTTTTCAATGGATGAACCCCTGCCAGAAAATGTAATCAATGATTATTACAAAAGATTCGAAAGCAGTATGGAGGAATTAGATCTTGATGGTGTGGAGCTTATTCCGCAAACAATGGCTCCTTTTCCATGGCACTTTGGGGGCCAAAGATACCAAAACTTATTCGTTCATTGCGATGAGATTGTCAAATGGTGCAAGCTACTAGATTTAAGAATGTGTTTTGACATCTCTCATTCTGCGCTGATGTGCAATCATTTTGATCTTGATTTCTATGAATTTTCAAAAAGTATTGCTCCGATTACGGGTCATCTTCATCTCGGAGATGCCTCTGGCGTAAATGCTGAAGGTCTCCAGATAGGTGAAGGCGATATTAATTATGAGAGACTGAGCATAATACTAAATGAAGGATGTCCGGCTGCTTCATTTATCCCGGAAATTTGGCAGGGTCATAAAAATAATGGCGAGGGATTTTGGATTGCTCTTGAAAGATTAGAGAGGTATTTTTGAAATGAAAGTGACTGGCTTTACTGCAATTATTCCTGCCCGAAGCGGATCGAAAGGTATCAAAGACAAAAATTTGTCCCTTCTTCATGGATATCCACTACTATCATATAGTATAGCAGCGGCAAAAAAATGCCCCTCGATTTCAAGAGTTATTGTTTCTACAGATTCAGAGCTTTATGCTGACGTGTCAAAAAAGTTTGGGGCAGAAGTTCCATTTTTACGACCAAAGAAAATTTCTGCAGACAACTCTAGTGATTATGATTTTATTGCACACGCAATTGAATGGTTTGAAAAATATGATGATAGCTCTCCCGAATTCATCGTACATCTAAGACCGACAACACCTCTAAGAGATCCTAGTATTCTCGAAGCTGCGATATCAATTATCAAAAAAAGAAATGATGCTACATCTCTAAGATCTGCTCACATTGCTCCAGAGTCACCATTTAAATGGTTTAGGGTTAACAAGAAAGGTTACTTTGTTGGGTTAAATGATGATGACACAAATTTGGACAAATACAATGAACCCAGACAGAATTTTCCAGAGGTTTTCATTCCAAATGGCTACATTGATATTATTCGTTGTGCATTTGTTAAAAAACATAAACTTCTTCATGGTCATAGAGTACTGTCATTTGAAACACCTTTTTGTCATGAGGTTGATACACAGGAGGAACTTGATATGATCCAATTTCAGATGAACAAAGATAAAACCACAATGACTGACTATTTAAAAGGATGCAATTAAAATGGCAGGATTTAAATTTAATCATGAGCCAATAAAAGTTCAAGAAATTAATACTAAATATAGAACTATTAAAACGAAAATCCCAACTCCTGAGAGCTCTAAAATTCTTGAGAAAGCATATAAATTAGAATCTCGATCAATGCATGGCCAGATACCGATCGTTTGGGATAAGGCGAAAGATTTTCAAGTTTACGATGCGCAAGGTAATTGTTGGATTGATTTCACAAGTACCATATTTGTCACTAATGCAGGACATGGGAACTCTAGAATTACTCAAGCTGTTGAGAATATATTAAAAAAACCTCTTTTGCATACTTATACTTATATGAGTGAAGCAAGATATGAATACCTCAAGCTACTTATTGAGAAGACTCCAGCTAATTTCGAAAAAGTATTTATGGTTTCAGCCGGAACTGAAGCAACTGAATGTGCCCTTAAACTGATGAGAGAGAATGCTATAAAGATTGGTAAGAAGAAAAGAGGAATTATTTGCATAGAAGGAAATTGGCATGGCAGGACCATGGGTGCTCAAATGATGGGGTGGAATCCTGATCAAAAATCATGGATTGGCTATCATGATCCAAATATTTATCACATACAATTTCCCTATCCTTGGAGAAGGAATGCCATTGAAAATCCAAGACAGTTTTTCAAGGACAGTATTGCAGCATTGTGTGAGAAAAATAACATAGATCCATATCATGACATATGTGGATTTATGCTAGAGACTTTTCAAGGTTGGGGTGCTTTCTTTTATCCAAATGAATATATTCAAGCTTTATCTGAATTTGCTGAAGAGCATAATATCCTCGTTACTTTCGATGAAATGCAATCTGGGTTTGGCAGAACTGGAAAATTATTCGGTTACATGCATTATGATATAGAGCCAGATCTTCTATGTTGCGGAAAAGGTGCAAGTTCAGGTTTCCCTCTTGCACTTGTCCTTGGAAGCTCAGAATTATTGGATCTTCCTAGTGTTGGATCGATGAGTTCAACTCATTCAGCTAATCCAATTGTTTGTGCTGCAGGAAAAGCGAATTTGGAGTGTCTGTATATTGACGGGCTTCTTGACAAATCACGCATAATGGGAGATAAATTTCATGAAAAACTCCAAGATATGGCTAATTCTTTCCCAAGTCATATTCAGTCAGTACAGGGAAAAGGATTATTAGCAGCAATTATTTTCAAAGATAAAAATGATGAGCCTTTAATTGATTTATGCAATAGAGTTTCGGAATTGTGTATGCAAAGAGGGTTACTTGTTGTTCATACAGGCAGAGAATCAATAAAACTTGCCCCACCTTTTACAATAAATGAAGAAGCTTTGAGTGAAGGGATTACTGTTTTGAGGCAGAGTATTTCAGAGGTTATAGGTGCTTATCAGTCATGAATCTCTCTATAAGGCATACTGGTTTTGTGGTGAACAATATAAATCGCTCAATAGAATTTTATGAAGCTCTGGGTCTAGAGGTCTGGAAAAGAGAAATAGAAAATGGAAGCTTTATCTCAAGTCTTGTTGGTATTGATGGCGCAATATTAGAGACTGCAAAATTGGAATGTCCAAATGGCTCATTATTAGAATTAATAGAATATAAATCACACCCTCCAATCACTAATAATTCTAAATATCCATCAAATAAACATGGGTGTTCTCATCTTGCCTTTACAGTTGAGAATATTGAAGAATGTATAAAAAAAATCATAAAAAATGGCGGTTCTCTTGTGAATAAACCAGTGACATCTCCTGATGGAAAAGTAAAAGTAATTTATTGTCATGATATTGATGGAATCTTGCTTGAGTTGGTAGAAGAGTTAACTGATTAAATTTTATTAATAATAAAAGGAAAGAAAATGCATGACATCACAAGTTCATATAGCTGTCCATTATGTAGAGAGTATAGTGATAATATTCTTACCTCATCCTTGAGAAGGGGAGATGGAAAGGTCTATCTCTGCAAGGAATGTGATCATGGCTTCCTAGATTCATCATCTCAATTAGACATTAGAGAATATTACAACGAGGAATACAGAAAAGAATATTCGAGTAATGCAGCCGCAACTGAAACAAATGCTGAGGAATTGTTTGATGTATATCATAACTATCAAGATTCTAGATTAAAAATAATTAGACCATCTCTAAAGAAAGATACCGAATTACTTGAGGTTGGTTGTTCCTCTGGTATGTTCATGGTACATGTTAAAGAAGAGGTAAAACTGATCAATGGAATTGAATTAGATCAGACATGCTGTGAATTCGTCAATCGAGTGCTAGGAATATCTTGTGACGACGATTACCTACCTAACTCTAAATTTTGCGATATTAAATACGATATTGTTTGTTCATTTCAGGTCATGGAACATGTTCCAGATCCAGTTTCATTCATGGGTGAGTTGATAAATGCTACTAAGCCATTCGGTAAGATTTTCATTGAGGTGCCAAATCTTGACGATTCTCTACTTAAGGTATGGAAAAATGAGGCATATCAAGATTTCTATTATCATTCAGCACATTTGCATTATTTTACTGAAAATTCTCTCCGGAATGTAGCTTCAAAGGCAGGAGTAAAATCTGAGAATATCAAATTCGAATTTACTCAAGACTACAATCTTCTTAACCATCTGAATTGGGTAACGAATCACAGGCCACAAAAAGACTGTCATGTTGGTTTAAGTAAAATTAATCTATATGATGAAGAGGAAGATATAACACAATGGTTAAACGATGAATTATTGTCATTGAATAAAAAGTATTTTCAAAAATTAAAAGATTCTAAAACAACTTCCAATATAATGATGATCATTGATAATGACAGGTAAAGTTGGTTTTATGCAAGGGAGACTATCTCCAATTATCAATGGAATGATTCAATCTTTTCCGTGGGAAAATTGGAAAAATGAGATAGAAACTGCGGCAGAAATAGGTTTTGATCTAATGGAATGGACAATTGATCAAAAAAAACTTTGTGAAAATCCACTAATGACAAGAGTTGGACAGAGGGAGATTCAAAAATTAATTACTAAATACTCATTTAAAATTCCTTCTCTCACTGGCGATTGTTTTATGCAGTCACCCTTTTGGAAGCTTGATGGAAGTATAAAAGAAATAAAAGAAAATGAATTCATTTTAGTAGCTCAGGCATGTTCGGATATTGGTATAAAAAAAATAGTTGTACCACTGGTTGACAACGGTTCTATTGAAAATAAGACCCAAGAACAGAATTTAGTAAAGTTCATGGAAAACAAAAGAAGTGAGATTGAAAGGCTAGGAGTAATTATAGTTTTTGAGTCAGATTATAATCCTAAAAATTTAAAAGCGTTCATAGAGCAGTTTGATAAAAAGATTGTTGGTATCAATTATGATATTGGTAACAGTGCTGCGCTCGGATTTGATCCTCAATGTGAAATGATTACATACGGAGACAGGATCTTGAATGTGCATGTAAAAGATAGAATATTTGGCGGGACCACTGTCCCCCTAGGATCTGGTTCTGTTAATTTTGAAAAAGTTTTTAAATGCCTAAAAAATTCCAATTATATGGGAGATTTTGTGCTTCAAACAGCAAGAGCTGAAGATGAAGAGCATGATAGATTGTTAATAAAATATAAAATAATGACAGAAAATTGGATACGGTCATCTAATTTACATTAAAAAAAAGGCTTATGACTTGAACCTACTGCTACAAGGTAAAAATGTTCTGATTTCTGGATCGTCCAGAGGAATAGGGCTTGGCATCGCTGAGAAATTTATTGGGAGTGGTGCCAATGTTACAATAAACTCAAGAAATGAAAAAGAACTCAAATTAGTGAGTGATAAGATTGGAAAATGTAATTATGTCTCTGGCGACGTATGTGATTTCGAGACAGCTAAAATTATCTCATCTAAAGCTGACGATATTATGGGCGGGATAGATATACTCGTATGTAATGTTGGGAGTGGTTCTTCTGTACCTCCGGGTCAAGAAACTCTAGAAGAATGGCAGAGAATCTTTTCAATCAACTTATATAGCGCAGTTAATTTGATTACGGCATCGCTATCTTCGATCGAAAAATCCAGAGGTTCAATAATATGTATTTCTTCAATTTGTGGAATGGAGACAATTCCCGGAGCACCCGTGACATATTCTGTTGCAAAATCAGCACTTAATTCATTCGTAAAATCAATTTCAGTTCCTTATGGAGAGAGAGGGATCCGAATTAATTCAATCGCTCCAGGTAATATAAACTTCAAAGGTTCAGTTTGGGAAAAGAAATTAGAAAATGATCCATTATCAGTGAAGGAATTATTAGAAAATCAAGTCCCACTAAAAAAGTTTGGCAGTATCGATGACATAGCTAATTTGGCACTCTGGCTCGCGTCAGACTTGTCAAAATTTGTGACTGGCGCTATATACGCAGTTGATGGTGGTCAAACTAGATCTCAATGAATAACATCTTATGCCATTTGAAAAATTCAAGTTAGATAAAAAATGTGCACTGATAACAGGTGCATCTGGTCTTCTTGGAAAGGAGCATGCAATTGCTCTCTTAGAGGCTGGTGCTCATGTAATAATTACTGATATAAACAGTCAACAGTTAAATTCAAGATTTGAGGAGTTATCGACTGATTTTGGAAGTGACAGGATCACGAAGATCATTATGGATGTCTCGAAAAAAGAAAATATTCATTCAGCACTTAAAAAGATAAAACTAAAAAAATACAGGATTGACATTCTCTTGAACAATGCCGCTATTGATTCAAAGGTTCATAACAAATTAAATCTAAATAATAGGTCTCGGATGGAAAATTTCTCTTTAAATGATTGGAATAAAGAGATAGAGGTTGGCCTGACTGGGGCATTCATGTGTTGCCAAATTTTTGGCTCAGAGATGGCTAAAGATTCAAGAGGTGGAGTCATTTTAAATATTGCTTCAGATTTATCAGTCATTTCTCCCGATCAACGTCTTTATAAGTTAAAAGATCTTGCTAATAATAAACAACCAGTCAAACCAGTAACTTATTCTGTTATAAAATCCGGTTTGGTAGGCTTAACAAAATATGTTGCCACTTATTGGGCTGAACAAAACATCAGATGTAACTCTATCTCTCCAGGAGGTATATTTAATAATCAAGATAAATTATTTGTAGATCGGATAAAAAAATTAATCCCTATGAACAGAATGGCCCAGAGAGAAGAGTATCGGTCTTCTATTCAATATTTATGTTCCGATGCTTCTTCATATATGACAGGTCAAAATATTGTGATTGATGGTGGCAGATCTGTCTGGTAAAAAATTTAAACCAATCATCTAAAAAATATGAATTTTAAGTATTTAAGTGAGATTTTTTTTCTTATTGGTGATAACAAAAAGAAATTACCTTTAATGTGTATTTTATTCATTTTTTTATCATTCTTGGATCTTGCTGGGATAGGTTTAATTGCTCCATATGTGACTTTAATAGCAAACCCAGAGCAATTTATGAGAAGTGATTTTTTTTATTTATATAATGATCTCGGTTTTTCTACACAAATAACTGATTTAATTATTAATATTGGCGTGATATTAATTTTTGTTTTTTTTATGAAAACCCTCCTTTCAATTTTTATTAACAGTATTTTATTGAAGTTTTGTCATAACCAATGCATAGAGCTAAGAGCTTTATTGATGAGATCCTACCAGGATTTATCCTATGTTGATTTCACCAAGAATAATACCTCCAGTTATATTCATAACATAAATTTAGCTGAAAAATTTTCTACAGGAACATTGCTTGCATTTTTGCGTTTGATATGTGACGGAATCGTAGTTATTGCTATTGTAGTTTTTTTAGCAATTAGCGATGTAACAGCGCTGACTATACTCGTTCTTCTCTTACTGAGTCTCGCTCTATTATACGATAAATTTTTTAAGCCCAAATTAATTGTTTATGGTGAACTATCTAATCAGTCTTCTATTAATATTTATAAGTCAATTCAAGAGGCAATGAATGGATTGAAAGAAATTAGAATTCTCGAAAAAGAAGATTTCTTCTTCAAATCTATGTATGAATCTGCATTTAAGTTTGCTGATATTGCTGTCAAGTCTGCAATGATTAATCTTTCTCCTAAATTTCTATTGGAATTACTAATGATGATATTTGTTGTTTCTTTAGTATTTTCGACAGAATTCACCAATAGGAGTTATACCGATCTGCTACCTTTATTGAGTGTCTTCGGAATAGCAGGTTTAAAATTAATTCCTGCGTCAAATTCAATAATAAGCGGGATTACTAAGATGAGGTTCTTTCGTGACGCTGTTAGCCTCTTATGCAAGGACGTGAAAAAATTCGAAAACTCTTCTTCACCAATGATTGGCTCATATAGAAAGGATTTAGATAATTTTGAATCTCTTAAACTTAATAATATAGAGTTTGGTTATCCGGGCACAAAAAACCAAGCAATCAAATCTCTCTCGTTAGCAATAAATAAGAATGATACGATTGGGATTATTGGGGCATCTGGTTCAGGAAAAACAACACTCATAGACATAATACTTGGCTTGCTAGAGCCTCAAAGTGGCGAAATTATATATAATAAAAGTAGACTTAATGAAATATCAATTCATGAGTGGAGATCCAAAGTTGCATATTTGCCGCAAGAAATCTTTCTGATGGATGACTCATTAAAGAAAAATATAGCACTTGGTATTGATGATAATCAGATTGATTCTAATAAAGTTTATGAGTCAATAAAAAAAGCAAGATTAGAGGACTTAGTTGAAAATCTTCCATCAGGAATCAATACATTCGTTGGTGAGAGAGGGGCGAGATTGTCTGGAGGGCAAAAACAAAGAATTGCTCTTGCAAGGGCATTTTATCATGAGAGAGAAATCCTTATAATGGATGAGTCTACAAGCTCACTTGATACTGAAACAGAACAACAAATTGTAGATGAGATTGGGCATTTGAAAGGCAGTAAAACTATCGTTGTGATAGCTCATAGGCTTAGTACTCTCCAACATTGTAATATAATTTATAATATTGAGGGTGGAAAAGTGACCAAGAGTTCTTCCTATAAAGATTTAATGGAAAGTATAAAATAAAATATGACAAAGAAAATTAATTTTTTGGATTGCACCCTCAGAGATGGAGGATATTATAATAACTGGAACTTTGGGAGTAAAATGATTCAAGACTATATTGTCTCGATACATAAAGCTGGAGTCAATATTGTGGAACTAGGATTCAGATCAAACAAAAAAAATGGATTTAAAGGAGCCTGTGCATATACAACGGATGAATTTATAAATTCGTTTAAATTTCCAGACGATCTGATAATTGGTATCATGATAAATGCATCAGAAATCATCATTGATGAGAAATTTTCAAAAGAATGCCTAGATTCTCTAATACCGAATCATTCGAATGATTCCTCAGTAAAACTCATTAGGATTGCATGTCATTTTAGTGAAATTTTTGAAGCCTTAAAAGCGACAGATTATATAAAATCACTTGGGTACTTGGTAGGTATTAATCTTATGCAAATAGGCGAAAGAACACCAGAAGAGATAAAGTCAATAGCGTCTAATCTCAACAAATTCTCGATTGATGTATTCTATTTTGCTGACAGCTTGGGTAACCTTCAAGTTGATCAGGTAAATTCAATTATAAAAATTATAAAAAGTTTTTGGAAAGGAGAAATAGGAATACACGCCCACGATAATATGAGTCTCGCGCTCACTAATTCGCTATCAGCATTGAATGAGGGAGCAACATGGGTTGATTCCACTATAACAGGAATGGGTCGAGGGGCTGGCAACACCAAGACAGAAATACTATCATTGGAAATAGCAAAGCTCAGGAATCGAGATTTTAACATAAGCGCACTTATGTCTATCATTGATAGTGTATTTCTACCTTTAAAAGAGAAATATAGGTGGGGTTCAAGCCCATATTACTATTTATCAGGCATGTATGGAGTTCATCCAACTTATGTTCAGCAGATGATTTCAGATAAACGTTATTCGGATGAAGATATAATAGCTGCACTCGATCATCTAAAAAATGTTAATGCAAAGCATTTTTCAGAGACTGAATTAGGAATATCTAGGAATTTTTACAAAGGCAAGCCGAGAGGATCGTGGTCACCAAAAGCTGTTTTTAAAAATAAAGAGATATTGCTAGTTGGTCCTGGCCCCAGCGTAATTGAACATCGGGAAGGTTTAGAATCATACATTAGAAGAAAAAATCCACTTGTACTTGTATTAAATACAAAGAGGGATTTAGATTCAACGTTGATAAACTACAGAATCTGTTGCCATCCAATAAGGGTATTAGCTGATCACACAGATTTCATAAAACTAGGCGATCCGTTGATAGCACCACTATCTATGATGCCCGATAGGATAAATAATGAAATATCGTCGTTAAATGTTTTCGATTATGGTATCAGCATTAAAGAAAATCAATTCGAATTTAGAGACTCGTATTGCATTATTCCAAGCCCCATAGTCTTAGCTTATGCACTAGCAACATTAACAAGCGGTGATGCAAAAAATATTTTTCTTGCAGGTTTTGATGGCTATGAACCGAATGATCCAAGAAGACTAGAGATAGACATGATCCTAGATTTATATCGAAGCACGAAAGACAATAAGAAATTATCTTCTGTGACACCAACACTTTATAATATTCCCGAAATTTCAATATACTCAATCTGAAAATGAAAATTATAATAGTTATACCTGCTAGATATGAATCATCGAGATTTCCAGGAAAACCTCTCGCAAAGATATTAAAAATACCGATGATTATAAGAGTTTGTGATCTTTGTTCTAATGCTATAGATATAGAAAATATATATGTAGCGACAGATGATTCAAGGATCAAACATGTGGTTGAAAATGCTGGTTATAACGTAGTAATGACTGATAAGAATCATCTCACAGGGACGGATAGAATTGCAGAAGTTTCCAGAAATATAGACTCGGATATATTCATTAATGTGCAGGGAGATGAGCCAATACTTAATCCAGAAGATATTCAAAGTGTAATTAACGAAAAAATCAAGTATCCAAACTCAGTGATAAAAGGATATTCAAGAATTTCACAGGATGAAGATCCAGATGATATTAATATTCCAAAAGTAATATTCACAAAAGACAAAAAAATGATTTATATGTCTAGACAGAAATTACCTGGATCAAAAGACGAAAAGAATACACCGAATAATTATTATAAAGCTGTCTGCATTTATGCGTTTAATAAAGAAGAGCTTGCGGCATATGCAAATTTCGAAGGAAAAGGGGAATATGAACGTTTTGAAGATATAGAGATTTTAAGATTTATGGATCTTCAGATACCAGTAAGGTTGGTAGAAACAAAAACTAAAAGTTTAGCGGTAGATATCCCAGCAGACATAAAAAAAGTAGAAGATTACATCTTGAAAAACAGTGATATTAAATAAGTATGAAGTGCGGTGAATTTGACAAAAGGAACGCAGAGTTCGAAAAAAACTTTACAAAAAAGGTTTTTTTTCGAAAATTGGTTAATAACAACAAAAACTCCCCAAATGGAGGGGATACAGTCATATTCGACGTAGGTGCTCATAAAGGAGAAAGTGCCAAGTTCTTCAATTCCATATTACCTGAAGCAAAAATTTATAGTTTTGAGCCAGTACCATTTTTAGCAGATCAAATAGAGCGAATTAACATAAAGAATAATTTTGTATTCACTTATGCTTTATCAGATTTCAATGGGGAGGCAAAATTCAACGTACAGGACGTTTCTCACCTCTCATCATTACATGAGATTAATCATAATAGTGTCTCATCCATGGGTTATCATAAAAAAGAAGAGCATGAACAAATAACAGTTGATGTGATGAGGGGTGACACATTTATTGAAAATAAAAATCTTCCAAAAATTGATCTATTGAAGATTGATGTTCAGGCAAATGAAGTTGATACATTGAGAGGGTTTTCTGGAAAACTAAAAAAAATCAAATCCATTATGGTTGAAGTGTCCCTCTATGATTTCTACCAGCAAAAATCATCAGTTAGAGAGATTGAAGAGCAGCTCACAGGCTTTGAATTATATGATATTTATGAAATTTCAAAAAATCCCAAAAACCTTGGTACAGATTGGGCTACATTTGTATATAAGAACAAGCAATTTCAATGTATATAGATGATTGCCAGATATAAAACATTAATTTTTGATTGCGACGGAGTCATTCTAGATTCAAATACGATCAAATCAGATGCTTTTTATCAGGTGACACTACCTTATGGAAAAGAATATGCATCAATGTTGTTAGATTTTCATATTAATAATGGTGGGGTTTCAAGATACGAAAAATTTGAGTATTTTAAAAAAAATATCGCAAAAGATGAAAGTATCAATATAGATGAACTTCTTTCAGAATTCGCAGCTAGAATAAAAAAAGCAATGTTGACATGTGATATTTGCAGTGATCTCAGCCAGCTCAAATATCAACACATCGATAAAAATTGGATAGTGATATCAGGTGGAAATGAGAATGAAATAAAAGAAATATTTGAAAAGAGAAAAATACTTCACTTATTTAATGGTGGTATCTATGGTAGTCCAAAAGCCAAAGATACGATTTTTAAGAAATTATTGAAGAAAGGTTTGATCAAATTACCAGCGATATATTTTGGAGATAGTAGATATGATTTTGAAGTCGCAAAAAAATACGATGTCGATTTCAAATTTATTTTTGGATGGACTGAAGTTATAAATTGGAAATCGTTCACAAAAAAAAACTCTCTCTCATACGTTGAAAAAATTTCAGATTTAGTTTTGTAGAAATTTTAATTAGTAATTTCAAACTCTAGTATGAAATTTATCCTTAACCAAAATTATTCTTTGAATGACTCAGAAAGATTTACAAAAAAAGATTTTTCTTCTGGGTCCTGATAAAAATGGAC
>MDTG01170301.1_pt1 | contig 14738 bp, 12 predicted proteins | sample 811421 | NCBI WGS metagenome assembly MDTG01 (sample SAMN05326645, study PRJNA326480) | marine metagenome | isolation source: seawater | place: Pacific Ocean: South East | collected 2011
CCTGAAGAGTCTTCGCCATGTCCCCGCAACTCGGGAATGATGGTTCGAAAGGAGCGTTCGACCCCGTCTTTCCGCCCGTGCTCCAGCATCATGTCGAGCAGGCGGAGCATTTCGATGCGTGATTGTCCCCAGCCATGGAGCATGATCAGAATCGGACTTTCAGGGGACGGATTCCGCTCCGGAATCTCCCACACGGGCAGTTCGATGCCGTTGGGTCGTTCCAGAGTCCAGGTTTCGAAGGGAAGTCCGGCTTCGCCCGGATCCGCGGCGAATCCTCTGGCAAGCGCCCAGCCGGTCGAGCGGCGTGGTGGATTTCTGACCTCGCGTGCACACAGGACGGCCTGTGCGATGAACACCACCGCGGCTGCCGAACCAAGCAACAGAAGAAAACCGAGAAGTCCGATGAAGAGGTTCAAGGTGTGTGCGCCTCAGTGAGCTCAATTGGTGTCGAAGACATTTCGGTTGGTGCCTCCCGGGCCGATTCCGGCTTCGATTCGTGACCCGCACTTGGGGCAGCGTCCTGCATAGCGTGTGCGTTCCGAGTCTGGATACAGACGGCCATAGGTGTTGCAGCATCGAAACAGCACGGACAGGAATCGACGTTCGTTGTCGTCATTCTTTCCGGTTCCGCGTCTCTCATCGTCGCGGTCGTCATTCCGAAACCCGTCGATGTCCACGATGTCTCTGTGATCTGCAGTCACTCGAAGCCTCGCTCTTCAGTCGTTGGTGGCGTTCATCGCTTCCATCGAGCCACGTGCCATCGTGTCGATCCGCAGTCCGAGTGCTCCGAACGTCTCATCGAAATTCTGACGCTCCTCTTCGTCGGTGAGCATCGGAAGATTCACGGTGACGTTCCGCTCCGCCGCTCGCGCCCCCATGGTCGCGGTCTCGATGGCGATCGCAAGATCACTGGCGAGATGGGGAGCGCTGCATCCCGGCAGGCGTTCGAGGACCTCGAGAATCAGACTTGAAGTCTCCATGATGGCACCCGGTGCCTTGATCGCACCACGCACGGCATCCTGAAAACCATCGACTCTTTCCGGGTCGTCCGCGGGTCTGCTCCACAGGGCATTGAGGTTTCCGTAGGCAGCGGCATCGTCATCGGCCTGACGCATCGATCTCTCTCGGAGTTCCTTGAGAGTCAACGTGCTTTCTTCAAGCATCGTCTGGTGGGCCGCCAGTGATTTCTTGCCGAGGCTGTAGGCAACGACCATGCCACCCAGCCCTGCCGCGATGGCGTTGGACACGCCGGCAACCGCACCTCCACCGGGAATGGGGGCCTTGCTGCCGAGGGACTCGAGAAACTCGTTGATCGTCATGTCCGCCAGTTGACTCACCGATTCGCTCATGAACGGATCTCCGCGCCGGTGCGTTTGATCAGCTCCTCTGAAATCTGCCTGATCTGCGGATCGACTTCTCCGTGGGTCAGGGTTCGAGAATCATCTCGGAATGACACTCTGAGTGTCACCGATTTCCTGTCGGCTCCGAGTTTGTCGTGTCGCCAGGTGGTCACGTAGGAGACTGACTCGAGCAATTGGTCTCCGGACGACCGTGCTGCGGTATCGATCATCTCCCAGGTCGTCTCCTCCGGGACGATCACCGAGAGGTCTCGGTCGATGCTGGGAAATGCCGGCAGCGGGGTCGGTGAGGGCAGGGGAGGGAAGTTCGCGATGATCGGTTCGATCTCGAGTTCGGCGACTGCGAGCGGTCCGGAGGGATCGAACATGCCTGATGCCTCCGAGCTCAGCAGGCCGCAGTGTCCGATCGTGTGTCCATCGAGAGTGATGCGGGCGGCTGGTTGAAGCCACGGTCGAGTGGCGTCCTGCTCGGCTGAAAACGTGAATCGTTTCGAATCACCGGTGAGGACATGGCTGAGTGTTTCCACTGACCCTCGCAGAATTCGATAGAGCTCGGTCGGATCGGCGTCCGCATCTCCGTCGATGATCATGCCCAGCAGGCGTCGTTCCCGGTGCTCCTCACCAACGCAGTCGAAGACGGCTCCGATTTCGAACGCCCTGATGTTCAAGCCTGCCCGGTCTCTATTTCGACGAGCGATTTCAAGAAGGCTGGGCAGAAGCGAGGGGCGCAGAATGGGTTCTCCACCCGCTCGGTCGTCGATCACTCGGAGTGTTTCGCGCCCCGGTTCGAGAAACGCATCCGAGACACGTTCCGAGATCAGGGAATGTGAGATCGTCTCAATGAATTCCGCGGTGACCAGCGTGCGGCGAATGGATTCGATCGCGTGCAGATCCGCTTGTCGCGCGACGACCGACAATTCCATGGTGTCGTCGATGGGAAGGTTTTCATACCCCTGGATTCTCGCGATCTCCTCGATCAGGTCTATTTCAGACGCGACATCGAGTCGATGGACGGGGGCCACCGCTTCGATCAGCGCACCGGTCATCCGTGGAGCGAATCCGAGAATCTCGAGTGATTCCATCATTCGCTCGTCGGAGACATCGAACCCGAGGAGATCCCGGCACCGTTGGGGGCGCAGCTCCATCTTCGTCGGTTCCGGCATCTTCGCTCCGTCTTCGACCACGCCTTCGTGAAGTGTTCCACCGGCGATCTCGAGGATGAGATGGATCAGTCTTCGGCTCGCGGCCTCGACGTGCGCCGGATGGACGCCTCGTTCGAAGCGGTAGCTCGAGTCACTGGCGATACCAAGTCTGCGTGAGGTGTTTCTGACGGTCAATCTGTCGAACGTCGCGGATTCGACCAGGATGTCCTTGGTCGTGTCACTGACGGCGGTCTCTGAGCCACCCTTGACGCCTGCCAGCGCGATCGTCCGGCCAGCGTCCGCGATGACGAGATCACTCTGCTTGAGTTGCACGGGTTTCGCGTCCTCGCCCAGCGGTGAGAATGCCTCACCCTCCCGAGCTCGTCTGACGCTGATGGTGTCACCTTCGATCAGATCAAGGTCGAACACGTGGGTGGGTTGACCCATTTCGAACAGGATGAAATTCGTCGCATCCACCAGGTTGTTGCGGGGAATCTGTCCGATCGCCCTCAGTCTCTTCTGGAGCCACTCCGGTGACGGACCGACGGTCACTCCGGTGATGATCTGTGCGGTGTACCTCGGACACAGCTCCGGGTCTTCATTGACGACCTTGATTCGATCGCCCGCGGGTGGGCCCGATGCCTCGACATCGGACGGAGGCATCTCCAGAGAACGCCCGGTGAGCGCGGCGATTTCACGCGCCAGGCCGAAATGGCAGACGCAATCACCACGATTGCTCGACATTTCGATTTCCTGTTGCATGTCATCGCCCTCGATCGGATGCTCACCCTCGAAAGGGAATCCGCAGGCGGTGAGTGCCGCCGCTTGCTCTTCAGGGCTGGCAGGAGGGGACAGATAATCATTCATCCATGTGACGCTGGTCTTCATGGTGATGAATGTAGTCTTTTCGTGAGCTGAGCGGGGATCCGAAACCCTTCGGACAAGACGGAAAAGCTCAACCGGTGGTACCCTCTGGGGCATGCCCAGCCCAGATCCCTCGGACAATCTGATCCGCCAGTTCAGCCTGTCGTGCCTGACAGGTCTTCGGTCCTCGTGCGCCAGCCTGCCGGGACTTTGCCTCTGCCTCTGTTCTCTCTCTCTGGGCGGATGTGGCTCCACCGATGCCGTCAGTTCGAATGCTCGGTCTCAAAATGCCGCGGTGCAGAGAAACAATGACCCTCTTCTCGACGTCCCGGATGATTTCGAGTTGGAAATCAAGGTTCTTGTCGGCAACAAGGTCATGGATCAGGACGTTCTTGAACGTCGCGAGGTTCACATGGTGTTGTTTCCCGATGGCACGCTTCATGCGGCAGCTGGCAGCGAAGTGATTCCCGGGGCCCGGCCCGGACTCGCGCGCACTCTGCTTCGTGGTCAGGTGGCCGATACGTGGGCCCTTCTCGGCCGTCTCGACCTTCGAGATGTCGGTGACTCACCGACGCGCCCCGTGCGCGCCCCCGGACAGGCGGAAATCGTTCATGTCGTCGAAGTCACCGCCAATGGCGAACGTCGACGGCAGGTATTGCGTTTCGTCGGCCCATGTGCCGACTCGGCCTCGACCACGCTCGTCCGATCCATCGGAGGCCTGGCCTGGTTGACTGATGCGCCTCAGGCCGGAAACGACATCGTTCCTCTTCGGTACGACTTCGGCCCCGATCCATGGGAACGATATCGAGGAACGGCTCGCCAGTAGTTGTGCCCGACGGGGGAGGCAGTCATCCGTGACTCGTCCACCATCCTTGAAGGCCATTCCATGGCCATGACTGTTCATCTGCATCCCTGCTGATGCACCAGTGTCGACTGAGCCGCTCGTGTGCAGCGATTGCGGTCAGTTAGGTTGAGAACCCTGGCTGAAAGGTTCTCTTTCCCGATGTCCGTCACTTTGTTCGCTCGATGGTGTGAACTGGTACGTCCTGACCGAATAATACTCCACGAGACAGGTTTAAAACGCAGTTTGGCCCTGCGCCAGTGGGGTAAGTCACCCAAGCGGACTTTTGCCACGAAAAAAGGCGAGACATTCATTGGATCTGACAATCTCCGCGTAGCGTGGACGTATGACTCCTTGGCGTCTCGACATGTCCTCCATCAGAGGCCTGGCGCCTGGAGCTGAGGCTCAGGGGTACTTCGAGTGGCAGTGCGTCCAGTGTGGTCGTGTGACTGTTTCACGTCTCGAAGTGCGTCTCAGCGCTGTTCGAGAAAGGTCTGGCAATGCCCCAGGGACATGATTTGAAGACATCCTCCAGTGCTCGGTCGACTCCGCTCATCGATGTTTTCGACCGTACGAAGCCATCCGACCACGCGGGTGATCGATTCGACCGCAGCACGGATTTCATCGTGACACCCGAGGACATGGATGGTCCGGGGTCGAAAGATCCTGCCCAAGCGAGACTTGAGATCGTTCAAAAGCTGCATTCGACCTGTGCCTCGAGAGTCTACGGATTCCTGCGCAAATCAGTCGCTCCCGACATCGCGGACGATCTCACTCAGGAGACATTTTTAAAATTGCTTCAAGTTAAAAATCTTGAAAGGAAATCGATCAGTATCAGTTATCTCTTCAGAATCGCGCAGAATCTACTCAGAAGGCGTTTCAATGTGACGAAGCGCAGACGAGAGATCAGGGAGAAAATGGCTCGATTCGAGACATCTGCTCACCAAACGGGATCATCCGAGCCAGTCGTCATCGAAGCATCCATGCTCGACGCGGCCCTCGAAATCCTGACAGACCATGAGCAGGCAACAATACGGCTCATCATCTGTGATGGGTTGAGTTACACGCAAGCAGCACGTGTCCTCAATGTTCCAGTATCCACGATCAACAACTGGAAACATCGAGCACTGCACAAATTAAAAGGGACAATCGATGCAGCCGATTTCCACGAAAAGACACCCACAGACCACTCTGTCCATCTCTCCACGGACCTTGAAGGAAGCCGAAGAAAGCAAGCCTCGAGTTCGCCTGAAGCTCCAGGAATTCATGATGAAGCATCAAAAGAATCAGGCTCGCGAACAGGACGCACTTCGATCAGATTCGCTGGTTGAGCAACTTGTCCTCCTGAACTGAGCTCAGGAGACATTCAGTCGCCTCGTTGAGGCTGCACCTCCTACACTGGTGGCATGCACGCCGATGACGACACATCCCACTCCATTCAGACTTCCGCCACCGATGATCCGATCGTCGGGATAGATCTTGGAACCACCAATTCTCTCGTCGCCTATTGCGATGACCGAGGTCCTCGTGTCCTTGAAGATTCCAGTGGCAACCGACTTCTTCCGTCGGTGGTTCGTTTTCTGCAGGAAGATGTGATCGTCGGCCGTGAGGCACTCGATACGGCGGTTCTGCATCCGGAAAGCACCGTGAGCAGCTCCAAGCGTCTGCTTGGTCGAAGTGCTCATGAGCTCGAGGCCCATGCGGACAAGTTGCCTTTCGATGTGGTCGAGGGGCCACGAGGATTGGCGTCCATCGCCATCGGTTCGCGGAGAATCACGCCCCAGGAAGTGGGGGGACATGTCCTCATGCGTCTGCGTGAGATCGCGCAGGAATCTCTTGGCACGCCTGTGAACCGCGCGGTCATCACCGTTCCGGCATATTTCGATGATTCGCAGCGAAATGCCACTCGTGATGCCGCTCGACTGGCCGGATTCAATGTGGCACGCATCGTCAATGAGCCGACCGCGGCGGCACTGGCATACGGGCTTGGTGAACGGACCGATCGTGCTCAGACCGTGGTGGTCTTCGATCTCGGAGGTGGCACGTTCGATGTCTCGTTGCTTCGCATGCTTCCTCCGGAGGATGACGAACAGGCTCTGGTCGAGGTGATCGCGACCGCAGGCGACACGAACCTCGGAGGTGACGACATCGACCGTCTTCTGGCCGACTCGATGCTGACGCGCGCTGGTATCGCGGCGGGCGATTGGAGCGGGCTTCAGCCCGCCACGCGACAGGCCATCACGCACTTCGCGCGAAGCACCAAGGAAGCGATCTCGGACAGAACGCAGGTGGACGTCGCCCTGGGATTCGATGGCGCGGCCGGAGCCACACTTCCCGAGTGCACCTTCACCCTCACTCGAGATGAATTCGATCTCATGACGAAACCTCTCGTCGATCGTACGATCGAGTGCTGTCGCCAAGTCCTCCGGGACGGCGGTCTCACGGTCGAGGACGTCGACCGGGTCGTTCTGGTGGGTGGGTCCACCAGAATTCCCGCGGTACGGGACGCCGTTGAAACATGTTTCGGTCGAGCGCCCTACACGGCGCTTGATCCCGATGAAGTTGTGGGTCTCGGCGCATCGGTCCAGGCGTCGATCCTTGAAGGTCGCACACGTGGCATGCTCCTGCTTGATGTGATTCCATTGTCGCTCGGCATCGAGACGATGGGGGGTGCGGTGGCCAAGTTGCTGGTTCGAAACAGTTCGATCCCGGCACGTGCGACCGAGCGATTCTCGACATCCGTCGACGGTCAGACGTCGGTACGAATTCAAGTGCTTCAGGGTGAACGAGAACTTGCCGAGCACTGTCGTTCGCTTGGCACGTTCGATCTCTCGGGAGTGCCTCCGATGCCAGCCGGGATTCCAAAGATCGAGGTCGAATTCATCATCGATGCGGATGGCGTGCTCTCGGTGAATGCCGTGGAACAACGAAGTGGTCGTCGGGCTTCGACCCAGTTCGTACCCAACTACGGCCTGACCTCGCAGGAAGTCGACGACATCGAAAATGATTCCTTCACCCATGCTCGAACCGACATGCATCTGCATCGCGTCATCGATCTTCGGGTGAATGCCTCTCTCGATGTGAAATGGATCTCTGAAGCACTCGACCGAGTTCGTGACCAAGTGCCGGCGGAGTATCTGGTCGAACTGGAAGCCGAACTCGAGATCGTCAGGGATTTCATCGTGAAGGCGGGGGATGAACCCTCTCTCATCGACGCCGCCGAGTTTCAGGCGGCGAAGGAGTCACTTGATGAAAAGAGCATGAGACTCCATGAAATCGCCATTTCACAGAGTCTGAGAGACGACAAGCCCTGATCCTGCTCCAGCTGCTTGATTCGAAGGGCCGCAACGATCAGACTGGTCGTGCAACCGGACTCATCCCTGCTCCATCCTCGAAGAAGAACGACAGCACCAATGGAAATCACCCGCACAACCACAGCGATGCTGGAAGCACTTCATGACCCCGCCAACGCGGGGGTCTGGGAGGCGTTCGATCGCAGGTATCGGTCGATTCTGATCGGATTCGCCCGCAATCTCGGGCTCAATGATCAGGATGCTGCGGATGTCGCACAGGAGACTCTGGTGCGATTCGTCAAGGAATACCGTGAGGGTCGTTATGACAGGGAGCGGGGCCGTCTCGGAGCCTGGCTGGTCGGAATCGCACGATTCAGAATTCTCGACCATCGTCGTCGTCGGGGAAGTGGTGCCGAATTGATCGACGAAGCCGTCGCGGCAAAGCTTGATGATGAACGCCATCTCACCCAGATCTGGGAGAACGAGCGTCGGCACGCGATCCTTCAGACCGCCATGAGCGAGTTTCGCAAGACGAGCCGAACCGATTCCAGGACCATCGAGATCTTCGAGATGCTGATGATTCACGGACTGACGCCGCAGGCCGTCGCCGAGCAGCATGGTGTCACGACCCATGATGTCTATCTGGCGAAAAGTCGCGTGGCTCAGGGGCTGCGCAAGGTCGTCGACCGCATCCAGGCAGAGTACGACGATGAATGATGTGCATGATGGTCAGATCGAGGGTTGTCCGGAACGAGTCGAGCTCGAACTTTTCGCCACCGGAACCACCGCCTCCGAATCGACGATCAGACATCTGGAGTCCTGTGCGCACTGTCGCTCTCTTCTGAGCCAGATCACGGCGGAGAACGATCTGCTTGGTTCGGCGTTGTTCGCGGAATCCAATGCCAGTGACATCGAACGGATTCTCGAGCAACCGATCCAGGGCTACACCGTTCTCAGAGAGCTTCATCGAGGTGGTCAGGGAGTCGTGTTTCTGGCACGACAGATCAGCACCAATCGAACCGTGGCGATCAAGATGCTTCTGCAGGGGCGCTTCGCCACGTCAAGCCAGCGAATGCGATTCGATCGAGAAGTCGAACTCGTCGCAGGACTTCGTCATCCGGGTATCGTCACGTTGTTCGAGAGTGGATCCACCGACGGTGGGGACGTCTATTTCGCGATGGAATACGTCGATGGCACGACCCTTGACCGCTGGCATGATCGGGTGACCCCTTCCGCCGCCGATGTGACCGAGCTTTTCGTTCAGATCTGTGCCGCCGTCAGATACGCCCATGGACGCGGAATCATTCACCGCGATCTCAAGCCCGGAAACATTCTCGTCGGACCCAATGATCATCCCAACATCCTCGACTTCGGCATCGCGCGTGTGGCGGATTCCTCAGCGACCGATGAGACCATGGCGACGGAAGCCGGTCAGTTTCTCGGCACGTTCGCCTATGCCGCTCCCGAGCAACTCGAAGGGGCGGCCGACAGGGTCGATGTTCGTGTCGATGTCTTCGCCCTCGGGGTGCTTCTGTATGAAATGCTTTGTGGAAGCAGGCCCTTTGAAGTGGGTGATTCGCTTGCAGACCTGATTCGTAATCGGTTGGATCGCATTCCGCCCGCTCCTTCCACTCGTGCTTCAGGCATCTCGCAGGACCTTGATGTGATCTGCCTCAAGGCATTGTCGCCCGATCCTGAACGACGCTACGCCTCTGCCGGTGAGATGGAGGAGGATCTTCGACGTCATCTCGACGGTCGACCAATCCTGGCACGAGCTGACAGCCCTTCGTACGTGCTCGGTCGTCTGATTCGCAGACACAAGATTCCATTTGCGGCGCTCGCCACCATCGTGGTTCTGGTCATCACGTCCCTGATCAGCCTTGGTGTCCTCTACACCAAGGCCGAACAACAGCGTCGTGTCGCCGATCAGACGCTGCGTGGTTTTCAGGATTCGATCGGCATCATCAATCCCCAGACCGGGCAGGGGACTCATGACATGTCCGTCGGCGAATACGTCAGGATCATGGAGGACCACGTTGTCAACGAATTGAACGATCAACCGAGAGTCGGTTCGGCGCTGCTCACCACGCTCGGTCTCATCGAACTCGCCTTCGATGACGTGGAGAAGTCGCAGTCATTGCTTGAACGGGCACTGGTGCTGAGGCGTGACTCCGGGCCTGCAGCGCTTGGTGAGGCTCATCACAACCTCGGACGCGTCTTCATTCGTCGAGGGGAATTCGATGACGCGAAGCTCAGCTATCAGAGTGCTCTGCGCGAGCGACTCCTCGCGCACGGCCGCATTCATCCTGATGTCGCCATGACCTATCAGCACCTCGGTTCCACGCAACGCAGGACCGGTGATTACGAAGCGGCACTTTCCGACTACGTTCAGGCGGAGTTGATCCTGAAATCCCTGTACGGTCCGCAAAGCGAGAAGATGGCCGGGCTTCTGAACAACAGAGCATGGGTTCTGGTCGATCAGGCCCGTGAGTATTCGGAGAGCGGACGGACCGATGAAGCCCGTGCACTGCTCGAGGATGCGCACTTCAGGCTTCTCGATGCTTCGGCCATGATTCGAGGCATCGCGCCTCCCAACGACTATCGCATCGGTCGCAGCGAACGTTCGGTGGGGCAGGTGCTCGTGGAACTTGGACGCACCCAGGAGGCGATCCCTCACTTCGATGAGTCGCTGCGAATTCAGATCTCGCGACAGGGTGAACGATCCGATGCCGTGCTTCGCACCAGACTGATGCGTGCTTCCGCCTTCATCGATCAGGGGACCAACCTCGACGAAACGTCGCAGGATGTTCGAGATGTCGCGGAGATTCGAGAGCAGCAAGCGCTCGAGTTTCAAACTGAAGCTGCCTGGCGACAAGCTCTCTCAGCCTGGGTGATGCTGGAAAAGATACACCTCATCCGAGATGACGACACCTCGCTCGAGCAGGCGAGAGCCGGCCTTGCACGAACCGAGAAGGCGCTTGAAGATCTGTCGAGCTGAGGCGTCCATGGTGCCCTCGATGCCGACGAGTCAGATGCATTCGGTACCCCATTTTTGAAGCAGGATTGAAAGGTCCGCTCCATTCACGATGCCATCACCGTTGATGTCGGCGCATTCATCGCTGAGCTGCCAGCGCCCGAGCAGTATGGCAAGGTCCAAACCGTTGATCCGGTTGTCGCCGTCGAGGTCACCGTCGCAGTTCTCGCATGTGATGGTGCAGGTGGTGTTGGCACGCGTGACACAGCTGCTGTCCCAGGTCACTTCACAGCAGAACGGGTCCGCCTCGCAGACGGTGAAACAACACGCGGCATCATTGCAATAAGGAAGGGCATTCACCGCGCTGCAGGAACCCGCATTAGCTGCGCCGCAACTGGTGGGAATCGGTCCCACCGATTTCAACACGATCGTGTACGACCCGGTATCCATCGGGTTACCCACGCTCCAGCTGGTGAGTGGTTTCGGAGCCAGGCTTGCCGGTCCCACCACAGTGGTCGGATCGGCCGTGAATGCGAACATGATGTCTCCATCAGCGTTCAGCGGAAAGGTTTCACGACCGCAGATCGCGATGTAGATCACGCCGGGGTTGTCGATCTTGAATGTGCCGTCCGAGGAGACGTCGCCGACCAGGGCGCCTTTCGATCCAGGCGCGAACGCGCGGTTGCCGAGAAGAGGATTGGCATCGGAATCGAACACGTACAGTGACGAGTTGAACTCTGCGAATCCGGTCGGAGCGAGGGTGTTGATCTCGAAGGTGTTGGGGTCGGTGATGACGACCGCGTAGACATCTTCGAAATCCGGATCCGCGAAACTCGCCAGGCTTCCCGAGCCATCGCCCTTCAGCTTACCGCTGATCGACGTCAGCTGTGAGGTGGTCGAGAGCTTCACTTCCATGGCATCCTGCTTGGTGCTTCCCGCGTCTCTGCCTCCGTCATTCTCTTCGTCCCAGTCAGGGCCCAGCGCATTGTTGGACGCATGCAGACAGGTGGCGCACAACCCGCCCATCAGAAGTGACAGGAGAGTGGTCTTGATCGTGATCTTGGTGTGTGAGCTCATGGTGATCCTTCAGCTAGATGTGAGGCTTATTGTCACTGAGCTGAGTGGTGAATGCCAGAAAAATCACCGCCAAATGAAAACTCCCCGTTTCAACGAATGCTGATGCGGGAAAAGGGTTTTTTACCGACGTCCAGCCGTCGAGCGAAAAAGATGGGCGACTTCACTCGGCAGCAATGTTTCCGGCTTTGATTCTGGCTTCCAGTCTCGCGATCCTCACCGCAGTCGGTGGACCTGCCCCCTCGACGGTCTCGAGCATTCGAGAGATCGATTCCACCTCGGATTTCAAAGAAGCCAGGGTCGGGGAATTCATCCCCGCATCCGGCTCATCCTTCCCGGAGCTTTGCAGCATGCGGATCTCCAGTTGGACTTCGCATGCACGGACTCGTGCCCGCAACTCCTGTCTCCTGCTTTCATCGTCGAAGATGATCAACGGTCCCGGTCGTCCGCCTCCTCGCGTCCCCGCACCGTCCAGGTCATCGCCCCCCCTGGTCGCGAGGCCAATCAAGCAGGCGGCACCTGCCGTGACCATCAGTATCCCCATCACCCTGACCTGGGCATTGATGGTGCCCGGAAAGAGAAACAGAAACGGCAGTGTGAGTGCGCAGATGACTGCCGGCATGGCGTCCGCGTTTCTGAACCATGCGTATCCGCTGACAAGAGCCAGCGCCGTGGTGAGGCTCAGAACCGACGCCGCGACATGACGTTCGGATCTCGCTGTTCCAGTGTCGGTTCGCACCAGTTTGGAGATCAGAAGCATCGCGCCGGCCAGTGAGAAGAGTGTCATCGCCATGGGTTCACCGTCTTCTCGTTGCCGGCTCAGTCATCATCTTCGGCAGGTGCGAGATCTTCCAGTTTCTTGGCGATCAGGAATTGCCGGGCAAGTGCCTCGTAGATGGATGGCTCGCAGATCCTGTTGGCGACCATCGCACCGATCATCGCGGCGAACATGAGTGGCAGGATCATTCCATAGGCACCGGTCATCTCGGCCATGATGGCGAACACCGTGATGGGGCTCTGCACGACTCCGGCGAAGTAGGCTGCCATGAAAAGCATCATGACCTGGGGAAGTCCGATGCCGGGGGCGATGTACTGATCGAACAGCGGATAGCTGATCTGTCCCAGACCGGCTCCGGTCGCAAGGCTCGGATCGAAGAGCCCTCCGGGAATCGCACTGACCAGACTGACGAAGCTGGCCGAGGCCTTGGCGATCGGGTAGTACCACACGGCTTCGGGCGTGCCGGTGTGGTGTGCGTTCACCAGCATCTGCTTGGCCTGGGCATAGCCTCCGCCATAGCTCTCCCCGAACGAGCAGATCGCGACCAGCGCGAGCATCAGGCCGAGCACGCCACCCGTGATCCATGGGTGCTTCACGAGTCGTGGCCCGGTGAAACGACTGACGGTGACGACGAATCGGCCGAACCAGCCACCGAGAAAACCGCCCACGATTCCAATGATCGGGACCGCGATCCATTGCCGTGCTTCCGCGAAGAAATTCGTCATGTCACCACCACTGAGAAAGCCCAGTGGGAGGGAGACTTCACGATTGACCGTCGTGTAGAAGTGGTAGTCGCCCAGGAAGAACACGCCGACGGCGCATGCCAGCGCGACGGTTCTGATCACGCAGGCGACGCTTTTCTTGTCGAAGGTTCGACCCACTTCCTCGAAGCAGAAGATGACCCCCGCGATCGGCGTGTTGAATGCCGCGGCGATGCCTGCCGCCGATCCGGCAAGAATCAGTCCTCGTTCCATCAGCCATGGCGGCATCCGGACGAACCGTGATGAGAGTTGCATCAGGCAGGCACCGACGTGCACGGAGGGCCCTTCACGGCCCACCGTGATTCCGCTCAACAAGGCTCCGGTGAGCAGGATCGTCTTGCCGAAGGCGATGCGAAGCGACAGCATCATCGAGCGTTCCTTGCAGGAACCGATCTTCAAGGCTGCGATCGCCTGGGGAATGCCCGTACCTTCCGTGCCGGGAAACCATTTTCGTTGGACCACGACGATCAGCATCATCATGATCGCCATGAAGCCCGCAGGAAGAATCACCCGCAGCCAGCCGTCTACCTTGTAGCCGAAGAGATCCTCATGTCCCTGCATCCTTCCGAGGAGCGTCGCTCCCCAGTCCTCTGCAAGCACGAAATACCACGCTGCGAACCCGGTGAGAATCGCGGCGATGCTCGTGACCAGAAGGACCTTCCATCCCGAACTGGTCGGGGCGGAGACTTCGGTAGTCGCTGAGTGGTGCGAAGGGTCATTCATCGTGCTTGGCTCGTGGGCCTCCGAAATGTCGACTGATCAGCCTGCGATCCGACGCAGTTGGTTGGCCTGTCCGAGCTGAATCCAGCCTGCGATCAGGAATTGAATACCGAAGAAGATCGTGAGGACCCATGCGGCGGCCAGCGGGAAGAGGAGCATCACGATGCCGGCCACGATGCTGAACAGTCCCATGGTGATCAGGATTCCACGGGCGCCATGGCGCGCGAGGCCCAGACCGGCCGCCAGCTGCATCGCACCGATCAGCAGTGTGGCGAAGCCCAGCAGGGTGACGATCACTTCGATCGATTGCCCCGGATCGATGATGAGGACCAGGCCGATTCCAGCCGCAATGACCGGTATGAACCATCGCATCGCGGAATTGGCGCCTGCGCTGGCTTCCTGTCCTGCGGCGAACACGCCGATGATGGCACCGAAGACCAGCAGGTAGCCCACCACGGAGATGAATGCGACGGCTCCGTTCAGCTGCGTGGAGAGCAGAAGCAGGCCCATCAGGATCAAAAGGCATCCATCCAGCATGAAGATCCACCATTTGGAAGCGAGCGCTTGTCGTACGTTGGCGTTGGTCGTCATTGGAAGACTCCGGAGGCGGTTGCCGTTTGGGGCTGTGGGAGGTAGGAAGGCATCACATGAATGCCGATTCCAATCATACTTCGAGCCGCCTTGCCACGTGGCATTGGCTGCTGACCGATGAGGGTGACAGGTTGCTCAGGCTCGCGGAGGAGATCGATCAGCCTCAGGTCGCCGATATCGCTCGTCTGCGTCGCCATGGGAATCAGGAACAGGTCGGCGTGGCTCTGGAGCTGGTCTCGGCGCGTCGCCGTGCGGCCCGGAAGTTCGTCTCTGCGCGGACTCTTTGGTGCGATCTGCCCGGGATCGAGCAGGCGACCGCTCAAGGCGTCGCCGAATGGAAGG